>Ga0209251_1003052_pt1 | contig 11204 bp, 8 predicted proteins | sample SaaInlV_100m_DNA_6_FD_184665 | JGI IMG/M metagenome (GOLD analysis project Ga0209251, IMG submission 184665) | Marine microbial communities from expanding oxygen minimum zones in the Saanich Inlet - Saanich Inlet SI073_LV_10m_DNA (SPAdes) (version 2) | ecosystem: Environmental > Aquatic > Marine...
AACTTGAATAAATTACGAAAGAAATTGCAATGATAAATAATACTAATAAGATTTTATTATTAAGATTCATAATGAAATGATAATATCAATTATATACAAAAATGAATAGAAGAAAATTTTTATCTTATGTTGGCTGTGGCTGTTGTGGCTTTATTATACCTTCATGCACAACTGCTCCAATTACTGAAAGAAAACAGTTAAAAATTGTATCCGAAGCAAGACTAAATGCTCAAGCAGCTCAAATATATGAAAAGGTAAAAGAAAAAGAAAAAATGAGCGATGACATAAAAACATTAAATGAGATTAAAGAAATTGGTAAAAGAATGGAAAACTCAATTTCAGAATATTTTGACAGAGAAAATTTAGATGACCCAACAAAAAATTTCGACTGGGAATATATTTTGATAGATAAAAAAAAAGTTCGTAATGCATGGTGCATGCCTGGAGGTAAGATAGCAGTTTATACAGGAATTTTAGATGCAACAAAAAATACTAATGGTTTAGCTGCAGTAATGGGTCACGAAATTGCCCACGCAGTCGCAAAACATTCTGTTGAGAGAGCTAGTAGAGGGACTTTGTTAAATGTTGGAACTAGAATTATTGATATAGCAAGTGGTGGAGTTTTATCAGATATTAATAGAACAACAGGACAAAATACAGTTGGGTTATTAGCACAACTTGGAATTTTAAATCCTTTTAATAGAAAACAAGAAAGTGAAGCAGACTATCTTGGTATGATTTTCTCTTCGCTATCAGGTTATGATATAAGAGAAACAGTCAAAATTTGGGAGAGAATGAAGGAGCTTAATAAAGGCAAAGAACCTCCTGAATTTATGAGCACACACCCATCATCAGATAATAGAATTAAAAATTTAAATGAAAAGATGAACGAAGTGATCTTAGATTATCCTCCGATTAAACTGACTTAAATTTAAATAGTGGTGAGCCCTGATGGACTCGAACCATCGACCCATTCCTTAAAAGGGAATTGCTCTACCAACTGAGCTAAGGGCCCCCATATATTCAAATTGAATAGTTGTTATATACAGAATTATTCTATTTTTTCAAACGTCAAATTGAACTAAAAATTAAATATCTTCTACAACTTATCAATGTATTTGTCATGAAATTGATCAAAAGTACCTTCTGAGATATTTTCTCTAATAGCAGACATTAATTCTTGATAGAAATTAATATTATGAAGAGTTAACAGCATTGATGCTAAAATTTCATTAGTGTTAAATAAATGATTTAAATAATTTTTTGAATATTTGTTAAGGCTTAAATTATCACAATTAGGATCTAAAGGGGTGTTATCTTTTTGATATTTATTATTTTTAATGTTTATTCTACCATTCCACGTAAAAGCTAAACCTGTTCTCCCTGACCTTGTAGGTAGAACACAATCAAACATATCAATACCTCTTTTAACAGCACCTATTATATCTGAGGGTGTCCCCACACCCATTAAATAATGAGGTTTTTCATCTGGCATATGTTCTTTTATATTATCTAAAACATTAAACATTTCTGTTTGCGACTCTCCAACAGCAAGACCACCCATAGCATAACCATCAAATCCAATTTTAATTAATTCATTTAGAGATTTAATTCGTAAATCTTTAAATAATCCTCCTTGAACAATTCCAAATAGGGCTTTGTGAGAATTTTTACCGAAAGCTTTTTTTGATCTTTGAGCCCAATATAAAGATAAGTCCATTGATTTTTTTATCAATTCATAATCATCTGATTTACGAGGACACTCGTCCATTATCATAACTATGTCAGAGTTAAGTCCTAATTGAATTCTTATGCTTTCTTCTGGACTTAAATAAAATTTTTTACCATCAACATGTGAATTAAAAATAGCTCCTTTTTCTCTATCAATTTTATTTAACTTTGAGAGTGACATTACTTGAAATCCTCCTGAGTCAGTGAGAATTGGAAGATCACAATTCATAAAATTATGAAGACCTCCTGCAGATTGCACTCTTTCTACACCAGGTCTAATCATTAAATGATAGGTATTTGATAATATTATTTCTGATCCTGTTTTTTTGATATCATCAATAGTACAAGCTTTCACTGTAGCTTGAGTTCCAACAGGCATGAAAGCAGGAGTATTAATGTTACCTCTATGGGTTTCGATTAAACCACATCTTGCAAACTTGTCTTTACTTAAAACTTTAAAGGCAAAATCTTTTAATGCCATTTAAAGAAATTATAATGATTTAAAACTAATAATTTTATCTGGATCAGATACGGCACCATTGTTGCTATCATCACCTCTTTTAATTTTATCAACAAATTCCATACCTTCTAAAACTTTTCCAAAGACTGTATATTGTCTGTCTAGGAATGGTGCTGGTTTAAAACATATAAAAAATTGACTGTTTGCACTATCAGGATCAGAGGATCTTGCCATAGATAAAGTTCCTCTATCATGAGGTACACTACTAAATTCTTGTTTTAAATCTGGTTTATCTGAACCACCCATACCTGCTCTACGTAAGTCAAAATCATTAGAGTCTGATTTACCAAATTTTACATCGCCAGTTTGAGCCATAAATCCATCAATAACTCTATGAAATACAACATTGTCGTATTGACCACTATCAGCTAGTTCTTTAATTCTTTTAACATGATTTGGAGCCACATCTTCAAATAACTCAATTTTCACATCACCGTCTTTTAGTTTTAAAATCATTATATTCTCCTGCGCTATTGATTGATTAGTAAATAAAAAAAATAAAATAAATAATAAAGTTAAAATTCTATTCATATTTTTCTTTTAAAGATTTAATTGTACTTTTGGTAGTAAATTTTCTTATATCACCATTTAATTTGACAATTTCCTTAACAAATCTAGATGAAATTATTTGATTTTCTACATCAGACATTAAAAAAATAGTCTCAATATTGTTGTTAAGTTTTCTATTCATTCCTGCTAATTGAAATTCATATTCAAAATCAGATACAGCTCTTAAGCCACGTAAAATTATATTAGATTTATATTTTTTACATAAATCAGTTGTAAGAGAGCTAAATGAAACAACAGATATTTTTTTTTTACTTAATTTTAAATCATTAAATAATGCTTTATTTACAATATTGATTCTTTCCTCAGAGTTAAACAAATAGTTTTTATTACTAACATCAGAAACTCCTACAATAATTTTATCAAATAGTTTTAATGCTTTTTTGATTACATCAATATGACCGTATGTAATTGGATCAAACGTACCAGGGTAAATAGCTACCTTATTCATTAGATTAGATTATCATCAATTTTAATAGCAGATACCACTTTTTCTTCTCCAGATAATTTAATTACTCTAACTCCCTGCGTATTTCTACCAGCAGTTCTGATTTCTTTAACTGCAACTCTAATCACTCTACCTTTATTAGTTGATATAAGTATTTCATCTCCCTCAAATACTGGAAAAGATGAAGTTATATTTCCATTTCTTGGTGAATTTACAATACCAATAATACCTTTGCCACCTCTATTGGTAACTCTGTAATCTGTATGAGATGTTTTCTTCCCATATCCATTTTCACTTATTGATAGGACAAATTTTTCTTTAGCAGTAATTTCTGATTTTTCGTCTTTAGATTTTTTACCATTTTTTTTTGTTTTATCGTTATCAATTACAGACAAAGATACTATTTCATCGTTTGAAGCTAGCTCCAAACCTTTTATTCCTTTTGATGATCTTCCTTTAAATACTCTTAATTTTTTTGCTTCAAATCTTATACATTTACCAAATTTAGTGCTTAAGATTACATCTTGATCGTCTTGACAAATTTTAACACCAACAATCTTATCATTGTTATCAAGTTTCATTGCAATTTTACCTGATGCATTAATAGATGAGAAATCTTCTAAACTATTTTTTCTAACTTTGCCCTGTGCTGTAGCAAAAATTATTTGATAATTCTTTAAATCAGTTTCATTTTCTGGCATAGGCATAATTGAACTAATTGCTTGATGGCTTTTTAAAGGTAAAATATTGAATAAAGATTTCCCTTTTGAAGTTGAAGATCCTTCAGGAATTTTCCATGCTTTTACTTTGTAAACTAAACCTTCTGTAGAGAAGAATAGAACTGAAGTGTGTGTATTAACTGATAAAGTTTGAATAACTGAATCTTGATCTCTTGTAGTAATACCAGACTTACCTTTACCGCCTCTTTTTTGTTGTTTTACACCATCTAAAGAACCTCGTTTGATGTAACCTTGTAAAGTTACCGTAATAATTACAGATTGTTTTTGAATAGTTTCTTCAATATCGTAATTTAAAACTGCATCAATAATCTTAGTTCTTCTTGGTACTGCAAACTTTTCTTTGATGTTTTTAAGTTCATCGCTGATCACTTTTAATAGTTCTTTTTTTGAAGATATAATTTTTTTGTATTTTGTTATTAATTCAGCTAATTTTTTTATTTCAACTTCAATTTCGTTAATTCCTAAAGCAGTTAATTTTTGAAGTCTAAGTTCTAATATAGCTAAAACTTGTGGCTCGGATAATGAATAAACACCTTTACTTTTTTTTCCTTCCACTAAAGAGATTAATTTTTGAGATTTGTTAATTTTCCATTTAGTTTTTAAAATAGATTGTTTGGCATCATCTGGGGTTTTTGATGATCGTATTATTTTTATAATCTTGTCTAAATTTTCTACTGATACTGATAGCCCTATTAAGATGTGAGCTCTTTCTTCTGCTTTTTGAAGATCAAATTTAGTCTTTTTAATTACAACATCTTCTCTAAAAGATAAAAAATTTGCTAAGAAGTCTTTTAATGTACAAGTTTTAGGTTTGCCTTCAACAATAGCTAATGTGTTAAAGCCAAACGAACTTTCAATTTGTGTGTTTTTATAAAGTTGTCTTTTTATTGTTTCTGGTTCAACACCATTTCTAAGATCAATTGCTACTCTGATACCTTCTCTATTTGACTCGTCTCTAATATCCTTAATTCCTTCGATCTTTTTTTCTCTTACTAACTGAGCAATTCTCTCGTTCAATACTGATTTATTTACTTGGTAAGGAATGGAAGTAATTACCAATCTTTCTCTACCATTCTTAAGTGACTCTATAGAAACTTCACCTCGAATTTTAAAAGACCCTCTACCATTATTGTAGCCTTGTTTAATGATATCTTTACCAATAATTACACCGCCAGTTGGAAAATCTGGTCCAGGAACGTGTTTCATTAATTCTTTAATCTTAATATCCTTGTTATCAATTAATGCTAAAGTTCCATCAATAATTTCACCTAAATTATGTGGAGGGATGCTTGTTGCCATACCAACAGCGATACCACCAGCACCATTAACTAAAAGATTTGGATATTGAGCTGGTAAAACTGTAGGTTCTTTTTCTGTTTCGTCATAATTACTTTTAAAAGAAACAGTATTTTTTTCTATATCATCAATTAAAAATTGAGAAACTTTTGACAATCTTGTTTCTGTGTACCTCATTGCTGCAGCTGGATCACCATCTATAGATCCAAAATTTCCTTGACCCTGAACTAATGGTAAGCTCATTGAAAAATCTTGAACCATTCTAACTAATGCATCATATACTGATTGATCACCGTGAGGGTGATATTTACCAATTACATCCCCTACTATTCTTGCAGATTTTCTAAATTGTTTGGACCAATCATATCCACCTTTATACATTGCATATAAAATTCTTCTGTGAACAGGTTTCAATCCATCTCTCACGTCAGGTAAAGCTCGGCTGACAATTACGCTCATAGCATAAGATAGATAAGATGAACTCATCTCATCATGCATTGAGATTAATTTTATGTTGTTATCTTTTGGAGCTTCAGTTTTTTGCATAGATACTAAAATGGAATTTCGTCATCCATATCATTTGACACTTGTGAAGAGTCCTCAATATTATTTTGTTGAGTTGTGTCATTTTGAATTCCACCACCAGTGTTACCTCCACCAAGCATTGTTAAAGTCGAGTTATATCCTTGAAGGACAATTTCGGTAGAATATTTATCTTGACCAGATTGCTCATCTTTCCATTTTCTAGTAGTAAGTTGACCCTCTACATAAATTTGAGCACCTTTTTTAAGATATTGTTGAATAACATTTACAAGACCCTCGTTAAATACAACTACACGGTGCCATTCAGTTTTTTCTTTTTTCTCACCTGTATTTTTGTCTTTCCAGGATTGGCTTGTTGCTAAACTAAGTCTTGCAACACTTTTGCCATTAACCATTTGTTTGATTTCTGGGTCTGCGCCCAAACGACCAATTAATAATACTTTATTTAAACTTCCAGCCATAATATTTAATATTTGTTAAATTAATTAATAAGAACTATATCATAATTCTTCTCATTATTAATTTTATTAACTCAAAGCAACAAAAAATATGATCAAAAAGATAGTTATTAAGGGTGCTAAAGAACATAATTTGAAGAATGTTAATATTGAAATCCCTAAAGATCAATTTGTTGTAATAACTGGTCTATCAGGATCAGGAAAATCATCATTAGCATTTGATACCATATACGCAGAAGGTCAAAGACGTTACGTCGAAAGTCTGTCTGCTTATGCCAGACAATTTTTAGATAAAATGAAAAAACCAAATGTAGATCTCATCGAAGGTTTAAGTCCAGCAATCGCTATTGAGCAAAAAAATACATCTAAAAATCCAAGATCAACTGTTGCAACAGTTACAGAAATTTATGATTATATGAGAGTTTTGTTCGCAAGAGCTGGTATACCTTATTCACCATTTACAGGAAAACCTATTACATCTCAAACAATAACTCAGATTGTAGATTTGGTTAAAAAACTACCAAAAAAATCTACTATATATATTTATGCTCCTGTAGTTAGGGGTCGTAAAGGTGAATATAAGAAAGATATTTTAAGTTATAAAAGACGAGGATTTAGAAAAATTAAGATTGATAATGTTTTATACGACATTGAAAAGTCACCAAACTTAGACAAAAAACTTAAACATGATATCTCAGTTCTAGTTGATAGAATTGTACTAAATTCAAAGTTAGGAAATAGATTGGCAGAAAGCATTGAGGCGGCTGTTAATTTATCAAATGGATTGGTTTTTGTAGAATATGAAGATGAGACATTACCAGAAAAATTTAGAAAAATTGAAAAACTAATATATTCAACAAAATTTGCTTGTCCCGAAAGTGGTTTTACTATTGAAGAAATTGAACCTAGACTTTTTTCTTTTAATAGCCCTTATGGTGCTTGTGAAGAATGTGAAGGTATTGGAATTAAATTAAATGTTGATCCTAACTTAGTAATTCCAGATGAAAGAAAAAGTATTGCAGATGGTGCTATTGAACCTTGGGCTAAATCTACAACATTATATTACGCTCAAACTTTAGCATCTATTGCTAAACATTATGGTTTTTCACTTGATGATAAATGGAAAAAATTACCAAAAAAAATTAAAGATGTAATTTTATATGGATCTGACGAAGAAGAAATTAAGTTCAACTATGATGATGGATATGAAAAATATTCACATAAAAAAACTTTTGAAGGTGTAATAAATAATCTTGAAAGAAGATTTCTAGAGTCTGATAGCGAATGGAAAAGAGAAGCTATAGCAGAGTATCAGTCAGATTCTGCTTGTGAAGGCTGTAATGGAGATAGGCTTAAAGAAGAAGCTCTTTGTGTAAAAATTGATAATCACAATATAAGTGAAGTTACTAGAAAATCTATTCTTGATGCTGCTCAATGGTTTAAAGATTTAGAAAAAAATTTAGATAACAGACAATTTAAAATTGCTGAACATGTATTAAAAGAAATTAATGAAAGATTAAATTTTTTGCTTAATGTTGGTTTAGATTATCTTACATTATCAAGAGAGTCAGGGACACTTTCTGGTGGTGAGGCTCAAAGAATAAGACTAGCCTCTCAAATAGGATCTGGATTAACTGGTGTATTATATGTTCTTGATGAACCCTCAATAGGTTTGCATCAAAAAGACAATGTTAAACTTATTAATGCTCTTAAAAGATTAAGAGATTTAGGTAACACTGTAATTGTAGTTGAGCATGATACAGAAACAATGGAGAACGCTGATCATATTATAGATATGGGTCCTGAAGCTGGATCTAATGGTGGGCAAGTATCTGCTCAAGGAACATACGATGAAATTAAAAAAGACAAAAATAGTATTACTGGTCAATATCTATCGAATAAAAAATCAATTGAAATTCCTAAAACTCGAAGATTAGCTAAAAATGGAAGATTTGTAGAAATTAATGGAGCTACAGGAAATAATCTAAACAATGTTAATTTAAAAATTCCAACAGGAAGTTTTACTTGTATCACTGGTGTATCAGGTAGTGGTAAATCAACTTTAATCTTACAAACTTTATATCATGCTCTTAATTTAACACTTAATAATAAAGCTAGAAAAGCGCCAAAAGCCTTTAAGAGTTATAAGGGTGTTGAATTAATTGATAAAATTATAGATATAGACCAATCTCCCATTGGAAGAACACCTAGATCAAACCCAGCAACTTATACTGGTGCTTTTGGTCCTATTCGAGATTGGTTTACTAGTTTACCTGAGTCTAAAACTAGAGGATATAAACCTGGAAGATTTTCTTTTAATGTTAAAGGTGGAAGATGTGAAGCTTGTGAAGGTGATGGTGTTATAACTTATGAGATGCATTTTTTACCAGACGTTTACATACAATGTGATGAATGCAAAGGCACAAGATACAATAGAGAAACGCTAGAGATTAAGTTTAAAGGAAAAAGCATAGCTGATGTTTTGGATATGTCTGTTGATGAAGGATGTGAATATTTTGAAAATATATCAACTATTAAAACAAAATTACTTACTCTTAAAAAAGTAGGTTTGGGGTATATAAAAATTGGTCAACAGGCAACTACTCTATCAGGAGGTGAAGCTCAAAGAATAAAACTTGCAAAAGAACTATCCAAAAGATCAACAGGTCGAACAATGTATATTTTAGATGAACCAACAACAGGTCTTCATCAGCATGATATTAAAAAATTATTAGAAATACTTCACACATTTGTTAAACTTGGTAACACTGTTGTGGTTATTGAACACAATTTAGATGTTATTAAAACAGCTGATTATATCGTCGATATGGGCCCTGAAGGTGGTGTTAAAGGCGGTAATATTATCGCAGAAGGAAAACCCGAAGAAATTTGTAAAGTTCCTGAAAGTTATACGGGTCAATTTTTAAAACCTTTATTAAGATAATATAATAAAAGGTTGTTAATATTTCTGATAATTTAGTGTATAAATGTTAAGAATCATGAGCAATTTATTATCATCACTTCCAAAAACAATTCATGCATCACTTGCATTAGCTATATTGTTATTTGTTGCACTATTTTATTTAAACGGTGGGTTTGCTTTTGATACATTGTTTTGGAGTTGGTTATTCAGATATATTCATGTGACTGTTGCCATTATGTGGATTGGCTTACTTTGGTATTTTAACTTTGTACAAATTCCAAACATGGGCAAGATCCCTGATGAACAAAAACCAGCAATAGGTAAAGTCATTGCTCCTGCGGCGCTTTTCTATTTTAGATGGGCAGCTGCATTAACAGTATTATCTGGATTAATTTTAGCTCATTTAAATGGGTATGGTCATGATGCTTTACTTTTAGGTATTGGATCTGAAGTGCCAAAATATACAGCAATAGGTATTGGAATGTGGCTTGGAATAATTATGGCTTTTAATGTTTGGTTTGTAATTTGGCCAAATCAAAAAAGAGCGTTAGGAATTGTTGAATGCGAGCCAGATTTAAAAGCTAAATCTGCAAAAACTGCTATGCTATTTTCAAGAACTAATACATTACTTTCATTACCAATGTTGCTTTCAATGGTAATTGCGCAAAATCTTTATTAATTTTTTAATTACTTTAAATCCTTTATATTTCTAAATTCTTTTAAGCATTCAGGATTTGCTAGAGCTTCTTTGTTTTTAATCTTATTACCTTCAATAATATTTTTAACAGCTAGTTCTACGATTTTACCACTCTTAGTTCGTGGAATATCATTTACCTGAATTATTTTACTGGGAACATGTCTGGGAGATGCATTTTTTCTTATCTGTAGTTTTATTTTTTTTAATAAGTTTTCATTAAGCTCAAATTTAGAATTTAGAATTAAAAATAGAATAATCCTAATATCATTATCCCAAGATTGTCCAACAACTAAAGATTCTTTTATTTCTTTAAATTTTTCAACCTCAGAATATATTTCAGCTGTTCCGAGTCTTACTCCTCCAGGATTTAATGTTGTATCTGATCGACCAAAAATTATAAATCCATTTTTATTTGTAATTTTTGCGTAATCTCCATGATGCCAAATATTTTTATATCTACTAAAATATGCCTTTTTAAATTTAATATCATTTTTATCATTCCAAAATTTTAATGGCATTGAAGGAAAAGGATTAGCACAAACAAGTTCTCCTTTTTTGTTATAAATAGATTTACCTTTTTCACTGAAAACACGTACATCCATACCAAGTCCTTTATTTTGGATCTCACCGGAATAAACAGATTGATATAAATTTCCTAAAACAAAACATGAAACAATATCGGTTCCACCTGAAATAGATGCTAGATGAACATTTTTTTTTATATTTTTGTAAACATAATCAAAACTATCTTTGGATAAAGGGGAGCCTGTTGAACAAATAGTTCTTAATTTAGGTAATCTGTATAATTTCTTATAATCTTTGTTAATTTTTCGGAGTGTATCAATATATTTTGCGCTAATACCTAGTAACGTTATATTTTCCTTATTAGCTATTTTAAGAAGTAAGTCATCCTTTTTATACATCGGAGAACCATCAAACAAGACTATAGAAGCTTTCGAAGCTAAAACGGATACCAGCCAATTCCACATCATCCATCCACAAGTCGTAAAATAAAAAACATTATCATTTTCTTTAATATCACAATGAAGCTGATGTTCTTTTAGATGTTGTAGAAGTACACCACCTGTTTTATGGCAAATACATTTGGGTTTACCCGTAGTTCCACTAGAATATAAAATCGCTAACTCATGTTCAAAATCAAATTTTGTAAAACTTAATTTTTGACTATCTTGTTTAATTATATCTATCCAATTATATGTTTTGATTTTTTTATAATTAGGTAATTTTTTTACATGAGTTTGACCTGGATAATTTGAAATA
>Ga0209251_1003053_pt1 | contig 11194 bp, 8 predicted proteins | sample SaaInlV_100m_DNA_6_FD_184665 | JGI IMG/M metagenome (GOLD analysis project Ga0209251, IMG submission 184665) | Marine microbial communities from expanding oxygen minimum zones in the Saanich Inlet - Saanich Inlet SI073_LV_10m_DNA (SPAdes) (version 2) | ecosystem: Environmental > Aquatic > Marine...
GACAACCCTTACTGCAGCTATTACCAATGTGCTTGCCAAGAAAGGGCAGGCGAAGGTTCAAAACTATGCCGACATTGATGGTGCTCCAGAGGAGCGCGAACGCGGTATCACCATCAACACTGCTCACGTTGAGTACGAAACCGCAAAGCGTCACTACGCTCACGTCGACTGCCCTGGTCACGCTGATTATGTGAAAAACATGATCACGGGTGCCGCCCAAATGGATGGCGCAATCTTGGTTTGTGCCGCCACAGATGGCCCTATGGCGCAAACCAAGGAGCACATCCTCCTGGCCAAGCAAGTTGGCGTTCCTGCACTTGTTGTTGCCTTGAACAAGTGCGACATGGTCGATGACGAAGAGATCATCGAGCTTGTTGAAATGGAAATTCGCGAGCTGCTATCCAGCTACGACTTCCCCGGCGACGATATTCCTGTTGTTCAGGTCTCTGGCCTGAAAGCCATTGAGGGAGAGGCTGAGTGGGAAGCCAAGATCGATGAGCTGATGGATGCTGTTGATGCAAGCATTCCAGAGCCTGAGCGGGAAATCGATAAGCCGTTCTTGATGGCTATTGAAGATGTCTTCTCCATCACAGGCCGAGGCACGGTTGCGACTGGCCGGATTGAGCGCGGCATCGTCAAAGTTGGCGAAGAAGTTGAAGTGGTCGGCATCCGCGATCCACGTAAAACCACCGTTACCGGTGTGGAAATGTTCCGCAAATTGCTGGATGAAGGCATGGCGGGTGACAACGTTGGCCTGCTCCTGCGTGGCATCCAGAAGGAAGACATCGAGCGGGGCATGGTGCTGGTGAAGCCTGGCTCCATCACACCGCACACCAAGTTCGAAGGTCAGGTGTACGTCTTGAAGAAAGAAGAGGGTGGTCGCCACACTCCCTTCTTTGCTGGCTATCGCCCGCAGTTCTACATCCGTACAACGGATGTGACTGGCCAAATCACTGCATTCACCGCGGAAGACGGCTCCAACGTGGAAATGGTGATGCCTGGTGACAACATCCAGATGACCGGCGAGTTGATCTGCCCTGTGGCCATGGAAATGGGCATGCGTTTCGCCATCCGTGAAGGCGGTCGCACCATTGGTGCTGGTGTGGTGTCCAAGATCATCGAATGATCATCAGTTTCGGCTGATGCCACAACGGGATGGTGGGCTCCGGCCCACCATCCCTTACATTGATTTCGAACCTCGACAACTGAATTCAGGGCTCCTCTCGGAACCTGTTCCCGCTTTCCTTATGTCCACAGCAATTGCTCAGCAAAAGATCCGCATTCGCTTGAAAGCGTTTGATCGCAGAATGCTCGATCTGTCTTGCGACAAAATCATTGAAACGGCCGATACGACAGCTGCCTCAGCGATCGGTCCTATTCCTCTCCCGACAAAACGCAAGATCTATTGCGTTCTGCGTTCCCCCCACGTGGATAAGGATTCCCGGGAACATTTCGAAACGAGAACCCATCGTCGAATTATCGATATCTACAGCCCAACGGCTAAAACCATCGATGCGTTGATGAAGTTGGATCTTCCCAGTGGCGTGGACATCGAAGTGAAGCTCTGATCACCTCGTTTGGGTCAACCCCTTCCTAAGATTGGGAGACCCTTGAACACGGCGTCCGTGTCTGATTATTCGGTCAGGGAACTCCCCCTGTTTCCCCTGCCGGACGTCGTGTTGTTCCCTCAACAGATCCTGCCCCTTCATATTTTTGAATCGCGCTATCGGATGTTGCTCCAATCAGTATTGGAGTCCGATAAGCGCTTCGGCATTGTTCGAATCGACCCTGAAACCGGTGAAATGGCCGATGTTGGCTGCTGTGCAGAGGTTCTCCAGCACCAAACCAGCGAAGACGGGCGGAGCTACGTCGTAACCCTCGGGCAGCAACGCTTTCGCTTGCTCAACATCACACGAGACACGCCCTACCGAACGGCGATGGTGAGCTGGATTGAAGATGAACCGATCGAAGATATGGATGGGCTCACAACCTTGAGAGATCAAGTGAGTGGAGCTCTCAACGACGTGGTCACACTGACGGCGAAATTACAGAACCGAGACGTTGAACTCCCGGACGATCTGCCCGACCTACCTCGGGAACTCTCCTTCTGGATTGGCGCCCATTTGGATAATCGCGCCGCTGCTGAACAACAAACCCTGCTCGAGCTCACAGACACGCACGACCGTCTGAATCGACAGTTCGAAATGCTTGATCACACGCGGCGGCAACTCGCAGCACGCACCGTTCTGATGGACCTGAAGTAATGCTGGCTCTTTTACTTCTGCTATCTGCTGCCACTGCTGCTCTTGCTGTATGGCTATGGGTGAAGCGCGACAGGAAATATCAATCGTCGGAAAGTGTCGCTGCTGCCTACGACGCCTGGACCGATGACCGGCTGCTCGAACGTCTTTGGGGAGACCACGTGCATCTCGGCCATTACGGAAACCCACCACGTCATCACGATTTCCGCGAAGCGAAAGCAGCGTTCGTTCATGAACTCGTGCGATGGAGCGGGCTCGATCAACTCCCTGCGGGTTCGCGGGTCCTCGACGTGGGCTGTGGCATTGGTGGCAGTGCGCGCATCCTCGCTCGCGACTACAACTTGGATGTTGTCGGCATCAGCATCAGTCCTGCTCAAATCACGCGAGCCACAGAATTGACACCCCCAGGTCTGAGCTGTCGTTTCGAGGTGATGGATGCACTCGATTTGCAGGTGGCTGACCACAGTTTCGACGCCGTTTGGAGTGTGGAAGCAGGTCCGCATATGCCAGACAAGCAGCGATACGCCGATGAACTCCTCAGAGTGCTGAAGCCCGGTGGCTTGCTTGCCGTAGCGGACTGGAACCGGCGCGACCCGTCCGATGGCGCCATGACCAAAACAGAACGCAGGGTGATGCGCCAGCTCCTCAATCAATGGGCCCACCCCGAATTCGCCAGCATTGCTGGGTTTCAGCAAAATCTAGAAACCAGCCGATATGGCCAAGGCGGCATCAACACCGATGACTGGAGCCAAGCCACCCTCCCCTCCTGGATTGATTCAATCGTGGAGGGCGTCCGACGTCCTAGAGCTGTGCTTGGACTGGGTCCCAAAGCGGTTCTTCAAGGATTGAGGGAAACTCCAACACTTCTCCTGATGCATTGGGCATTCGCCACCGGGCTCATGCAATTCGGGGTGTTCAAGTTGAACCGCCGCTGAGTTCGGTGCTGCCCATTTGGGTGCTCGGATAAGCACCGAAATGGGCGAGATGCTCACAAAAAGGTTCAAGTTGGGCGATCAACTCAGGGAGAGCATCTGGTTGGTTGCTCGGCAGATCAACGTCGACAAAAAAAACATATTCACCAAATTCCCGCTTCGAAGGCCGTGACTCAATTCGGCTCATATTGAGTCCTCGCTCTGCAAGACATGCGAGGGCCTCCAGCAAGGCCCCTGGAGCATTCCGATGCAGCGAGAAGGCCACACTGGCAACAGAGCCTTGGTCACGACGTTCACCACGCTGCAGCAAGAGGAAGCGAGTGCAGTTTCCAGCCACATCATTCACGGGATAAGCCAACTCCTCCAAGCCATGCTCAATCCCGGCAACCCTTGAAGCAATGGCGGCTCGGAAATGACTCCCCACCACCAGTCGAGCGGCTTCAGCCGTTGAGGACGTGGGGAGCTGCAACGCTTGCGGCACATGCTTTGCCAACCAACCACTGCACTGGGCCAAAGCCTGTGGATGAGACAACACCTCATTTATTCCGGACAAATCCCCTTGGCCCAACAGTGCATGACGAATGGGCAACACCAGAGCGCGACGAATACACAGGTCGCGATGCGACCACAACGCATCCAAGGTGGCCGTCACCCCACCCTCAACAGAATTCTCAATCGGCACAACAGCCGCGTCACACGTCCCTATTGCCAACTGCTCAACAACCGCGCGCAAGCCAACACAGGGAACGAATTGAACATCACCCATCGCTTCAAGTTGCACCAAAGCGCGAGCGGCTTGCTCTCCGTAGGTCCCTGTAGGACCGAGGTAAGCGAGACGTGTTGGCATAAAAGCCTGGCCGCATGGACTCGATAGGATCATGCCGCGTCAAGTGATGCGCATGTCCCTGGCGTTCGAAGCCTGTCAGAAGTTGGACCTTCCAGTCCAATGCCACGCAGAACGGTTGCCCGACTATCTGCAGCAGGAGGAACGGGTCCTTGGAGCACTCCTGGACTCCCGCCAACTCACCAAGATCAAACCCGGGCACTACCGCTATCTCGTCACCAGCTTGCAGGTGTTTCAACTGCAGGTGAAACCGGTCGTCTCACTTCAAATTGAAACCGAATCCGACACGCTGGTGATGAAAGCGGTTGATTGCGAATTGGAGGGTCTCGGTGTCGTCGACGACTTCCGGTTATCCCTGGAATCAAGACTCGTCAGCGATGAACATGGATTGAGCGGCCATGCACACTTATCCGTAGAAGTGAGCCAACCACAGCTGCTCCGCTTGATTCCACGTCGTGTCTTGGAATCCACCGGCGAGTCGATCCTCAACGGGATTTTGATTGGAATCAAAGCGCGCGTTGGCAAGCAGTTAATCAGTGACTTTCAGGATTGGTGCCAACCTGTTCAATCCAGCGCTTTAACCCAATAAGCGTCGAAGAAAGCTGCTTCGATGCAGCGACGTGGGCCCCAACGTCAGCAAGGCTTGCCGATGCAAAGCCGTTCCATAGCCAGCATGACGTTCAAGGCCGTAACCCTGAAACCGGATCGACAACCTCCGAATCAACGCATCACGCGCCTCTTTCGCCAACACACTGGCAGCAGCAATCGCGGCCGAGCGGGAGTCACCTCCCACCAACGTTTGCTGTGACCCTCTCCAAAGGCGAAGGGGAAGATTTCCATCCACAAGGACAAGATCTGGGGGATGCACCAATTTTTGAAGAGCGCGAAGCATCGCCAGTTCCGTCGCCCCTCGAATCCCCACAGCATCGATTTCGGAAGCCGATGCTTGGCCAAGACCTCTTGCTAAACAATTTTGTTCAATCAGCGGCACCAATCCTGCGCGGCGCTTCGCAGACAATTTTTTACTGTCCGTTAGACCCGCTTGCCATAAGCACTGCTCCGCAGCTTCATCCAAAACCACAGCAGCTGCGAAGACCGGACCGAACAAACAACCACGACCCACTTCATCGACACCCGCAACCCGAGGACCCCTGGGGATTCCCTCCAGCCGCGTCATCACTCAGCTAGACGATGGGGCCGAAGAACGCCGACGACGACGACGGGGCTCCTCCACATCCTCAGCCGGTTGGGTGGACTCAACCACCTCAGGAACGGGTTCTTGATCCAGAACAACGGTCACAGGAGAGACACTTTCCAAGGGAGTGATCTCAACCATGAGTGGTTGAGCGTCTTCTTCACTCTGCTGGGGAAGACTGATCTCAGGCGTTAACGGAACAGCGATGGGCTCAGGCTGCGTTGCACCAGAACGGACAACACTGCGCCCCCCCGCACCACGACTACCGCGACGCCGGCGGCGTCCAGCAGTGGCCGCCAATTGCTGACGTGCCTCCTCAAGAACCTCTGCCTCGTCTTCGCCAGGACGGACAACGCGAACCACAACATTGTCCGATTCAGGCGGTTCCTCCAATAGCAGCGCCGGATTCAACCCAAGCCAGCTGTACACCTCCTGCTGTTCATCCGTCATCGGAACGGCAACGAGCTCTGGGTCTTGGCGACGGGCAATCGCAGGCTCATGCGCCTCTTCCGTTGAAACCTGTGGGGCTTCGCTTTCAGATGGAAGGTCCACGAGGGACGGTCCTCCTTCTAGGCCGGTCCGAGGTCGACCACCCCGTCGACGCCGACTGCTGTTAGCCGCGGTGTCAACAGGCGAAACAACTTCAGAACGGGCTGAAGCAACCGATCGCACCAAACCTGCTTCGGCTGCTACAGGTTGTGAAAGGTCGTTCCCCGGCAAAACGGCAACATGCCCCAGGCCAGCACAACTGGGGCAGGCACGACCAAACAATTCATAGATGTTTTGCCCCTGGCGTTTCCGGGTGAGTTCCACAAGGCCCAGCTCGGTGAGTTGGGCAATTTGTGGACGAGCCGAGTCATCCCGCGTCGCCGTTGTGAAGTGCTCCAACAATTGGAGCTGGTCACGGCGGGAGTCCATATCGATGAAATCGATAATGATCACCCCACCGATATTGCGCAGTTTCAATTGCCTCGCAATTTCAATCGCTGCCTCAACGTTGGTCCAGAGCACCGTCTCCCGAGCATTGGCAGATCGGGTAAATGAGCCGGAGTTCACATCAATCACGGTGAGTGCCTCCGTGGGCTCGATGATCACGTATCCACCTGAGGGCAAATCCACCCTGGGTTTCAAGGCGTCGCGAATCGCTGAATTGATCTTGTAATGCTCGAGCAGTTCAGTCGACTCATCGTGAGCTTCCACCAAAACGTTCCCGTGCTCCGCCCCAAGAAAACTTCCAACTCTTGAAACCGCTGCAGGGTCATCAACGACGACACGCGCCAGGTCTGGGCCCATGTGATCGCGAAGAATGCGATGGATGAAGTCCTCATCGCGATTCAACAGCACAGGCGGGACTGCGGTCTCTGCCGCCTGCTGGATGGCTTCCCATTGGCGCAATAAGGCCTCTAAGTCGTCGATCAGAAGCTCTTCGCTAATGCCCTCTGCTTCGGTGCGAATCAACAGACCAGCGCCAGGCGGCTTAATCAGAACACCCAAGGCTCTGAGCCTGTTGCGTTCCGCTTCAGCACTAATTCGACGGGAGATATTGACCCCCAAACCATGGGGCTGAAGAACCAAATATCGGCCAGGAAGCGCGAGATTTCCAGTGAGTCGTGGCCCCTTTGTTCCCGTTGGTTCCTTCATCACCTGCACCAGAACTTTCTGGCGAGGTTCCAGTAATTCAGTAATTCCGGCAGATCCTTTTTTTAGACGTAAAGGACCAAGATCCGTAACGTGAATAAAACCATTTTTTTCACTTTCGCCGATATTGACAAACGCTGCGTCGATACCCGGAAGAACATTCTCAACCGTACCTAGATAAACATCACCAATCTGATATCGACCTTGCGCGACAATGAGCTCATCGACTCTCTCATCGGAGAGCACAGCTGCGATACGCAGCTGTTCCGCGATGACAATTTGTTGGGACATAAAAGAACAGGCATGAGCCCACTCGAGGCTCTGATCCGATCAGACGCCAGCCGGCAACCTGCATCGGGGTGTTTGGTGAATTGGAGTGTCCTAAAAGGACGGAAATGATGCGGAGTCGAAACTCCTCTGAAAATGGGCTCGGGGTTCTAGTGGAACCGACACGCGAGCAATGGACCTCGATATCCAATGAAGGATCAGGCAAGACCGGGATCAACCAATGCAGTAACTGCACTAGCTATCTGAAAATAATTTAACACCGAGCAAGCTCCAACCGATCCCTTTTCAAAGACTGCAGAGCGATCGGCTCAGACACTTGCTGTTCCAACCAATGCTGAATCTGAGAAGGGCGCAAACTTCGTCCCATGGAGTCCACGTCTGCCTCCAACCGCAAACGCAATCGAGAACCCTCTGGACCAGACAACACATCAAGGCGGCGCAGCACAGATCGACAATCACGGGAGCGAGGCCGTCCTTTTTTATCTGTGTCGTGCCACATCAGCTGATCCGCGGCCAGAAGAGCGGCAATGGCAGGGGACCAATCAAACGTCATTCCACTTTCGAGTTCCACATCGAAACTCCACACTGCGGCTCGAATCTCCTGCGACAAACTCGGGCTACTCACAGGCACCTCGGCGACTGAGAGCAAGGTGATCCCTGGAGGGAGCAGCGGCTGCAAGCCCTGCTGAAGTTGCAGCGGATCCAAGGCTTCGGTGAATTCCATATCCATCCATTCACCATCGGCTTCCGCCCCTAAGGGCAACGCCAAAGCGATTTGAACCCTGGGCAACGGATGAAATCCACCAGTGAAGCTGATGGGCAGGCCACTTCGGCGCAAAGCTCGCTCCAACAGACGCATGAGGTCGAGGTGGCTGAGCAACGCCATCGACCCAGTTTTTGCAAATTGAATTCGCAATCGGCAAATCCGTTCACTGGGAGGCGCTTGCGTGGGCACTTGCGTGGGTACTACGGGCGCTTGCACCACCACGTTGTGACCGAGATCAGGTCCACAGACTCCGCAACTGCTGCAGCCATGGAAGGAGCAATCGGGGACAACGGAGGCCTCCAAAGCTCGTTGCAGATCCTCCATCAGCCACGTCTTATCGATCCCGGTATCGATGTGATCCCAAGGCAGAGGCTGGCGACAAAACACTTCGAGATCCTTGCGATCCAAAGCATTCACGGCACTCCAACTGCCAACTTCCATCTCCCGATAGCGCCCCTCAAGACCGGCTTCTGAGATCGCACCTGTCCAAGCCGCATACGTGCGCTCAAGCGATTCAAACCACGCATCCATTCCAGCCCCAGCTCGCCAGGCGGCCTCAATCACCGGGGCAAGGCGACGGTCGCCCCGTCCAACAAAATCCTCCATTGCGGAGAGACGCACATCCGTGAAATTCACCTTGAAACCACGCAGACGTTTAAACGCTCCACGTAGAAGCTCTTGACGGCGCTGAAACTCAACCGTCGAGACGCTGTGCCACTGAAACGGTGTATGCGGTTTCGGAGTGAAATTACTGATGGTGATGTTGAGATTGAGCCGTCCCAAATCACGACAGCTCTGCTGCAACATCGTGCAAGTTTCAACGATTCCGAGGACATCGGAGTCCATCTCCCCGGGCAATCCGATCATGAAATAGAGCTTCACTTTGCGGTAACCGTTTTGCATCGCAACACGGATGCCCTTCAAAAGATCGTCATCTGTTAGCCCCTTGTTCACGATGTCGCGCAAGCGCTGCGTACCTGCCTCCGGGGCAAAGGTGAGACCGGATTGACGCGTCCCGCCGAGAATGTGGGCAATGTCCTCATCAAAACGGTCCACCCGTTGGCTAGGGAGCTGCAAGGTGACGTTCTGATCAGCCAATCGATTGCGCAGCTCAACACCAACGGCGGGCAAGGCCAGGTAGTCGCTGCAGCTCAAGGAAAGCAGCGAAAAATCGCTGTACCCCGTCTGCTTCATCCCCTTTTCCACTGCCTCGATCACGGCTTCAGGCTCCACATCCCTTGCGGGGCGCGTGAGCATTCCGGGCTGGCAAAAACGGCAGCCACGGGTGCAGCCCCGTCGAATTTCCACCGTGAGTCGGTCATGAACTGTCTCCACGTGGGGAACCAGGCCCATGGCGTAATGGGGCATCGGTGTAGCGACGCGACGAATCACCCGTGGTGGCAAATCCGAATGCAAGGGCTTCAGAGACACCCCATCAGCGGAGACGTCATAGAGCGACGGCACATAAACCCCTGGCACCTGGGCCAAATCCCTTAACAGCTGAGAGCGACACCATCCATTGGATTTCGCCTCTGCCACCACCAAACCAATCTCTGGCAGGAGTTCCTCTCCATCCCCCAAAGCGATGAAGTCGAAAAAGGGCCCATAGGGCTCTGGATTACTTGTGGCGGTTGGACCACCCGCAAAAATCAACGGGACTGAAGCCGGATCGTTGAGTGGCAAATCAGCACGGTCAGCCGCTCGAATCGGAACCTGGCAAAGGTCCAACATTTCAAGAATGTTGGTCGCTCCCAGCTCATAGCTCAGGCTGAAACCAAGAACATCAAACGCCAATAAGGGACGACGACTTTCGACCGCAAACAACGGTTGATCGCGCTCCCTCAGGCGCTCTGCCAAATCCGGAGCGGGTAAATAAGCGCGATCACACAACTGCCCAGGAACGGCATTGAGGATCGAATACAAAATGATGTGTCCCAGATTGCTGGAACCAACCTCATAAATTTCTGGATAGGTCAAGGCCCAGCGCACGCAAGCCTGGTCCCAGTCCCGTGGGACAACCCCCAACTCGTGCCCCATGTACCGGGCAGGCTTGTTGATGCCTTGATCAACCAGAGCGTGAAAATCAACCGGGTGGTCTAAAGCAGATACGACCACAGACGATGACCTCGCTCACACCTTCATCGTATGGAGCTGTCGACACGGCAAAATGCATTGATACAAGCCCCCTCCGGTTCCGTGGTGAAGGTCAACGGCAATTACCTCAAGCTCAAGGCGGGATATCTCTTCCCGGAAATCGGACGACGGGTTAAAGCATTCAGCGCAGCGCACCCAGACGCAGATTTAATTCGTCTCGGTATCGGCGACGTCACCGAGCCGCTCCCTCTGGCTTGTCGTGAAGCGATGAAAACGGCCATCGACGCAATGGGCACGGCTGAGGGCTTTCATGGTTATGGACCTGAGCAGGGTTATGCCTGGCTCAGAGACGCCATTGCTAAGCAAGATTTCCAATCTCGTGGTTGCGATATCAACGCCGACGAGATTTTTGTTTCCGACGGTTCCAAATGCGATAGCAGCAACATCCTCGACATCCTTGGTGAGGGCAACAAAGTTGCCGTAACAGATCCGGTCTATCCCGTGTATGTGGATAGCAATGTGATGGCTGGCCGCACGGGAGATGCTGGTGAGGAGGGGCGCTACGCCGGTCTGACCTACTTACCGATCAGCGCAGACAACGCATTCACAGCCGAAATTCCCAGCGAACCGGTGGATTTGATCTACCTCTGTTTCCCCAATAACCCAACCGGAGCCGTAGCCACCAGGAGCCAACTGAAAGCATGGGTGGATTACGCCCGCAGCAACAACGCGCTGATTTTGTTTGATGCGGCCTATGAGGCCTTCATCCAAGATCCAGAGCTACCCCATTCAATTTTTGAAATTGAAGGAGCGCGGGATTGTGCGATTGAATTCCGTTCGTTCTCGAAAAATGCCGGCTTCACCGGAACACGCTGTGCTTTCACCGTTGTTCCCAAAGGCTTGAAAGGAACCGCAGCAAATGGAGAGCTGGTGGAACTATGGGGATTGTGGAATCGACGTCAGAGCACCAAGTTCAATGGCGTTAGCTACATCATTCAACGCGGTGCCGAAGCGGTTTACTCCACAGCAGGTCAAGCCGAGGTGAAGTCGCTAGTGAGCTTTTATATGGAAAACGCAGCCATCATTCGCCAAGAGCTCACTGCTCTCGGTCTACAGATTTACGGCGGCGAACATGCCCCTTACGTCTGGATTAAGACCCCTGACGGCATGGATTCC
>Ga0209251_1003054_pt1 | contig 11187 bp, 6 predicted proteins | sample SaaInlV_100m_DNA_6_FD_184665 | JGI IMG/M metagenome (GOLD analysis project Ga0209251, IMG submission 184665) | Marine microbial communities from expanding oxygen minimum zones in the Saanich Inlet - Saanich Inlet SI073_LV_10m_DNA (SPAdes) (version 2) | ecosystem: Environmental > Aquatic > Marine...
CCTCGTCCAGCGCCACCGCGGGCGCGCGCGCGGGGGACCCGGCGCGCCACCACCCGCGGACAACCGCGCACGTCTCCCGCGCGGCGTTGGCGTGCGCCGCGAATTCGACGACATCCCCTTCGGCGGCGGCGTTGGCTGCGCGCGCCGTCACGGCGAGCGCAGCGTCCACCGCGGCGACCGCGAGCCGCGTGGGCGGGTCCGCCTCATCGCGCGCGCGCTCGGACTCGAAAATCGTCAACAGCAACGCTTCAACGGCGGCGGTTGTAAAAGCGCGCGGAGGTTGCCTTAACGCCTCCGGCGACGAAACGTTCACCGCGGCGTGTTTTAGGGCGAGGCACGCGGCGAGTCTCGTGCGTCTCGGGGTGGGGGGCGCGCACCGCTTGACCAGTTCTTCACCCACGTCGTCCGTGCGCCGAATCGCGTCGTTTTCCTTTTCGCCGCCTAAAAGCGCTTCCGCGGGCGACACGAGCCACGCGGCGAGTCGCAGCGCCGTCTTCTTCTCGTCCGCGGAGGATGTCGATCGGATCGACGTCTGCTGTTTGGTTCTTCGTTCCCGGCCGGCGGTCGGGCGCACGATGCGCTCGAGCAGGGGATCGAGCACCGGGTGCGCGGTCGATTGGTCGCTCGAGCCCGGATGGAGCGCGGAAAAGTCGGTCAGGAATCTCGCCACCGCGTCGAGCGACGAGACCAGCCTTCGCGTCTCTTCCTTCTTCGCGCGCTTTCCGCCATCGAGATCCTCGGCACCGCGACGGTCATCGACCGCGCGCCTCACCGCCTTGGGGGAGGCGTCCAGGAGCTCACGGAGCGCGGGTCCGATCGAGCGACCCACCGGCGGCGACGACCGGTCCATCGCTCGCCCTCCCGCGTCACCCACGACCCGCGCGCCGACGAGTGCCGGTGCTCAGATGTTATGTTGTCTTCGTTGTTATTCACGAAATCGAGCAGACGGTGGTTTATCCATCAACAGTAGGGTTCGGTGGTCTGCTCGGTCACAACGCGCGTCGACGACCGGTATGTCGACCGTCGTGAACCTGTCGCCGCGCGCGACGCCGAGCGGCGCGCGGCGCACCCGCGTCGCGCCGCTCGGCGCTCGCCGGGTCGCCGCCGTCGCGGGAGGCTCGCCGCGGACGGTTCCCGAAAACCCGAACATCCGCAGGCGCGGTGTCGACGTCCCTCCGCGCGCGATGTCCTCGTCGCTCCGAACGCTCGCGCCCTCGAGCCGCGCGCCGAGACCTCGCCGCCGCGTCTCCAGCGCGCGTGCGGCGCGTCTGGTCGCCGCCTCGGACGCGGACGAGACGCGGAGTTTGCCCGCGGACGAGACGACGACGTCGTCGTCGTCGTCGTCGAACGCCTCCGACGACATCTCCGACGGCGTGTCGCTCGATCGGCGCGTCGAGCTCAACGCGGTGTTGCGCTTCGCGGTTCCCCTTCTGGCGACCAACATCGTGACACCGTTGCTGACGATGACGGACACCGCGTTCGTGGGGCGGTGCGCGGCGGACTCGGTCGTGCAGCTCGCCGCGCTCGGCGTCAGCACGCCGCTCACCGACTACACCGTCACGCTCGCCGCGTTCATCCCCGCGGGCTTGACCAACATTATTTCCAACGGGGTCGCCGCGAAAGAGAGCAAACAGAGTCTCGGCGCGAAGACGTACGGCGCGCTGATCGTGTCGTTTTGCTTGTCCTTACTCGTCGCCGGGATACTGATTTTGCACACCGAAACTTTACTTTCGTGGCTGAAAACACCAAAAGAAGTGATGGCCGCGGCGTGCGCGTTTACCAAGATTCGCGCCATAGGCATGCCCGCGGCGTACCTCACCACCGCGGCGTATGCGATCTTAGTCGCGCGAAAAGATACCGTCTCGCCTTTAGCGTGCGTTTGTTTGGCAGCCACCGTGAACGTGTTGTTGGATTACCTCGCCGTCGCACGCATGGGCATGGGCGCCGCGGGCGCGGCGTGGGCCACCACGGTCGCGCTCTGGGTCGGGTGCGGCGCGATTTTAGATGTGGTGCGAAAACGCGGGTACGCGGATGCGTTTCCGTGGGGCACTTTCGCGTACAAAGAACAGATGGCGCCGGTGATGGCGTTTTTCGGCCCGATCACGTTTTTGGTGTTCGCGCTGTTATCCATCTACACCGCGCTGATTTTGTTCGCCAACGGACTCGGTGTCACCGTCTCCGCGGCGCACAGGATCGCGGGGAACGTCTTCGCGGTGGCTGTGCTGTGCGGCGATCCCCTCATCCAAGCCGGCCAGGCGTTCATGCCCAAGTACCTTTTGCCGAGCGTCCCGCTAAGAGCGGCGGCGCGGAAGATGGCCGGGTTGCTGCAGCAGGTGGGTTTCGGCGCCGGCGCGTTCGCGGGCACAGCGTGCGCTGTGACGTGTTTGTTCGGCGGCGGGGCGTTCACCAACGACGCGGCGGTGATTTCTCAAGTAAGAGCAGTCGTCGTCCCGATGTGCGCCGCCGTCGTCGCCAACGTCGTGTCGAAATCCATGTACGGCGTCACCGTCGCGGCGAAGCAGTTGGTTTTCTTAGCGGCCATCACCGGCGCCGGTCTTGTTCTCTTCGCGCTCGCGCTCTGGCGCATGAACGCCGTGCTCGTCGGCCCGGCGCTGTACTACTGGATGTGGTGGGTCGTCGCCGGGTACTACGCGCTCGCGATCGTCTGCATACAGGTGCTGACGTTCGGAGGCCCGGGCGGAATGGGGTTCGCGGGGCTGTTTCACGACGCGCCGGTGGAAAACGACGGCGCAAAAGAGACGGTCGCGCCCGCCGCCTGACCGGCCGTGTCTGCCCCACTCGACGCGGATGTCGTATATCATAGCGTGTTGTATTACTTTCGTACTCATACGGTAGTGTGCGTCGGGTCAAGCGACGGCGGTCGTTTATTAGAGCCGGCGCGCGTTCATCAGAGCCCTACGAAACGAAACGCCTCGTTTCACGTACGACCGCGCTGTGCTTTCCGAGATCGCGAGTTTTCTCATCAGATGCCTTCTCATCATTTCGCCCCACTCGCGCGCGCCGGAGGCAGTGTGTTCGGCGCGGCGCGGCCGATGGTGGAGGCGGAGATGCCCCCCACTCGTCGGCGCTACGCCTCCAAATGGCTCACGCTCGTGCTGTGCGAGGCGGTGATGATGTCCAGCGGGACGCTGTACCTCTTCCCCGTGTACTCGCCCACCCTGAAGCGAACGTTGGATTTAACGCAGGAGCAGCTCAACTTCGTGGGGAGCGCCGCGCACTTCGGGGCGTTCTTCTCCGTGTTCGGGGGGCTCTTCTTCGACGCCTTCGGTCCGCGCGCGACGCTCGCGCTGGGCGGGTCGCTGAAACTCGCTGGGCTGGGCGCGCTGTACGGCATAATCGCGGGGTTCGCGCCGCAGAGCCACCTCTTCGCCGCGTTCTGTGCGTGGGTGTTCGGCACCGGCTGCTCCACGTCCCTCACCGCCGCGCTCGGGGCGAACTACGCGACGTTCAAGGACAGGGGCGTGCACGGTCGACTCGTGGGCCTGCTCTTGTCTTTCTTCGGGCTCTCCAGCGGGTTCCTGTCCCTGCTGTACGACGTCTTCTTCACCGACCCGGTGGCGTTCGTGCGGTTCCTCGCCCTCCTCGCCGGCGGAATCGACCTGTGCGCGTCCTCGGTGGTGGGCGCGCCCAAGCACCTGGCGCTGCCGCCGGAGGAGAGCCTGGGGGGCTTGGCGGCGGGAAGCGGCGCGGCGATCGCGTTCGCCAGAAACGAAAAACGCGGCGTGAGTAACGCGTCGTGGGCTGTTTCCGTGAGGGCGTTCTTCGCGCCCGCCGGCGCCGAAACCAAGCTCGCGCGGGGGCAAGCCGCGACTGCGGCGACGGCCGCCGCCGTCGCCGTCGTCGCCGCCGCGCTGTACGCGTCGGGGTCCTCCCCCTTTGTCGCCGTCGCGTGTTTGCTGGGTTTGACCGCGATGCTCGCCGCGCAGGCTGCCACGTTGCTCGCCGGGAGCGGTCGGCTCACGTACCGAAGGCAGGACATGGAGTCGGTGGACGCGACGGGGGGCGAGGACGCCAAGCGCGACGCCGCGCGCGGCGCGCACGTCGGGCCGAGCGGCTTGTTCGCGTCACCCGATTTCTACCTGCTCTTCTTCTCGTTGGCGCTCGGCCTCGGAGCAGGGATCACCGTCATCAACAACCTGTCGCAGATGGTCGGCGCGTACCCGGCGTTCACGGAAACGAGCGCGGGCGACGCCCAAGCTCAAAGCGGCGGGTTCTCGCACGGGCTCATCAAGCTCTTAGCGTGCGCGAACACGCTCGGGCGTTTGTTCAGCGGATCGGCGTCGGACTTCCTCTCGGCGCGAAGGAGCCGCGACGCCGTGACGCGCACCGAGTTCACGACGTGGTGCTTCGTTTTGATGTCGTGCGGGATGGCGCTGTTGTTAATAGTGCCCGACGCGTCGCCGGCGCCGCTCCTGGCGCTCGGCGTCGGCGTCGTCGGCTGGTCGTTCGGGTCGCTGTTCTGGGCGATGCCGACGCTCGTCATGGAGCTCTTCGGTTCAAAACACTTCGGCGCGAACCGCGGGATCGTCGGCCTGAGCCCCGCGATCGGTGGGTACCTGCTGAGCACGAAGGTGGCGGGTAGGGTCTACGCCGCCGCCGCCGCGGATGGCGTGGAGTGCGCCGCGGGGGGGGCGTGCTTCCGGAACGCCTGGGGGATCAATCTGGCGTGCGCGACCATCGCCGCGCTCGCGTGCGCGGCGCTCGCGCGGCGCGACAGGCGCAGAGCCGACGCGGCGCGCGGAGCCGGGGAAGGGACCACCGGGGGGCGATGAGGCTGTGTCTTAGTACGTACGAGTCAGTAGTCGAACGCGAACGCGCAAGTTGACGATCGCCTCTCGACGACTTTTTTTCACTCCAGAACGCCCGGCTCGGCTCGCGCGTTTTCCAAGCCGGCTTTCTCGTTCGAACACGAAACCGCTCGCGGCCGCGGCCGCGGGCGTGGAAAATCAGCCTTGACTCCCTCTTTGACAGTCTGCAGTCTGTCATCAAAAACGTTTCCAAACCGACGGTTCGAGGTCTCCCATCTGCGTTTCCGACAAAGCGCCATTTTGCATGTTTTCACATACCCGAGACTGAATCTCCATACAAAACCGAAAAGACGCGACGTCTCGGACGACGCGCCAGAACCTCTCGTTTTGGAAACCGACGTTTGACGGCGAGGGCGTGGGTTTCTCGGACGAAAAGCGGCCGATCCGTCGATTTGCCGGCCACTTTTGGTTCCGCATATTCGGACGTTCACGATGGCCGCTATCACCATCTCCGCCCCCATTGTGGCGAAGGCGCCCGTCGCCATGCGCCGCACGCGCGTCACCGCGCGCGCCGCGGTCGCGCCCGCCGCGTCCACCTCCGCCGTGTCTTTCGGTGCCCGCAAGATGATGACCGGCGCTTCCGTGCAGGCCGCTCGCGTGCAGCAGACCGCCGCCGGCCGCAAGTCCCTCGTGTGGTGCGTTTTGCGACCCGATACGCCGCCCGAATCCACTGTGCGCGAACGCGCGCGCGTCCCTTCTTCGCGCGCGCGCGCCTCGCTCGACCGGACCTCCGGCTGGGCACACCGCGCGGCCCGCGGCCTATCGATCGCACAGGGTTTTGGTTCACGGGAAAAAGCACGAACGCGACCCGAGCGTCGCCGAGAGCGTCTCTCGGCTCGACACGTGTGAGCAAACAGTCTGCGGGAGATTGAAAAGCGCCGCTTCGACACGACACTGACTTTTCTCCTTCGTGTGTTTTCGCATTCGCTTTCTCTTTCCTCGACAGCAACGCGGGCGGCGTCGCGAAGGCGGCTCCCGGCGAGCAGAAGAAGGTGTTCGGCCTCAACCTCCCCGAGTCCGAGTCCCTGTCCTTCCTCATCCTCGCGGGTGGCTCCCTCGGCTCCGCGCTCGGCTTCGCCGCGCTGCAGGAGGGCGTGTTCCGCATCCCCGGGTTCAAGTTCTCGGCGTGGATGACGGTGCTCACCACCTTCACGTACTTCCTGTGCGGTGCGCTCGAGATGAAGCTCACCCAGGACACCCGCAAGGCGTCCTGGAAGAACTACGGTATCCTCTCCGTGTACACCTACGGTGGCATGGCGATGACCAACTACGCGCTGTCGTACCTCAACTACGCGACGCGCATCGTGTTCAAGTCGGCGAAGATCGTGCCCGTGATGGCGTTCTCCGTGCTCATCGTCGGCAAGAAGTACAACTGGAAGGAGTGGCTCTCCGCCGCGATCCTCGTCGCGGGCATCGTGCTCTTCACCCTCGGTGACGTCGCGTCGTCCCCCGCGTTCCACCCCATCGGCGTCATCCTCATCGCCGGCGCGCTCTGCGTCGACGCCATCTGCGCCAACTTCGAGGAGAAGAACTTCTTCCGCTGCGAGAACCCCTCCACCACCCAGGAGGTGCTCTGCTTCGCCTCGCTCATCGGCACCGCCTACGGTCTGATTCCCTTCATCGCGTCCGGCGGCTACAAGGCGGCCATCGCGCACTCCATGCAGTACACCCAGGTGGTGCCTATGATCATGGGCTTCTCCGTCATGGGCTACTCCTCCGTGTCCTTCATCCTCTCCCTCATCAAGTACTACGGCGCCACCGAGGCGGAGATCATCAAGTCCCTCCGCAAGGTGCTCTCCATCGTGATCTCCTTCGTGCTCTTCCCCAAGGCGCTCAACTGGAAGTACATCGTGGGTTTCGCCGCCGTGCTCATCTCCACCGCGTACACCTTCTACCTCAAGGGCGAGAAGAACAAGGCCAAGGCGGCTGCCAAGGCTGCGGCGGAGTCCGCCTAAGCGACGCGCGTCGCTTCGCCGCGGCGGCGCCGAGGTAAAAAAAAAAGCCTCGCGCCTCGACGGCGGCGGTGATTCGTCTCCGAGGAGAGAGACGAGGAGAGAGGGTGCCTATTCTTTCGGTCAAGCGCGACCGGTCCCTAGCAACTAGTGCGAGCGCCACGGTCTCCTGTTCTATATTAACACGAGCGAAGTAACCGACGAAAACGCCGTCTCCCGCGCGCCGATGGACGACCAATGAAAACGCACCCTTCCCGCCGACGTCGCGCGCGGCGCGCACGTTTTATTCCTTTTTTTTTAATACTCGGGCGCGGCGCGCGCCGCGGCGGACCCGAACACGCGACGTGCGCTGAGGGACGGGCGCGAAGCGGCACGGCCGAACCGGGAAGTCGCTTTCGAACGTGCGCGACTATTTGCTCGTACGACGAGAAGGGAGTCGTCGAGCGTTTGGCGACGCGGCGCGACGCCGCGGCGAAAGAGACAGATTCAGCGGTTGAATCAAAAAATAGTACTCATAGAGAATGGCTACCGGGCCGCTCGCGACCGAAGAGCGCCTCCGCGCCTCCTCGCGACCGCTCACCCGCGATTTACGCAGTTCACGTCAGTTCCCGCGGCCGTTTCCGCGCTCCGTCTCCGAGGCCGCCTCGGCCTCCGCCGCGCGGCGGAGGCGAGGGCTCGGGGTAATAGTTTACGAAGCGCGCCGCCGCCGCGCTCGCGCTCTCACAACCTTCCCGCTCGTTCTCACGCGCTTTTGCGCTTTCGTTCGTTTCGCTTTACGCCGCCTTGAGCTTCGCTTGCTCGGCGTCGAAGTCCACGGGGGTGGACTCGAACGCCATGAAGAGCAGGACGGAGATGGCCTGGAAGAACGCGATGGGGAGGAACAGGGACAGCGCCCAGTTGCCGCCGGTGGCGTTGAAGAAGTAACCGGTGAAGAAAGTGGAGAGCGTGGACGCAATCGCCGCGGCGGTGTTGGTGGTGCCCAGCATGATGGACGCGTACTTGGGGGAGAGGTCCTGGTGGCCGCAGAAGAGGCCGGTGCGCACCCACGCGCCCATGCCGAAGCAGATGGTGAGCAGGGTCATCACGGTAACGATGGTGGTGTTCGTGACCGCCTCGGGGGGGGTGGAGTTGATCACCCACGCCACCGCGGTGAGCGCGACGGCGCCGCCGCCGAAGCACAGCGACTGGCTTAAGCGGCGCACGTTGGTGCGGCTCATGCCGCCCGCCTCGAGCTTGTCCGCGGTGGGCGCCACGATGGTGGTCACCGCGACGGTCGCGAGGTAGGGGAGGATAGACAGGAACGAGGACTTGGACAAAGTCACGTTCAGCGCGGACGACAGGAACGACGGCAGCCACGCGAGCAAGCCGTAGGAGAAGTAGTTCCAGGTGAAGTGCGCCGCGGTGAGCGCCCAGAAGGACTTGTTCCTGAAGAACGCGCCCCAAGGCACAGGCGCCGCCTTCACGCCGGCAGCCTCCTCCGCTTCACGCTTCTCCTTCTCCTCGGGCATCTCCCTTCTGTCCGTGGAGGAGTCCTTCATGTACTTCAGGTACCACCACGCGCCCCACAAAAAGCCGAGCCCGCCGAAGAGGTAGAACACCGCCGCCCAGCCGCCGAGGTAGAGGATGATGGGGGGCGCGATGATCAGGCCGGAGAGCGAGCCGACGTCGAGGCCGCCGAAGGTGGCGGTGACCGCCTTGGAGCGCTGCGAGCCGGGCACGCCCTTGGCGAGCACGCCGGTGGCGGCGGAGGGCGCGACGCCCTCGCCGAGGCCCACCAGGAAGCGCGACGCGAGCAGCGCGGTGAAGGACATGTGCGCGCAGGCGGGCGCGATGAGCGTACCGAAGGACCAGAGCATGACGCCGGCGAAGAGCACGAGCTTGCCGCCGTACTTCTGCGCGAGCCAGCCGCCGGGGATCTGCGTGAAGGCGTAGCCCCAGAAGAACGCGGACTGCACCAGGCCCTTCTCCACGGAGGTCCAGCCGAAGTGGGCGGACATGGGCACGATCGCGACGGACATGTTCACCTTGTCCAGGTTGCACAGCACGAACGCCACGAAGAGCGCGAAGATCATGGACCAGCGCTTCTTCTGGCCGCCCTCGGTCATGTCGAAGCGCACGTCCTCGGCGACGGTGTCCGCCTCGACGGGGCCGCCGCCACCCGCGCGGGGAACGACGGCCTGTGCGCGGCGGGCCGCGGCGGGCGCGGCGATCGCGGCGGGCGCGGCGAGGGAAAGCGCCCCGGTGCTGATCGCTCCCTTGGCCACGAACCTGCCGGCGCCGATCTTCGCGACCGGAGTCGCGCTGCAGCGCACGGCGCGAGTGGTGCGACGCGCGGAGACGCGCGCGCCGGTGAAAACAGCGGTGGTGGACACCGCAGACATCACGGACGCCATGGTTCGCTCAGCCACGTGGGGCGAGCTGTGTGTTGTAAGTGGCGGCCGATGCGCGATCGCGCGGCTTTTTCCGCTTTTGCCGAGCGGGGTTTCCGCGAATCGAGGGTTTGTGACTCGTCGATTTTCAAGACCGACCAGCACACGCCGCTTTTCAGATGGCGGAAAGGCAAAAGCGGCCGACGTTTCGAGGGTCACCGACTCGTTCTCTGCCGCGAATTTCGTCGCGCCTCGAAATCGCAGGCTGCCACGCGTTCACTCGATCGGGGGAGTCAAGTCCGACGCGTTCACGAAAAAAGCATCTTTTTCGCTTTTCATCGAAACGAGTCGGTCGCGGGCGAATTTCGCACGCCACCGCGCACACAGCGCGTTTCTCTGCTGGCGTTCACGGAACCCACCTTTTCTTTTTCACGAACCTGATGAAAGTACCGTCTACCTCGCCGCGTACTCCGCCTACCACTCCGTCAACCGCGCGTCGCCTGCACCAGTTTCGCGTCGCCCGTCCCGCGCGCCGACAACCCCGGCGTGTGTCCGCTCCCAGAACCGGTTCCGACGAAGCCAGTCCTCCAGGTCGAGCGACCCGCCCCCCGCGCGGATCAGCAGGCGCGCGCCGGCGCCATCCGGAGCGATCCACAGCCGTCTCCCGCAGAGCTCAAACGCGAACGCGCTCCGCGCGTCTCCGTCCCCGACGCCCGCGCTCGTGCGTTCGGCGGGTGACCGAACGCGTCTCAGCGGCGGCGCGTTCTTCAGCACGCCCGCGGAGACGCCGCGCGCGAGCTCGTCCACCAGCTCGGCGCGACGCGTCCGTTTGTCCGCGGCGGCTTCGGTTGTCGCGGAGACGGACGGTCCGTCGTCTCGGTTTTTCTTCTCGCGAAGCGTTCGCGGCGCGCGCCGCGCGTTTTCCAAATTCCCATCGCGCGCAGTCGCGGTCGTCTCGTCGGCGTCGGCGTCGGCGCCGACGGCGGCGCTCACAGCGCGTCGCGCCGAGACAGCCCCGCGGTCTCGGTCACGAAAAAACACGCGGTCGCGCGCGCGTCGCCGCCGCGTCTCGACGTCGTCCATCCTCCTCGCCCTCTCCGCGCGCGCCTCCACCGCCAACGCTCTCAGTTCTATCACCAGGTCCCTGGCCTCCGCCTCCGCCTCCGCAAGCTCGGTCTCGCGCGCCGCCTCGTCCTCGTCGCGCCGCGCGCGCCGCTTGTCGTCCATCAGCAGGCGCCGCTGCGAAGTCAGGCTGTCGATGGCGGCCCTCTGTTCCGCGCAGACGCGCTGCGTCGCCTTGAGCTCGCGGAGCAGGTCCAGCACGAGCGCGGGCGAGCACTCGCCCGCGGCGGCGGCGGCGGCGGCGGCGCGGTGGCGGTGCCCCCCCGGTTCCCACCTGTGGTCGTCGGAGAGCAGCGCGGCGCGCGGCGACGCGAGGGACGCGCCCGGGAGACATCCTAGCAAAGAGGGCACGTCGCGCACGCGCGTCCGCTCGGGCATGCCCTCCGTCCACACCGGGGTGTCCGGTCCGACCTCGCCGTTCACCCACAGCGACTTGAGTTTCGCGAGCGTCGCCGCCATCTGCGCGCGGATGTCGACGCGAGGAGAGGAAACGCGCGCGGCGTCGAGGTGGGTGGGGGCGGTCAGCGGAGACGCGGGAGGGGCTGGATGGGACGACGACGGCACGCGAGCCACGAGAAAGTCGTGCGAGCCGGGGTCTCAGGGACGATGCGCGACACGCACCGGACGCTCATCGCCGTGGAACCACCGACACGACCCCGGGTCGGTCACCCACGGGGGGTCACCCCTTTCCGAGACCATGCGCGAGACGCGTGCCTCGCTGGAGTGATGGAGCGCAGAGGGCGATCGTTGTTACCGCCGCGCCCGAGAAAACGACGTTCGCGCGCATACAGGAACGAACGAGCACCGGCATTTCTGAGCGGCGTTCCCGCGACAATCGTCGACGTCAGAGGTGAAAAACATTTAGTGTACAGTATGCGCGTCCGAACCGTCTCGCTTCCTTCAGTCGAAGTCCGC
>Ga0209251_1003057_pt1 | contig 11181 bp, 8 predicted proteins | sample SaaInlV_100m_DNA_6_FD_184665 | JGI IMG/M metagenome (GOLD analysis project Ga0209251, IMG submission 184665) | Marine microbial communities from expanding oxygen minimum zones in the Saanich Inlet - Saanich Inlet SI073_LV_10m_DNA (SPAdes) (version 2) | ecosystem: Environmental > Aquatic > Marine...
GCAGCAATTGCAGTGCGCCAATGACAAAAATGACAAACAGGAATGTCCATTGGTCAAGTTTCGGCAGAGCTTTTATCAACACTGAAAAAATGCTGTAAACACCAATGGCTGTTAGCATCAAGATATCGCCCAGATTAAACTGCAGGGCATAAAGCTGTTCAAGCGAGCCTTTTGTGAGAACAACAAATACCCCGATAGTCGCAAATATCATTCCTGATATCTGCATAACTGAAACAGGTGTTTTATATATTGCGCGGTCGACGGCAGCGATAAAGACAGGCAATGCAACCTGAAGCAATCCTACATTTGTTGCGCTGGTGTAATTTAGCGAAGCATATTGCAGCGTATTGAACATCCCAATGCCGAAAGTTGCTGCCCAAAAAATCAAAAATTTATGTTTCCAGAATATCGGAAAAGATGCCCGCAATGGAGGGCGCATAATGATAAGCACCAGCAAAGCAGCAAGCGTCCACCGCCAGAAGGCGAGTTGAAAGGGCGGCAGCTCTTCAAAGAAAGCCCTGCCAACAATCGCATTGCCTGCCCAAAAGGTTGTGGTAAGGAACAGGTAAATAAACGCGGTGCGCGTAGAGACAATCATAACACCAATAACCCAGAACAGACACAAACCAAAATGGCCCCAACCCAGGCGCCCCATGTCGGACAATAGCGTGTCTGATACCAGACAAATGGCAGTATCAACACAGGGGTTATTGACGATAAAATAGTGACATCAGCAACACTGCCTGTTTCGAGCGCAATCAGCAGCAGAACAACGCCAAAACTAATCCCAAAGAAACTATTTGCTGTAATTAATCCTGCTATTTTTAGCGACGGAAAGACCAGCCGGCTTTCTGGCCGCTTATCAAATGGCCAGGTAAGACAAAAGCACGCCGCAGCAAAGCCAACACGAACCAGCGTTGTCATCATTGGGTCGGCACCCCCCTCCATGACAGGTCGCAGAATAAGAATACCAATTGCCTGACCGAACGCCGCACAAATACCTGCGCCCACACCAAGCCAGAGCGGCGGTGTTATTTCTTCCCAGACATGTAGCAAATCCCGGCGCTTGCCATAAAGGACCGCCAGACAAATGCCAGCAAACCCCAGACAGATAGCAATAATTTTTAAACCGCCAATACCCTCTTCCAGAAACAGCCAGCCAAGCAAAGCAGCAATTGGCGCATTGGCAGCAAATAATACGCCCGTCCGCCGTGGGCCAAGCCGTCGCATCGCAACAAACAAGAAGTAATCACCAAGCACAACGCCAACTAAGCTGGAGATAATAATTGGTAATAGCAAGTCTGATGAAATGTGCCAGTCACCACCCTGTAGGACAATCATAACGAGCAGAATGACCGTTGCGATAATCATTCTGAGCCGATTGAAGTGGAGCGGGCCAAGCATCCGCACAGGATGATGAGCAAAGATGCTGGCTAGTGTCCAGCTAAAGGCTGCACCAAGGGCAAAAAGATGCGCAGATTGCATAGGTGTAATTTCTATTCGTGAAGTAGTGAAGCAGATATCACCATCACAGTAAGCTGACGGCAGAGGAGAGAGAATAGCGGACAGGGCTATCTATACAAAATTATTAACTGCGCGGGGCGTGTTTAGCAAGAATACGTTGTAATGTTCTGCGATGCATTTTCAGTCGGCGTGCTGTTTCTGATACATTGCGATCGCATTGCTCAAAGACACGCTGAATATGTTCCCAGCGCACCCGGTCTGCGCTCATTGGGTCTTCTGGTGGTTCTGGCAGGCTACCTTCAGCCTGAAGCAAGGCGCGGTGGATTTGGTCGGCATTTGCCGGCTTTGGTAAATAATCAAGAGCGCCAGCTTTCACAGCAGCAACGGCCGTCGCAATATTACCAAATCCGGTGAGAATTATAATGCGGCAAGCCGGGCTGACTGACTGAAGATAGGAGACAACTTCCAAACCATTCCCATCTTCGAGTTTAAGATCAAGAATAGCATATTCCGGCGGCGCTTCTTTTATCATCAAAAGCGCTTCGGAAACCTGTTCGGCTGAGCGCACCTCAAAGCCGCGCTGTTCCATTGCCCGGCTTAATGTCCGGCGCAACGCATTATCATCATCTAGTATCAATAAAGAGCCTTGGCTCATCAGTTTATCCTCGATACTCAGACCAGCCGCGCAAGGGGCATGGTAATTACGATTTCCGCGCCGCCACTCTTCTGATTAGACACAACCAGTGAGCCGCCACGGCCTTCAATTATTGTCTGGGCCAGAAACAGCCCTAAGCCCCGATGACCGCCTGTTCCCTGCCGGCTGCTATTCCATGGCTGACCAACAATAGCCATCACAGACGCCCGAAAACCAGGGCCATCATCTGCTACCTTAACTATGATATGGGTCTCATTCCATGAGATATCCAGAGTGATAAGGTTATTTGCATAATCATCTGCATTATCAAGCAATGTTTCGAGAGCATATTTTATATCTGGTAGCGGTAAAAGTTCTGGCTCGCGCGGCACGCTTGTGTCTGCTCCCTCTGCCAAGACAAGGCGAGAACCAAGCGTAGCAGTGGTGATGTTAACCTTATGTGTCATATCAGCAAGATGCGGAGCTAACTGGGCTTGAAATATCTGACTAACAGGAAGCGCCGCCGCTAAATCCTTGCCGCTCATCTGCGCGTCCTTATCAAGCTCGGAGAGGATAATACGGCACCGCTCAACTTCAGCATTCAGCAGCGCAATATCTTCCTGAAGCTCTTTATCGCCCGCCCATTTTTTCCCCAATTGGCCCGGAAGCTCGTGCGAGATCAGCGCAATTGTATTCAGCGGCGAGCCAAGTTTATGTGCCGCAGCAGCCGCAAGCGTGCCAAGCGCTGTTATCTGTTGTTCGCGCGCCAGAATAAGCTGTGTTGCACCGAGTGCGGCTTCTGTCCGGCGGGCTTCAGCAGCAAGCCACCAGACATAAAACCCAATAAAAACTGACGATACAAGCAGCGCCGAAAGCAACCCGAATAAATAGAGGTTTGGCAGATGAAACCCTGTCTCATACCATGGCAATGGCAGGTGGAAAAACAATAGGCAAGCAGCGCTTATCCCAACAAGAATGACCAGCGAAATTGTTGCCTTTATATCTAGCAACGCTGCAGAAACAACGATAGGCGCGAGGAAAAGCATCGCAAATGGATTTTCAAGACCACCTGTCAGATAGAGCAGGCCAGCAAGCTGAAGCACATCAAAATGCAAGGCAAGGACAACTTCACTCAATTTAATCTTGCTTGGATTACGCAAGCGCCAAACTTGCCATAAATTGACGCAAACACCCACCAGCACAATACCAAGAGCACTCAGAATCAAAACATCAAACTGCAGGACATGGTAGACCAGAAGCAATGCCACCGTCTGACCTGCCAGAGCAAGCCAGCGAATAGACGTCACCGCCTTTGGATCAATCGGTGAACGCCCCCTTAAGCGGGGCGGCATTAACGGGTCTGACGATCCTGCTATTGTATCAGCATCGACCCGCCTCATCAGATATCCAGATTGGAAACTTTAAGCGCATTTTCTTGAATAAAGTTCCGCCGCTCTTCCACAGCTTCTCCCATCAAGGTCGAGAAAGCCATATTAGCATCTTCTTCTTCGGTTACACGCACTTGAAGAAGTGTCCGCTGATTAGGGTCAAGTGTAGTTTCCCAAAGCTGGTCAGGGTTCATTTCTCCCAGTCCCTTGTAGCGGGCAATCTGAGCACCTTTGCGCCCTTGCGCTACAATATGGGTGGCCAGATGAGACGGCCCTGAAATATCTGCCTGATGCGCCCCGCTTGTAAAGGTCAGCTTATGCGAGAACATTTCCTGCAATAAGCCTGCTGCCCCATTAAGCTGTCTGGCTTCGGTTGTTGTAACAAGGCGCTTATCCAAACGATGTGTTTCAGTGATACCGCGTAATGTGCGCCGTAGCACAATTTCAGGCCCAGAAGCAGCCTCTTCTACGACGCCGCTCCATCCCCGCTCAAGCGGGTCTGAATAATGGTCCATCCGTTCAGCTAGAAGCTGGGCTGAGTCAGCGTTCGATAATACATCCAGATTAAGCATGCCAGCAATTGCAGCCTGCTCGATAACATCACGGTTTTCAATCTGGAAGGTTAGCTGGTCGATTGTACGAGACAGAGACACTGATTTTTCAACCAGCTCTTTTAACTCTGGCCCAGCAACCTGCAATCCGGCTTCATTTGTCAGAGCCCCCTCTTTCAGACCAGCTGTAATCAGGTAATCATCAAGGGCATGCTGGTCTTTCAGATAAACTTCAGACGCGCCACGTTTCGAGCGGAATAGCGGTGGCTGTGCAATATACAGATATCCCAGTTCAATCAGAGGCCGCATATGGCGGAAGAAAAATGTCAGAAGCAGGGTCCGAATATGGCTGCCATCAACATCAGCATCCGTCATGATAATGATTTTATGATAGCGGATTTTTTCTTGATTCATATCCGCATTGCCAACCCCTGCACCAATGGCAGTAATTAAGGTGCCAATTTCAGCAGATGACAGCATTTTATCCAGACGGGCACGTTCAACATTAAGGATTTTACCGCGAAGCGGCAAGATAGCTTGTTGCGCCCGATCACGTCCCTGTTTTGCAGACCCTCCAGCAGAATCACCCTCAACCAGGAATAATTCTGATTTTGATGGGTCTTTTTCCTGACAGTCAGCAAGCTTACCCGGCAAGCTTGCAATATCCAGCACACCCTTGCGGCGTGTTAGCTCGCGCGCTCTGCGGGCGGCTTCGCGGGCCGCAGCAGCTTCATAGGCTTTCGAGACAATTTTACGTGCCTCTGACGGATGCTCTTCAAACCACTGGCTAAGTGCTTCACTGACACAGCCCTCTACAATTGGGCGCACTTCAGATGAGACAAGCTTATCTTTGGTCTGGGATGAGAATTTCGGGTCTGGCACTTTCACCGACACAATTGCGGTTAGGCCTTCACGCGAATCATCGCCTGATAATTGTACTTTTTCACGTTTTGCGATCCCGCTAGACTGGGCATAATTATTCACAATACGGGTCAGAGCGCCTCTGAATCCGGCTAGATGGGTGCCACCATCACGCTGCGGGATATTGTTAGTGAAGCACAATGTTGATTCATGAAAGCTATCTGTCCAGGCAAGTGATAACTCAACAATCACATCATCTTTTTCAATCGTGCTATGAATTGTCGGATGTAAGGCATTGCGGGATTTGTTGAGATATTCAACAAACGCTATCAGCCCGCCATCAAAGAAAAACTCGGACACATGTTCTTCAGCTTTGCGATTATCGGTCAACCGGATACGCACACCCGAATTCAGGAAAGCAAGTTCACGCAACCTGTTTTCAAGCGTGGCAAAATCAAACTCAACCTGAGAAAATGTATTTGTTGATGGTAGAAACGTAATCTGTGTGCCAGTTTTATCGGGCATAGCCACACCTTGAACAAGCGGGGCCTCAGATTCGCCGTGAACAAACCGCATCGTATGTTCATGGCCATGCTTCCAGATTGTAAGCTCAAGCCACTGCGACAGCGCATTCACAACCGATACACCAACACCGTGCAGGCCGCCTGACACTTTATAGGAATTATTATCAAACTTACCGCCAGCATGGAGCTGGGTCATGATAACTTCAGCAGCAGATATTTGTTCTTCAGTGTGAATTTCTGTTGGGATGCCGCGTCCATTATCTGAAACAGAAACAGAGCCATCACCGTTCAAGATGATCTGAACAATGTCACAATGCCCGGCAAGGGATTCATCAATGGCATTATCAACAACTTCATAAACCATGTGGTGAAGACCAGAGCCGTCATCCGTATCACCAATATACATGCCCGGGCGTTTCCGCACAGCATCTAGCCCGCGTAATACCTTAATCGAATCTGCCCCATATTCCTCAGAATTTTGGGTGCTGTTTTCGGCGACCTGATCATCTTCACTCATCGCGACACTCCTTACTAAAACCTATTTCCCTCATAATGCGTCATCCTGATGAGGAGGATGCATTTGACGGTGTCACCTGCCCATTCTGGACATGAAAAAACTGTGCATTTTGTGAAAGTGGTGCGAATGCATGTTCATCTGCTCCACTATACCATACCTGTCCACGTAATGCAGAACATAACGCGAATAAATGTGTGCGTCTGCGCTCATCCAAATGAGCAGCAACATCATCCAAAAGTAACAATGGCGGGCGACCAAGACGCTCATCTTGAAGCTGTGCATGTGCCAATATCGCCGATATCATCACAGCTTTCTGCTCACCTGTTGAAGCCTCTGCGGCAGAGCGACCAGAAAACATCATTACCAGGTCAGTTTCGTGCGGACCCGGCATTGATACATTGCCCGCCTTTCGGCTGGTTGCGGCCATTTGCATAATTCTGTCTTCAATATCAATCGCTGGCAATCCGGCATCTAGCAACTGGTGCGCCTCCCCTTGCAAAAGAGCGTTCACTTTCGGAAATAAAGTATCCATCGCTGCCGACTGCCGGTTCATATCAGCAATAAGGGCAGCACGTGTTGCCATGATAGCAACCCCTGTTTCTGCCAGTATCTGCTCTAGCCCTGCAAACCAACTTTTATCGCCAGTGCCATCAGCCAACAGTCGGCTGCGTTCACGCCACGCCTTTTCATACCGGACAATACGGCCATTATGGGCGTCATCAAACGCAATGGCGAGCCGGTCAATAAACCGGCGCCGCGATGATGCAGATCCGATGAATAAGCCATCCATCTGCGGGGTCAGCCATGATACAGCAAGATGCTGGGCAAGCGCATTCTGGGATGATGGGGCGCCTTGAATACGCACAATACGGCTTGCCTCAGGGTTGTCTGCATCAGCCCCGGTCCCGATTGTTAACGGTCCCTCAGGCGTTTCAAGCTCAGCAAAAAGCGCCCATGGCCCAATGGGGGCTTTGCGAGTGCAATCCTGCGCTGCGTCTGGCGCGCGGGTGCCAAAGGCATCACGAGACGCGCGCCGCAAGCCCCGTCCGGGGGCGAGCATGGAGAGCGCTTCCATCATGTTTGTTTTTCCGGCACCATTCGGGCCAGTCAGGACAACAGACTGGGCATCACACGCAAGCTCCGCATGGGTATAATTTCGAAACTTGTCAACCGACAGCCGGCGCAGGCTGAACTGCTTTTCTGGGTACTGCGCTCGTGGCGGTACTGCCTTTGTTGCTGTAAGCGGCAAGACATCACCCATCAGCAGCAACTATACCCGCATCGGCATCAGGACAAACAGATTATCTTCGTCACCGGGAGTCGAAATAAGACTTGGCGAGCCTGAGTCTGATAAAGCCATCTGCATGATATCACCTTCGATTTGCTGGGCAATCTCAAGCAGGTAGCGTGCATTAAACCCGATTTCGATATCATCGCCGGAATAGGTAACTTCTAGCTCTTCTGTGGCGCTTGACGCATCAGTGTTGCTAGCAGACAAGGTCAGGGTGGTTCCAGAAACAGCTAGTTTTACCGAACGCGACTTTTCAGATGAGATAGTCGAGACCCGGTCAACAGCACTTGAAAACAGACTTCTATCGACTGTTAAAATTTTATCGTTACCCTCTGGAATGACCCGGGTATAATCCGGAAATGAGCCATCGATCAGTTTTGATGTGAGACGCACCGAACCAAAGGCAAACTCTGCCCGTGTTTCAGATAGGGATACGTGCATTTCACCTTCGGCATCATCCAGCAATTTGCGTAACTCACCAACTGCTTTGCGTGGCAGAATGATTTCCGGCATTGTCCCAGCGCCTTGCGGCATATCGATGCGCGCAAGAGCAAGCCTGTGGCCGTCTGTTGCAACCGCTGCCAAAGCACCTGAGTCTGACTTATGGAAATAAATGCCATTCAGGTAATAGCGGGTTTCTTCGGTTGAAATAGCAAACCGTGTCATATCAATCTGATGGCGTAAATCAGCTGTTGTCAGGATAAACTTCACCGGCAGGTCTGATGTGTTAAAAGCCGGGAAATCATCGACCGGTAATGTTGGCACCTTAAAGCTAGACCGACCAGCACTAATCTGGGCATTGCCATCAGATACATGGATGCTTACCTCAGACCCATCAGGCAGTTTGCGAATAATATCATTAAGGAGATGCGCCGGCACCGTGCAGCCTCCCTCCTGTATCACTGAACATTCCAGTTCAGTCATGATATCCATATCCATATCTGTTGCTGTCAAAGACAGCTTTGATGATTCGGCGCGCAGGACAATATTCGCAAGAATCGGAATTGTATTCCGACGTTCAACAACAGAACTTACATGGCCTAAAGGACGCAACAAATTCATCCGGTCGATAGCAATTTTCATCTGGACAAACCCTGTCTTATTCGTGGTAATGACGCGGTTGTTTTAGTTCTACACACAAAATGTAGCATAATAAACACAAAAAACCGCTATATGTCGGTGAAAAACGTCGACTGTTCACACATAAAAACGCCTTGTTCATTCCAGAACAAGGTGTCAGCCAAGTGCGACAGCATTATAAGTGTTTAATTATCAACCAGATTTACTTTTAACGTGCTGATATCATCAGCAATTTCAGCATCATCACGAAGCAATTCACCAACTTTACGCACGGCGTGCATAATTGTGGTGTGGTCACGGCCACCAAAACGGCGCCCGATCTCTGGATAGGAAAATGTCGTTAAATCTTTGGACAGATACATGGCAATCTGGCGCGGCCGTGCAACGGTGCGCGAGCGGCGCGCAGAAAACATATCAGCTGTCCGAATATTATAATAACTTGCGACCTGCTTTTGAATATCTTCAACCGTGACACGCCTGTTATTGCTGCGTAGCAAATCGGATAATACCTCATGCGCCATTTCAACGGTAATATCGCGGCCAACCAATGTTGCTTGTGCAACCAGCCTGTTGAAGGCCCCTTCGATTTCACGAATATTGGATGTGATTCGGTTAGCAAGGAACTCAAGAACCTTATCTGGGACCAGAACATCACAGCGCTCACGCCGAGACTGCAGGATTCCAAGCCTTAGCTCATAATTAGCCGGATGAATATCAGCAACCATACCCCAGCCAAGACGCGAGCGCAGCCGCTCTTCCATGCCGGATAGGTCTGTTGGTGATTTATCAGCAGACAGAATCACCTGACGCCCATCTTCAACAAGCGCATTGAAGGTATGAAAGAACTCTTCCTGAGTTGAATCCTTACCAGAAATAAACTGCACATCATCAATCATCAGAACGTCAACAGACCGGAACTGCTCTTTGAATGACATCATGTCGCGATACCGCAACGCACGGATAAATCTGTACATGAATTTTTCGGCCGATAAATACATCACCCGGCGATGCGGATGACGGGCGTTAATTTCCCATGCGATCGCGTGCATCAAATGCGTTTTACCAAGACCAACCCCACCATAGAGGAAAAGCGGGTTAAAGGCTGCTGTTGTTGTTTCAGCAACACGGCGGGCAGCAGCAAATGCCAGCTCGTTTGGCTTGCCAACAATAAATCTATCAAAAGTGAAACGACTATCAAGACCGCCAACCATATCAGCTGCGTTTTGTGATGCTGGCGCATCTGTCTCTGGCATCTGTGATAAGCGTGGTGGATAATCTGGTGCTGATTTCACCGACGCTGACTGCATTGGCGCTGACTGCATTGGCGCTGACTGCATCGGTGCTGGCGCAGCAAGCGGCGCTGGATGGGCTGAACCAACTGTGACCGATACCTGCTGAACAGCGCCATATTCGCGCTTTAGCATAAAGCGCAGTTTTTCTGCATATTGTGACTGCACGCGGTCACGAATAAACGAATTTCCCGCCTGAAGAACAAGGCCCTTTTCAGATAATGTAACAGGCGTGAGATTTTTAATCCAAGCCTGCCATTTAGTATCTCCCAAATCCTGCTTCATTGCCGCAGACACACGCCCCCAGATTGAAGAGACAGTCTCAATCGGCTCTCCTGCAACAACAGAATCAGACACAGTGTTTTTTGTGTCTATCTCCTGCTGCGGAGAAAGGAAGTTACGTGGATCAGACATGAATACCTAAAGATTATCGGAATTTAAATTTTGGTTTTTAGTCGCCAGAAATCCAGAAATCTGCCGCGAATAGTAGGCAGAAAAACCCATATCCAAGCCTGACCCAAGACACTCTGTGTATCGTCAAACCTAGCCTTAAACAATCTTAGAAAGCAAGGCGCCGAATCGGCAATAACAGAAAATATATTTTCCGAATCAGCATAATTTTCGCTTGACACTATATGTGTAAAATTTAGGTCTGTGCGGCTGACCCACTTCTTCTTTTGCAAACTAAATCAGCATCTTTATGGCATGCGAATCACAGAAACAGGCACTAGAGATTAAGCCTCTGTCGCTGTGCCACCTTATTATTTGTGAAGAAAAAGAAAAAATGAGGTGTAATAGGCTTTAATTCGCCAAAAAGGCACAAAAAAAGCAGGAGGTTACCTGCTTTCTTGCGATCTTTGCGCTATACTTACAGATTACCTGCAAGAAACTTGTCTAAGCTTTATGCGCCAACAGCCTTAACGCGTGCTGAAAGACGCGATACTTTGCGTGAAGCGGTGTTTTTGTGAATAACACCTTTCGTTACGCCGCGCATAATCACTGGCTGGGCTTCTTTTAGCGCCACCTGAGCTGATTCTTTATCACCAGATGTAATCGCCAACTCAACCTTCTTGATGAAGGTACGCATGCGGCTTATCCGGCTTTTGTTGATCTCAGCACGATTCGCGTTGCGTCGGATACGCTTTTTTGCAGATTTGTGATTTGCCATCACGAGACCTCTAAATGTAGTAAATAAAACAGACTGCGGGTTATAAACCTCCTATCTGATATGGTCAAGCATTCTGTCACCTTTTTAGCCAGAAACCTGTCAAACACTTGCTCTTATAGCAGATTTAGGGGTTAGGAGCTGTCCGGCACACTAATTATCGCAACGGTTGAAGAGCGATTCGCCACAAACCTAATCCGTTAACTTTGACCTGTTTTATCATCACTTCTTCTTGGCCTCGCCGGAACAGATTGCCACTACCCTGCCAGCCAAGAGGTGGCAGAACAGACCTATAATAACCGCGAATAGCTGACGCTGGCGCATCTGTTGTTGCGAAGAGGACAATGATACGTCCTGAGGGCGAATCAAAGCTGAACCCAAGCTCGGTCGCAACAACAAGGCTATCTTCGAGCGGTA
>Ga0209251_1003060_pt1 | contig 11177 bp, 21 predicted proteins | sample SaaInlV_100m_DNA_6_FD_184665 | JGI IMG/M metagenome (GOLD analysis project Ga0209251, IMG submission 184665) | Marine microbial communities from expanding oxygen minimum zones in the Saanich Inlet - Saanich Inlet SI073_LV_10m_DNA (SPAdes) (version 2) | ecosystem: Environmental > Aquatic > Marine...
TTTCTCATGCTCGACCGCCGCTTTTTTATCACGTGGTGTTAGTTTCTTTTTTGAATTACCGTGGACTTGTACACCACGAACCATATGCATAGACATTATTATACCTCCACAAATCTATTTCTAATGGATTCTTCATCAAATCCGTGGGCCGGACCCATATATTGTTCGAATAATTCCTGAAGCATATCGAATGACTCAGATTTGAAAAGATAAAGTGGATTTCCGCCGGCAGGACCGTTTTCCTGTAATAGAGTTGCGGTACAGCCGTGTTGGGTTGCGAAGTCTAATACCTCGTTGTGGGCCGCCTCGTGAGAGATGTCTAGTTCAATTTGATAAGCCATAGTATATTCCTTTTCATACCTATAATATTAATATAGTACATTAAGAAGCGAATGTCAACCCCTTTTTTCAATTAATTTGAAATTTAATGTAAAAAATTTAGCCTACCCTCTAACTCATCTATGTCTTGTACGTAGTAACCATCCATCCATATTTGTGGTACCCAGCGAGCTTCTTTCTGAAGTCTCTCGTTGAGCTCGTTTCTATACTGAGTGTACTGAACATTTTTGTACACATATTCGCGGCCAGCTTTACGAGCAATTTCTACCGCTTTCTTACAGTTTGGGCAGTTCTTTTTTCCGTAAATTTCAATCATGGATATTCCACAATGAAGGCGCCTTCTGTATGAGTCATCGCAAGATGCATCTCATTAAACTGTTTTGGCGTCATTTGAACAACTGAGAATCTTTCCAACTCTTCAAACCATTGTCTTATGTAAACGACATCTTCATACATGAAGACTTGCACATCTTCTTCTACGCCTGACTCATCTAATATAGTTATTGCCGTTTCATCCCAATCAAACTCTGTCGTCCACATCTAATGCTCTTCCCAATATTTTAATAATTCAATATCGCCATCTTGATTTACTTTTGTTTTGATGAACTCGTCTTCTATTAATTTGTCAATAGTTTCTTCTATAATTCCTGACATGCTCTCTTTCCAGAACATCCAGCGGCCGAAAAATGTAAATATGACTGCAGTTACTAGCAGCCACAAATACATTGGATCAAAAGATATTTCTATCATGCGTAACCTTTCAGTATCTCCCAAGTTTCTTCCCACCCGTTTACCTGATGGTTAGTTCCTTTTTTGTTTGCATTGGCTAAAGGATAATCATTCCCACCTTCATACATTGCATCCCCAAAGAAAATCACATGATCATCCTCGTTAAAGTCCTCTAGGATCTGAGCTTTGTTCCCACCCGTCCTATGTATATCTATACCAGTTTCACCACCAATAGTTGCTGTGATGTCATTAAAATCAGAGTTAATTTGATAAGCAATACTTTCTCTTTCTCGATGTTCTTTATCCCAAACAACATACTCAGCTCTTTGATCTTTGGTCGCGCCGCGGCCCACAATACTGAAATTAATCATACCACGACGTTCTTCAATATGGGTGCCTGTACGAAGAGGAAACCCGCTTGCTTGCAACCAACCTTCCATCAGAGAGTACAATTCTTTTGGAGGAGTAAAGTCTTTTGAGTTGACACGCTTACCTTTAAACCATACATCATTGCCTTGGCAATTGTAAACAGTAACAACGCTTTCACAGATCTCAGATCCTAGTTGTTCTTTTGTTTTTGGATAGTCTGAGCCGGTTACGAGCCAAACTTTTTCTTTTTCAATGAAGTTCGAGAACCAAGCTTCAAACTGAGGATCAATCTTTCCACGGCTTGGCGTTAAAGTACCATCTACATCAAATACAAATTTTCTCATTCGTCTACCTTTATACACCACACAGTTTCGTTATCAGCCCAAGGCTCATGATAAGCAGTGAAAATTGATGCTTCGATTTCACATTTCATTCTAGATTCATACAGAACATCCGATACGCGAGTGTATTTAATATCGCCAGTACCCAATGCAGTTACAACATATAAAGCCCAAAGATATTCCATCATTCGTTCCCATCACACCAATGACGACGAGTTGCCGCCTTTTCAATTAACTGAGAAAGTCGATCAGCGATCTTTCGTATTTCAAAACCGGCTGTAGCATCTGCTTTTTCCATAACACGAGCAGTATCATGCAACCGGATTACCATCTGTTTATCATCTAAATAAGTTTGATCTGACATAACAGTTCCTCTATTTACGGCCTCATAACTAGGGTAACCTTTTTCATACACTGGTTCCATTATGTCTGCCTTTCAGCGACCCGTCTACGTAAATCACTAGACGAGAAGCGATGGTCACGTTTGTTGAAATATAGCTGGATACCCCGCTTCTTGCAAATATCCTTGCCTGTGAAATCCTTTTCTTTGTACTCATCTCCAAGTACCCGTACGTTTATATGGTACATTGCTAATATATCACACAAATCGTCTTCTGTCAAATAAGGAATGATCTCATCCACATAAGATACGGCTTTAAGCTGAGTATAGCGCTCAACTACCGTTTGAATTGGTGCATTCTTTTCTTCGCGATCTAAAGATGGATCTATTTGCAATCCACAAATAAGATAGTCGCATTGCTCTTTTGCTTCTCGTAACATTTGAATATGTCCTGCATGCAAAAGGTCGAATGCACTACATGTAAATCCGACTTTCATTTTCTTCCTCTCACATCTTTATTGTAATTTTTAACTTCATGAAGAATAGATAAGTCACCGCCAAGTTGTTCTACCGTCTTAAGAATTGCAGATACATCTTTTGGAAAGCAATGCCCACCATATCCTCTTTCTTCTGTCACTTTTGTATGACTTGTACCTATTCTATCATCTAAAGCTGTATATGTCAACACTTCATTTGCATCAACGCCGGTAGCCTCGCACGTATCATACATTTGATTAAAGAAAGCAACCTTAGCAGCAAGGAAGCTATTTCTAAAGTATTTAGTCAAAATCAAAACTTCAGGATCATGAGTTACTACTGTTGTGCCAAGTCTCATACTTAGAATACCAGCCCAGAATCCAGCCTCACCTCCACCAATATAGGTAAACTCTTGTTTCTTAAAATCTTCCATTGCATGCTCGGCTCTAAGAAACTCTGGTGAAAAGGTAAGCTTTGCCTTAGGATAAGCCCTTTTCATTAATCTCCAGCCTTCTAGAGAGATCGTGGACTTAATTAGAATAGGCACATCAGGAGGCACGTCTTCTATGACAGAATACACATTCGACATGTCACATCCACCATCTTCATCCATTGGTGTACTAACACATACAACAACAGCATCTGGATTTGCTAACATTTCTTTATAACCCAATGCTGGGTCGTAGATGTGTGTTTTTATATCTCCGCCTTCAAGAGCAAGAGCATGCGCCATGCCTACAAAGCCGTATCCTGCTACAAGTATCTTCATTAATCAATCTCGATAGGGAATGGAGAAGAAATACCGGCAGAGTCTTTTTTGCATTCCCAATCATTAATATTTTCAAGTTTCTTTTCGTCTGGCCATTCTTTTAGATAGTCGTTATCGCGATCAAACAACTGAAGAATACGAGGTTCATCTAAGATAAAAGTATCTACGATCTGTTCTCCCATCCAATGCTGAGAAAATTCATTTACTTCTTCACACGTTACAGAGTCATTTGCATATGCAATCAGTGTTTTATCATCAAGCTTTATATCAGGAGACATGCTTTGCAACGCACTCACGGGAATTGCATATCTCTGCCTGAATTGGCTTACTGCGGTTACAACTACATATCTTTCATTCGACATTACGAGCCTCCAATAATACGGAGTACCCTTCCTGTATCATACCGTCATGAAAAGAAAGAGCATCCTTCTGTTTATCAAAATAATATTCTGCTACAATTTTGTTTTCTTTATCCCAAGCTTTTACAAGGTACATATTACTCCCAGCGATAGAAAATGTGCGCGCCCAAACGTCCAACTTGTTGAAGCGAACGAGCCCAAGAAGGATTTACATAAGTTGCGTGGTAGTGTGTTGCACCTTCAGTGATACCACGAAACTTGTCATGCTCAATCATATTATATGCAATTAATTGAGCTTCCATCCAACTATCCTCGTCTTGAGGGTTGTCTGCTTTACCATCACAATACCAACTGAACTGACAGGCATTACGTACCATCACCATAACTTTTGGATCTTTCAAAGAAGGCTTTTGCTTACCTTGGTGGACTACATCACAAATTGTGTTTGGATAACGGCGGTCATTTACTCTGTTTAAAACAACATCGGCAACGCCTGCTTTATCAGCAAGGTTGCTACCACGTGCTTCATAATAGATGTTAAGTGCTAAACAGCGCAGCTCTTCTGCTGATTCTTTTTTCTCAACTTCAGCATATGCTACTGTGATGCTTCCTAGGATTAGAGATCCTGATAGGATTGCGGAGATTAGGTTTTTCATTTTACTGCCTCATTTGTTATACTATTAATATAGTACTTTTACCAGTGAATGTCAACCCTTTTTTTCAATTAATTTGCAAATTGTTGCAAAACATTTTTCAATCTCCAGACCAATCCTCCTTTAATTGCCTCTTGAGACCATAAAGTTTCATCTTCTACAATTGCCCCTAATGCGTCCTTCAGCATCATGTTATCATGGCGAAGGCCGTTGTTCTCTTCATAGAGCTCGGCCTTCTCCCTTCTTAGTTTTTCGATGTCTGCTTTAAGATGAAGCAGCCCGTTTTCAACTCTTCTTTTTACCACGGTACTTCTCAAAGAATTCGTAATCAGATTTATATATGCGTTTAATAAATTCGATCTGTTCTTTCGAGAAGCTTTCACGAGTGATTTCTTTTACGGTCTCATTCATGACTTCGTTTATTCCAAAATAGTCGTTTACTTCTTCTCGTTTTACAACTTTAATCTTCTTAAATCGTTTCGTGTCGACAAACTGACACTGAGGATGAAAGTGGTGAACCTGATGTTGAGATGTTATCTTACTTAGATTCTTAAAGAATAGATCTACCTTTTCTTCTAGTTCTAGCTCTTCTAGCTTATAACCTAGAGCTGAGAATACATCTTGGCCATAAGTATAGTAGCGTTGTTTTGGAGTTAAATAAGCATTAATGCATGAGATGAATCGATCGATTGGATCTGTCCATATCATAATTGGCACTCCTGCGTCATCGTACTCATCATCATCTCTAAACACTTGCTTACGATCTGGGAAGCTTTCTTTGATAGTCACGGAACAGCTACGAGGCACTTCAAACCAGTATTGTTTTCCGTCTAGATTATATAGTAAAGGGAAATCTAGTTTTGTACACCAAAAACATCTACACTTGTTATAAGAATATTCACTGTTAATATCTTCTTCTGGTAAGAAGAAATCTTTCAACCACTGCTCTTCAAAGATAAGTTTAGGAAGATCTGCAACAGGATGTCTTTTGAGAATATGATTCTCGTTACCATCTGGAGCTGTTTCTTCTTCAGCAACTCTTTGAGCTTCATATGTTTCAAATCCACTAAAGCCTTGTTGTTCCATCCATGCAAATTTATCGTGAGCATGCGCAAAAGAGTGAGCTTTAGTTGTTCTTTGCTTTTCATTTCCCATCCAAGCAAAGTGCCAACCCATGTCTTGAATAACCGCGTTGGCATGTGTAGGCCATCTTGTTGGAAGCTCAACTGCACCACATCGCAGGCGATTAACAGACCACTTCTTGATTACATCTTTACGTGCAAAGAACATGGCTTTCCACCAAACAACTGGACCTTTTTCTTTCTTATAATGTATACGTAGATCTGCACGACCTTGCAAATAAGCAAGAGGAATCTTAATTACGACTTGAGGATTGGCTCGAGCCATTCTTGCCACCCACTTTACATTCTCAGGTTTAATGATCTCGTCACAGTCACCATAGATGAAAATGTCGTCGTCATTAAACTGATCCATTACTGACATGACTGCATCTTTTTGCAAGCGCTCTCTTGCTCGAGCATATACTGAATCGTCATTCTTCGCATTCTCACCAGCATTTCTTCTATCTAGTTTAAGAACTTCAATATCATCAGTTTCTGGAATATCATGTTCTACATATAGAATCTTTTCCATTGGTAGACCTTGCTTCCGCGCAATCTCCATGAATTTCCTTTCAACCGGCTGACCGCTATGAGTCTTGTTAGACTCTACAATAATAAACTTATCAACAACATCCTTAAGAAGATTTACTCTAAGATAGAGCATCTCTTCGTTGTAAGGTGCAAAAAATGGAAAACAATCTATAATCTGAGGCATTATCCAACTCTCTCTAAAATACTTAGTCCATTGTTATTTGTTCTGATTTCTTTATATCGCCAATGGCGGTTTGCAATCAGGAAGTTAATGATGGCAGGAAGTAATCCTTCACCAGGAATAGAGTGCTTATCTTTATAGTGCTGCCAATCTTCTTTTTCATCTCGTACTGCATACGTATGAGTATCATGGAACACAAGATACTTACGAGCTTTGTTTCCATGAAGTTTAAGTTCTTGAGTAAGCTGATGGTTAGCATGCCAAGTATCGATAAACAATAGATCACATTCATCAATCTCAATATCAAGCACATTGGCTTTAATATATTGTGCGTCTTTGCCAGCTTCTCTTGCATGCACAAATAGATTTTCTACATGATCAAACATTCGTACATCGTATGCTCTAATCTTATTTGCGTTTGTTTTCAAGAAAGCACGAGTACTCGCAGCGCGGCGGGTACCCATTTCTGTAATGCTGTCGCACTCCATTCCTAGTTCATATAGAACCGGCAAGTGCTCATTAATATCGGAAAACGTGTTACATGCATCTTCGTATTCCTTATCAATCATTTGTAAAAAGCTCATATGTCTAGCCACCTCGTATTATCTAAAGTCCATCGCACAACTTCTTCAAGTCGTCGTTCAACTGGTTGCGGACGCCAACCCATGTTCGCCATGCGATCGCCACTAAGAGCGTAACGAAGGTCGTGGCCAGGACGACTAGAATGGAAATCCATAAACTCATATTTTAATTCCTTTCCTTGCGCGTCAGCAATCAAGTTTGCTAATTCTAGGTTGTTAAGTTCTGTCGCACCGCAGATATTAAACTTAGGACATTTAATTCCCGTGTTGTTTGTCATATCAAGTGTGCGATTATGTTCCAATAAGAATAATGTAGCATCAGCTACGTCTTCAGCATGGATATAATGTCGTGAACCTGGAATTGTTTTGGTTGAGTCACTATGAATTGTAACTGTACCGCCATCACGTACATTCCTAATAGTCATAGGAATAAACTTTTCGGGATGCTGACGTTGACCAAATACGTTCATAGTATGCGTAATATAGATTGGCATATTATAAGTATTCTGATATGCAACAGCCAATTCCTCAGCACCAGCTTTTGACGCAGAATATGGATTGGTACAATTATAACGATCATACTCATCATACTTAACACCTTCGGGAGCAGGACCGAATACTTCATCTGTTGAAAAGTATAAGAACCTTTCTAGGTTATCTTGCCGACGACCATAATCTAAAAGATTAGCTGTACCCACTACGTTATCCATAACAAATTCCATAGGACGCTCAATAGAACGATCTACGTGGGAACCTGCTGCAAGGTGTGCAACAATATCAACAGGACCAATGTCTGCTTCGAGCATTGGATTGATTTCAGCTTTTAAATCGTGGAAGATTGTACGAACTCGTTTGCGCTCAGCTGGGGTACGATCTTGAAGAAGATCATGCAAACGATTTAGATTGCCACTATAATCTAAACGATCTAGTGTAACAATTTCCCAGTCTGTTCGGATAAGTACTTGGTTAATCAGGTGGTGCGCAATGAAACCACCGCCACCCGTAATGAGAATGCGCTTTGCCATAATATCTCCTTCATCAAAGTCATAATATACTTTTATTTATATCGGTTTGTACACGTGTAAATTCTTAACGTGGTTAATATTTCTTCTATTGCAAGAAGCCTTAATTTGTTTCGTAAGCTCAGTATCTATAGCGTATCCTCTACTGGTCCACTCTCCTATCCACTCGGCTTGTGGTCTCTCAGCAATATGACCATGACCGCCTTGTCCTGGTGTTGCTGCTGAGAAAACCACTACGCGAGGATTTTTAGAATGCATCCAATCGATAATCTTCGTATGATACTGACGAGCGACATGTTCCATTACTTCTACGGAAAAGATCATGTCATACTCTGGCAGGATACCTTCTGGTTCAGGATCTACTGTAGCATCCCAAGTAAACTGAGTAGCATTTTCATGTGAAAACTTCTCAGGATCCATAGGAGCAGGTTCGATGCCGTGTACTGTTTGGACACCATGATTAGCAAAGAACTCGCAATACCAACCAATTCCACAACCAAATTCTAAAACTGTTTTTGGTTTAAGATTTTCAACTACCCAACGATTCATACCATCGTTGAAATTGTTCGGATACATATTCTTATGTTTATCTAGTGTCCAATGCATTTAGTCTTTACCTTTTTCACCATACTTTGATGATTGTTTTAGGTTCTCTTTTTTCTTTTGAGCCCAAGATTTTGCCATTGGTGTTCCTTTCTATTTCAACCAACCTAGTTTTTCGCCAGCATCAATACGACGCTGTGCTTCTTCTTTAGAGCCAGGAAATCTCCAAGCCCATGTAACAATCAAAGCAAACAAGATAAACAAGTATAGTGTCGCCATAGGATTGCCTGTACCAAACCACATAGCAGCAAGTGATGTTGACATAACTGCCATCATAATGTACTTACCTTTTTGTGGATATACTTTGTATGTTTGCCATTCAGTAATGAATGGACCAAATAATTTATGATTCATAATCCAGTTATGAAACTTTTCGCTTGACTTAGCGAAACAAAATGCTGCGCCAAGAATTGGTGTGCTCCAAGGAATACCTGGTAAGATTACTCCAAGATAAGCTATCCCTAGGCAGATAATCCCTAGGGCAAACCAAAACGCTTTTTTGATTTTAGTCATTTTACTTTCTTTCTTCCATAGTGTTTTGCCGAAAAATGCGGCTTCAAGTTGATTCATTTAAAATATCTTTCAACGTGTCTGATGCTGTGTGCGTGAAGAATCTAGGTGCAACCGCGTGAATAACTAATGCTGGAACCAATAGCTGTAATCTAACAGCAGTCTTTAAAGCAAATGCCATATGCGCGGGTCCTGATTTACCTACTTCTTCTAAGTGTAATTTGCATTGTTTACTGAACATCTGGAACTCCCATTTATATATTCTTCTCGCTTATACGTTTTTTCAGCCATGTTAATAGCTTCTTCTTTGCGCGGTGACATGCCAATTAGTTCACCTTCTTTATCTCTTGTCACCCACATGCAATACCTCTTTCAGCGCGGTTACCAATTCTACCATCATCACATCAGTGTGAAAAGGAGTCGGAGCTATTCTCAATCTTTCTTTTCCAACATCTACAGTTGGAGAGTTGATTGGTTGAATATAAATTCCATAATCATTTAAAAGCTTATCACTTGCTTTCTTACATCTAAATGCGTCGTTAATCATTACAGGTACGATATGAGTACAAGAGTTTTGATGAACTGGAATCTCAGCAGCTCCTAACATATATTTAAGTTGTTCTGCCTTTTTCTGGTGTTGCTTTCTTAATCCAGAGGCGTCACGGAGATATTTGATGGAGGCAATAGCGCCGGCGCAGAGGACGGGCGAGATACTTGTTGTAAAGATGAACCCAGAAGCCACGGACCGAATAGCGTCAATAACAACAGTACTGCCAGCAATATAACCACCTTGAACCCCAAAGGCTTTTCCCAATGTTCCATTGATTATATCAATCCTATGTTGTACGCCTAACCATTCACAGTATCCTGCTCCTGTATCACCATACATTCCTACTGCATGTACCTCATCTATATACGTGATTGCGCCATACTTGTCTGCAAGGTCGCAAATATCTTCAATTGGTGCTACATCTCCATCCATACTGTAAACTGATTCAAAAACGATAACAGGTGTCTGATTAGACTTTGTTGCGGTTTGCAAAGCTAATTCAAGTTCATCCATATCGTTATGAGTAAAGATTATCTTATCAGCTCTGCTGTGTTTCACTCCCATAATAATAGAAGCGTGATTTTTATTATCAGAGATAAAACAAATGTTTGGAATAATTCTGCTTAGAGCAACGAGTGCCCATTCATTGGCAACATACGCCGAAGAAAACAAGAGAGCTGCTTCTTTATTATGTAATGTTGCAAGCTCTCTTTCAAGTGTAACGTGGTACTGAGATGTACCACCAATGTTACGAGTGCCGCCAGAACCAGCTCCGGTTTGATCTAATGCTGTATGCATAGCACTAATGACATATTCATTTTGGCCCATGCCAAGATAGTCATTAGAACACCAGTTTACAATGTTTTTAGGGGCATATTTCCCATACCAAATGGCTTTCGGAAACTGCCCCCTTTCTCTTATAATATCATTGAATATACGATAGCGGCCATCGGCTTTGAAGTCACCAATAGTCTGTTCAAAATAATGTAGTATGTCGCGATCCATTACAAATACTCTTAATTGTTTTTAAGTATTTATAATGAATATCCAGTTCCCGTAAAGTTCGTATCTTCAATATAAGCCGTAAATTGCTCGTAGCCTCCTACTTTAAGGCCATTAACCACTATCTGCGGGAATGTGCGCGCTTCTGGAAACTCTGCAAGTACTTCGTCTCTGTCAAAGTCTTTTCCAAGTTCTCTGTATTCATATTCGAAGTTGCGCTGTTCGCATAGTGCTTTTGCTTTTGTGCATGATGGGCATGCTGCCTTTCCCCATATGTAAATCATAAGCTGAATCCTTTGAATGTGTCTGTTGATACGTCCTGTTTAGTTCCACCTTGCACATAACTAGTAATTTCAGTTTCTTGAGGTGCAACCTGTACCTCTGCTCCTGAAATCCATTTTTGAGTCCACGGCAATGGATTTTGAGGCTTGCCGTATGGAGACTCTAGCTTTACATTTGTCATTCGTTTTGATGCGATAAACTCGATGTATTGACTTAGAAGTTCTGTATTCAAACCAATCATTGATCCGTCTTTAAATAGATATTCAGCCCATTCTTTTTCTTGGTCAACTGCATCTACAAACATTTGAATACATTCTTCTTCAGTTTCAGCAGCAATCTTTTCAAAGTCAGGATCTTCCTTGCGCAACAATTTAAGTAGCATTTGAGTTGACGCAAGGTGAAGGTTTTCGTCACGAGC
>Ga0209251_1003067_pt1 | contig 11163 bp, 13 predicted proteins | sample SaaInlV_100m_DNA_6_FD_184665 | JGI IMG/M metagenome (GOLD analysis project Ga0209251, IMG submission 184665) | Marine microbial communities from expanding oxygen minimum zones in the Saanich Inlet - Saanich Inlet SI073_LV_10m_DNA (SPAdes) (version 2) | ecosystem: Environmental > Aquatic > Marine...
CTCAAAATCTTCGTAATTTTTTAGATAAGAATGATATTGATCTGATTTTCACAGATCTTAATTCTGATAATAATAAGTTAGATTTAAAAAAACTCAGTAATAAACCAACTTGTATAGTCGTAGGTCCAGAGGGTGATTTTTCTGAGAAGGAAAGAGAACAGATTCTCAAATATAAAGGAGTTCAATCAATTAAAATTAATGAAAATATTTTAAGGTCTGAAACTGCTGTAATTTCAGCATTATCTATCGTTAATTATGCGATTAATTGATATTTTGTCGCGAAAAGTAAAGTGTAATTTCTTTAAAGACGGACTATATAGTGTTTACAAATGAAAAAAATTTTATTTATAATTTCAAGTATAATTTTTGCAACAAGCGCTTTGGCCAACCAACCTAAAGATTGGCAATTAGGTTTTCAAAATGCTGCCTCAGAAGGAATGAGAGATATTGTTAATTTTCACAATAATCTTTTGCTCCCAATTATTATTGCTATTAGTGTTTTCGTATTATTTTTAATGATTTATGCATCTATCAGATTTAGAGCATCAAGAAACCCTAATCCATCTAAGACAACACATAATGTTGCTGTGGAGGTATTATGGACTCTAATACCATGTTTAATTCTAATTGTAATGGCAGTTCCATCTTTTAAAATTTTATACAAGCAAGATACAATTCCAAAAGCTGATCTAACAATTAAAGCTGTGGGGTATCAGTGGTACTGGGGATATGAGTATCCTGATGAAAATATAATTTTTGACTCTTATATGATTAAAGAGGAAGACTTAAAAGAAAACCAACCGCGATTACTTGCAGTAGATAATGAGGTTGTAGTACCAGTTAATAAAGTTGTTAAAGTTTTAATAACAGCAAATGATGTGTTGCATGCTTGGGCACTTCCATCATTTGGAGTTAAGCGAGATGCTGTACCTGGAAGAATAAATGAAACTTGGTTTAAAGCTGAAAAAGTTGGAACTTACTATGGACAATGTTCAGAGCTATGCGGTATTCAACACGCATTTATGCCAATTGCAGTCAGAGTTGTATCAGAGGAAGAATATGCGGAGTGGTTATCTGATGCAAAAGTACGATTTGCTAAAGAACCGATTTTAGAAAATGAAAATAAAAAAATAGCGAGTAAATAAAATGTATACACAAACAGCATCACACGACGATCATCATACACCAACTGGCTGGAAACGTTGGGCCTATTCAACTAATCATAAAGACATTGGAACAATGTATCTAATTTTTGCTATAGTTGCAGGAGTTGTTGGAACTGCTTTTTCAGTATTAATGAGAATTGAACTAATGCATCCTGGTGATGGAATTTTAGGTGGAAATTATCATTTGTATAATGTTCTAGTAACTGGTCATGGATTAATCATGATTTTTTTCATGGTTATGCCAGCAATGATTGGTGGTTTTGGTAATTGGTTTGTGCCTATTATGATTGGTGCACCTGATATGGCTTTTCCAAGAATGAATAATATTTCATTTTGGCTATTACCGACGTCATTTATTTTATTAATACTTTCAGTATTCATGGATGGCCCTCCAGGTCAACAAGGAGTAGGTGGGGGTTGGACTATATATCCACCACTATCATCTAAAACTGGACAACCAGGTCCAGCAATGGATTTTGCTATTTTAAGTTTGCACTTGGCAGGTGCTTCGTCAATTTTAGGAGCTGTAAACTTTATTACAACAATTTTAAATATGAGAACACCTGGCATGACATTGCACAAGATGCCTTTATTTTCTTGGTCTATATTAGTTACAGCATTTTTATTATTATTATCATTACCAGTATTAGCGGGTGCAATAACAATGCTGTTGACAGATAGAAATTTTGGTACAGCGTTCTTTGACGCACAAACTGGAGGGGATCCAGTTTTATTCCAGCATTTATTTTGGTTTTTTGGCCACCCAGAAGTTTATATTTTAATTTTACCTGGTTTTGGAATGATCAGTCACATTGTATCAACATTTTCAAAAAAACCAGTATTTGGATATTTAGGAATGGCTTATGCAATGGTTTCAATTGGTATTGTAGGATTTGTTGTCTGGGCACACCACATGTACACAGTAGGACTTAACACAGATACAAAAGCTTATTTTTTAGCTGCAACAATGATTATTGCTGTTCCAACAGGGATTAAAATATTTTCATGGATTGCTACTATGTGGGGCGGATCAATTTCTTTTAAAACACCAATGGTTTGGGCATTAGGGTTTATATTTTTATTCACAGTCGGAGGTGTAACAGGGGTTGTTCTTGCAAATGCTGGAGTTGATACCGCGATGCACGACACATATTACGTAGTTGCACACTTCCACTATGTTTTGTCACTTGGAGCTGTATTTGCAATTTTTGCAGGATTTTATTATTGGTTTAGTAAAATGTCAGGCTATGAATATTCAGAGTGGCTAGGACAGCTACATTTTTGGTTAACATTCATAGGTGTTAATTTAATATTTTTTCCACAGCATTTTTTAGGATTAGCAGGAATGCCTAGAAGATATGCTGATTATCCAGATGCATTTGCTGGTTGGAATTACGTTTCTTCAATTGGTTCCTACATAGCTGTTGCAGGACTATTTGTGTTCTTTATTAACTTAATTTATTCTTTTTCTAAGAAAAAAATTGCATCTAAAAATCCATGGGGTGAGGGTGCTACGACTTTAGAATGGACTGTATCATCTCCACCTAACTTTCATACATTTGATGAGTTACCAAAATTTGAAGATGAGGAAAATCTAGAAAAATCTACTAACTCATAAGATTTAAGATTTTAAATAAAAGACAAATGATTAATTCAAAATTGAAAAATAAAAACTTAAGCCAGGAAGATGTTTTTAATTTTTCTGAATTATTCAAATTAATGAAACCAAGAGTAATGTCTTTGGTTATTTTTACATGTGCTGTTGGTTTGTTGATGGCCCCAGTTAGTATCTCAACAAAAGAGGCAATGATTGCAATATTGTTAGTCTCAATAGGTGCTGGCGCAGCAGGAGCATTAAATATGTGGTATGAGTCAGATCTTGATGCCTTAATGACTAGAACTTGTTTAAGACCAATTCCTATGGGCAAGGTTAATAAAAAACAAGCTTTAATTTTTGGAATAGCACTTTCATTTTTTTCTGTAATAGCTCTTGATTATTTTACCAATAGAATCTCAGCAGCTTTATTACTTTTTACCATTTTATTTTATGTATTTATTTACACAATGTGGTTAAAGAGAAAAACTTCACAAAATATTGTAATTGGTGGAGCAGCTGGTGCTTTGCCGCCAGTAATTGGTTGGACTATTGCCACTAACTCACTTTCTTTAGAGCCAATGACTTTTTTCTTAATTATATTTTTTTGGACTCCATCCCATTTCTGGGCACTAAGTCTTTATAAATCGGATGATTATAAAAAAGCAAAAATCCCAATGCTACCTTTAACCAATGGTATCGAAAGCACGAAAATAAATATTTTAGTTTATTCTTTGTTAATGCTTCCAGTGATTATTCTACCTTATGCAATAGGGTTTGTTAGTTTGGTATTTCTAGTACCAGCATTGATGCTTACCCTTTATTATAATTATCTATGTTTTGAGCTCTATAAATTTAAAAAAAATAAGTTTAATGCAAAAAAAGCAAAATCGATTTTCGGGTATTCAATTTTATATTTGTTTTTGATATTTGTAATTTTCTTGATAGATAAGATATTATGATAACACCTGATAAAAAAACTAAAAAAAAAAATATTTTGACAGCTTTAGGAATTGTTGTTTTTATGATTTTTTTGTTTTTTTTCACACTTTATAATGTTGGAGTTTTTGATAGACAGCTATGATAAGAAAAAAAACACTTACTCCGATACTTTTAGCAGGCATCTTTTTTTTAATGTTAGGACTTTCTTTTGCGGCAGTCCCTTTATATGACTTATTTTGTAGAGTTACTGGATTTGGAGGAACTACTCAAATTTCAAATGAAATCCCAAAAATGGTCTTAGACCAAAAAGTAAGTGTTCGTTTCGATACTAATGTGAATAAATTGCCCTGGAACTTTAAAGTAAAAGAAAATGTAATTGACGTCAAAATAGGACAGGTAAGCCGGATCGAATTTGAGGTAGAAAATTATGGTGATGAAACAACGTATGGTGTTGCATCTTTTAATGTATCACCATCCACATTTGGAAAATATTATAGCAAATTAGGTTGTTTTTGTTTTGAAAAACAGGCTTTAAAACCTGGTGAAAAGGCAACCTATATTATGACTTTTTATTTAGACCCAGAGATGGTAAATGATCCCAAGACCAAAAATATTAAAGATGTAACTATGTCCTATACTTTTTTTTCATCAGATTATTATAACCAATCAAAATTATAAAAATGTCAGCTAAACAAAAACATGATTATCATTTAGTAGATCCAAGTCCTTGGCCAATCTATGTATCTTTCTCTTGCTTGATCTTAGCAATTGGAAGTATTTATTATATGCATGCAGATGTTTCTTGGGGAATGTATTTAGGATTAGCATTACTTTTATATGGTACGTATATGTGGTTTAGAGATGTTGTAATTGAAGCTGAACATCAAGGACATCATACGCCCGTTGTTCAAATACATCACCGTTATGGGATGACACTTTTTATTGCATCAGAGGTAATGTTTTTTGTTGCTTGGTTTTGGGCTTACTTTGATTCAAGTTTATTTCCATCAGAAGCAGTCGGGGGTGTATGGCCACCAAGTGATATTGAAACTTTTGATCCGTGGGACATCCCTTTAATAAATACTTTAATACTATTATTGTCTGGAACTACGGTAACTTGGTCTCACCATGCTTTATTAGAAGACGATAGAAAAAGTTTTATTCAAGGTTTAGTTTTGACAGTTATTCTTGGATTTTGTTTTTCATTGCTACAAGCTTATGAATACCATCATGCGACTTTTGATTTTTCAGGAAATATTTATGGGGCCGTATTTTACATGGCTACAGGCTTTCATGGCTTTCACGTTATAGTAGGAACTATTTTTTTAGCAGTCTGCTTATGGAGAGGTAAGTTAGGTCATTTTAATAAAGATCATCATTTTGGATTTGAAGCTGCAGCATGGTACTGGCATTTTGTAGATGTGGTTTGGTTATTTTTATTTGCTGCTATTTATATTTGGGGAAGTTAACCTTCAGTCTTGAGACATAAATTTTTATTTTCTATTTTTGTATTTTTCTTTATTTCTATTTTTCTAGCACTAGGAAGCTGGCAGTTAGTAAGACTTAATTGGAAGCTTGATTTAATTGAGCAAATACAAAGTTCACTTAAAGAAGAACCGATAAATATAAATAATACAGTTTTAAAAAATTATTTAAGAATTAAAGCAATAGGAAAAATCAATTTTGAAAAACAAATTTATCTTTACAATTTAAATGAAAAAGGTGAACCTGGCTTCGAAGTTATCAATCCTGTAGAAATTAATAATAAAAATTATTTGTTAAATCGTGGATGGATACCGTTCAACAAAAAAAATGATAAAGAGATTAATATAATTGATGAAAACAATATTGTTGGAGTTTTGAGAAAACAAATTAAAGCCAACATGTTTAAGCCAAAAAATGATATTTCAAATAATTACTGGTTTACCTTAAATAGGGAGGATCTCTATGATTTTACTGGAGAAAAATTTTCTCCATATATTATTTATCTTTCAAGTAAAAATGAGTTTCCGAAAACAAAATTGATAACTGCAAATATTTCAAATAATCATAAAAAGTATGCAATTACTTGGTTTTCATTAGCGATTTCAATTCTTTTAATATATTTATATTTTAGAAAGAAAAATTATTAGATGAAATATATAAGCACTAGAGATAACACAAAAGAATATGAGTTTGAGGAAGTCTTTATTAAGGGTCTAGCAGATGATGGTGGCCTATTTGTCCCCAAAGAGATCAAAAAATATAGTGAAAAAGACTTGATAAATTTAAGCAATTTAACCTATCAAGAGCTAGCTAAAGAAATAATATTTCCTTTTATTGGAAGCTTTATGTCCAAAAAAGATTTGTCTGGTATTGTAAATAAATCATATTCGGTATTTCGAAAAAAAAAAGTAGTAGATGTAATAGAAATAGGAGAAACAAAAGTTTTAGAGCTTTTTCATGGTCCAACTCTTGCATTTAAGGATATAGCCATGCAATTGCTTGGAAATTTTTATCAGTTTTATCTTGATAAAAATAAAAAAAATATAAATGTGATCGTAGCTACATCTGGTGATACTGGTGCAGCTGCTATTGATGCTATCAAAGGGAAGAAAAATATGAACATATTTGTTCTTCATCCACACAATAAAATTTCGCAGGTGCAAAGAAAACTGATGTCAACTGTTAAGGAAAAAAATGTATATAATATTGCAATAGAAGGAAATTTTGATGACTGTCAAGATTTAGTTAAATTAATGTTTGCAGATAAAGAATTCTCAAATTCTATTAATATGTCTGGAGTAAACTCAATAAATTGGGCGAGAATTATTGCCCAAACAGTTTATTATTTTTATGTTTATTTTTTAGTACAGGAAAAACAACCTGTTAATTTTTCAGTTCCAACTGGAAATTTTGGAGATGTGTATGCTGGATATTTAGCTAAAAAAATGGGTCTTCCGATTAATAAGCTTATTGTAGCAACTAATCAAAATGATATTTTACATAGAGCTATTTCAAATGGAAATTATAAAGCTGAAAAAGTTACTGAAACAATTTCTCCAAGTATGGATATACAAATTGCAAGCAACTTTGAACGATTGATTTATGATCTAAATAATTGTGATGATTTTGAAACAAAAAAAGTAATGGATGATATTAAAAAAAATGGAAAATATGAAATACCATTAGAAAAACAAAAAAAAATTAAACAAGATTTTTTATCTGCTAGAATGAGTGAAGGTGAAGTTTTAGATATAATAAAAGAAGTTTATAATAAAAATAACATTATATTAGATCCTCATAGTGCAATAGGTTATGGTGCATCAAAAAAAAATAATCTTAAAGGAAATAATGTTATATTAGCAACCGCTCACCCATGTAAGTTTCCAGAAGCAATTTGTCAATCTATTAATATCAAGCCCGATCTACCAACAGAGCTAATGTATGTTATGGATGAAAAGGAAAATTATGATATAATTGCTAACAGTTTAGATAAAACAAAAAAATATATTAAGGAAAAATTAAAATGAAATTGAAAGAAAATGATACTATTGTGAGTTCAGAAGTTTTTATCTTTGAAGCAGGTGAGCCTGTTAAAAAAGATGTTTTAGAAATTTTAAAAGGTAAAAAAGTTATTTTATTCGGATTACCAGGGGCCTTTACTTCGGTTTGTTCTGCTAGACATCTGCCAGGCTATGTTAGCTCTCATGAATCTTATAAAGCGAAAGGAATTGATAATATCATTTGCGTATCAGTTAACGATCCGTTTGTAATGGATGCTTGGGGCAAAAGCCATAATGTGGGTAATAAAGTTACAATGATGGCAGACCCCTTTTTAAATTTTACAAAATCTATAGGTGCAGAGGTTGATAAAAGTGCAAGAGGATTAGGCATTAGGTCTAATAGATACACGATGTTGATAGACAATTTGAAAGTTATTAAAATTCAAGAAGAAAAAGATACAGGAGCTTGCGAAATTTCATCAGCTCAAAATTTCTTAAATTTAATTTGATTCTGCAGCTTTTTTAGCCAATAAATCGACCTCTTCATTGAGAGTATTTCCAGCATGAGCTTTGACCCAAATCCAACTTATTTCAAAAGAACTGGTTAGATCATAAAGCTGAATCCAAAGATCTTTATTTTTAACAGGTTCCTTCTTTGAAGTTTGCCAATTATTTTTTTTCCATTTATGAATCCATTCAGTAATACCTAATTTAACATATTTAGAGTCCGTATAGATTTCAATTTTTTCATCTTTATCAATTTTTTGTAGAGCTTTGATGGGGGCCATTAATTCCATTTTATTATTGGTAGTTTCTTTTTCGCTACCACTAATTTTAACAACATTACCATTATGATTGATAATGGCTGCCCATCCACCATTACCAGGATTATTTAAACAGGAACCATCTGTATAAATTTTAATCATTATTTGTAATAATCTTGGTAGTTGTTGAGATGATTATGAATAATTAGTTTTTGAAAATATTCCTTAGGATTTTTAATTTTTATTAAAGCAGTTTTTGGAGTATTAAAATAATCATAAATTCTTGTTAAAAGATATCTTAAAGCTGCCCCTCTACATAAAATATTTAAGGAGTTTTTCTCATTACGTGAAATTTTTCTCACGGACTCATATCCCTTAATTAAATTTTTAGTTTTTAAATTATTCAAGATAAACTTATTTTTTTTTTTATCAAAACATAAGGCATTAATACAAATTGCAATCTCATACATTAAATAATCTTTACAAGAAAAATAAAAGTCAATAAATCCTGCAAATTTATTTTTTTTGAAAAATATATTATCAATAAATAGATCGCCATGGATTATACCCCGAGGTAAATTCATCGGCCAGTTTTTTTTAATCTCGTTAAGGTTTTTTTTTAAAACAATTTTTAGATTAGAGTTAATTACATTGGATTTAAAATTTATACTTTTTAATAATGAGCCTAAATTATTAATGGACATCGAATTTTTTCGATATAATTTTGTTTTATTGGAAGCTATATGAAATCTAGCAATGTTTTTACCAATCTCATAACAGTTTTTTGTATTTAGAGTTTGTTTATCTTTACCATCCAAAAAAGTAACAATGCATGCAGTCTTTTTTTTAATCTGCATTAAATATTTACCATTTTTATCTTTAAGTGGTTTGGGACAGTTAATTTTTTGACTGTTAAGCGTATCCATTAATTTCATAAAAAAAGGTAAATCTTTTTTTTGAACTCGTTTTTCAAAAATAGTTAAAATATATTTATTTTTTTTTGTTTTTAAAAAATAATTAGTATTTTCTATACCTTGTTTGATACCTTGAAACTTTATAACCTTACCAATATTAAAATTATTTGATAGCAAGTATATGTCTTTAGCACTTATTTTTGTGTAAACAGCCATTTAGTTTAATTTTCCTGGTACTTTGAAAACTATATTTTCTTTTACAATTTCAACTTCTTCAATTTTTACGTCAAATTCAGATTTAATTTTATCTATAAAATTGTTGACCAAAACTTCTGGAGCGGAAGCACCAGAAGATATCCCAATTGTTTTACAATTTTTAATTTTTGAATACGGTACAGGACTTTCTGAATGAATGAGTTCAGAAGCAGGACAACCAGATTGTTGAGCAACCTCAACCAATCTTACCGAATTAGATGAGTTTCTGCTTCCTAGTACAAAAAACATGTCACAATTTTCTGCAATTTTTTTTACTGCTGATTGACGGTTTGTTGTTGCGTAGCAAATGTCTTCTTTGAAAGGTTCCTTAATTTTTGGATATTTAACTTTAAGTGCAGCAATTATATTTTTTGTATCATCTACAGATAATGTTGTTTGAGTGACATAAGCAATTTTTTTACTACCTTCTAAATTGTAATTCTCTACGTCTATCTCATTCTGGATCAAATCTATAGAACCTATTGGCAGTTGCCCCATAGTTCCAATTACTTCAGGATGGTTATGATGTCCAATTAATACAATATGATAACCTGCTTTATGTAAATTTTCTGCCTCTCTGTGAACTTTTGATACCAAAGGACAAGTTGCATCAATATATTCCATTTTGTAATCTTCAGCTTCTAGAGGTACTGATTTAGGTACTCCGTGGGCTGAGAAAATTACAGGCCTGGTCTTATCTTTAATTTCACCAAGTTCCTCAACGAAAACAGCTCCAATCTTTTTTAAACTATCTACAACATGTTTGTTATGCACGATTTCATGTCTAACATATACAGGTGCCCCATATTTGTTTATACTTTTTTTAACAATTTCAATTGCTCTTTCAACTCCAGCACAAAACCCACGAGGTGCAGCTAATAATATTTTAATTTGTTTACTTTTCATTTTTTTCTAAAAGATATTCCAGCAATATATGAGGAAAGGTCAAAGACGCCAAACCAATAAATATTATTTTTATAATAGCATTATCCAAAACATAGTAATTACTTAAAAAAAATAAAGTAATTAGACAAATGATTATAGTCAATATTGTAAGTGGCAAGGCTTTTTTTACAAATGTTAAAAAACCTATTTTGAAATCGATTTTGTTTAAATGAATAATCAAAGAAATAGTATGTCTTATAGAGTGCAAAAAACAAAAATAAAACGTGAAAGCAAGTAGTGGTGGCAAATAATAATTTAGCATTAATATAGAAAAAAAATCAAAAAAAATTGAGATATTTATACTTTTAAAGTTTTGAGAAAAAAGATAAATACTTGCGAGTGTACTTAAAATAAAGGTAAGTGGAATAATTTTAGTTTGTTCCATTAAATCTAAATAAAAATAAAATCTTTCACTTTCTACGAATAACATTTTAAAAATATTTATAGTTTCTACGAAATGAAAATTTAATGGCGCAATAATAATTAACAAACCTTTTAAAAAAAATAGTGGTTCTTTAAAACTAAAATCTTTACTTACCAAAAATAAAGTATCTTCTTTACCAAAATGATATGCTGCAACTGTGAGAAATACAAAAAGTGTGAATGTAGGAATTAATAACCATATAAAAATTATAGCTAAAGAAATAAAGATATAAGAAACATAAAAGATATAGATATTACTAATACCCAAAATTTTAAATAATTTTTTACCTTTAATATTATCCAAAGATCCATGTGAAACTCCAATGGTCAGTATTAATATTAAACAAATAATCGTTGAAATATTTAGATTTTTATTCTGGTCAATAATTATAACAAATAGATTCGTAAATAAAAAAAAAAGAAAAGAGTGATAAAAATTAATTTTTTTAATATAGTTTTTCATCTTATTCAAATAAAGCTTTTATAAAAATCCATTTAGGCATTTTTAAAATTATCAATAAATCATCTAAAATATTACTTTTATTAGATAAAAATTTTATAACAGTCTTTGGAGAACCATAAAACATTTTAAAAAATATATTTGGCATTAATTCTGAATGTTTTTTTATTACTTTTAAAAAAACTTTATCTAAATGATGATATTTTTTATTTATT
>Ga0209251_1003070_pt1 | contig 11155 bp, 7 predicted proteins | sample SaaInlV_100m_DNA_6_FD_184665 | JGI IMG/M metagenome (GOLD analysis project Ga0209251, IMG submission 184665) | Marine microbial communities from expanding oxygen minimum zones in the Saanich Inlet - Saanich Inlet SI073_LV_10m_DNA (SPAdes) (version 2) | ecosystem: Environmental > Aquatic > Marine...
GGTAACTCCAAGATCGGAGCTGTGCCTGCGGCCCACGCTTTTCCGTCCACCCACTCATAGCCATACTGTTCGACCAATATCTTATCAATTCCAGTAGGGTTACCGTACGCCATATCCATCTTCCTCTAAAAAAATTAATACCACTGTGATACTATAACGGTGCAATTAGTGTGACAACCTCAAATGACAAGCTTGTCGATTTCTTGGTATTATTAAATGCAGGGTACAGTTTCACACTTATCTCTAAATGGGTTCTCTAGGCTTGCTTATCGACCCAAATACCCCGCCCAAGATTCCATCAACTCTGCGCGCTTCTCAAGAAGATTAGACCTGGCATATGCGGCCTTGGCTTTGTTGCTAATTGTATGCGCGAGGGCCATCTCTGATACTTCGTCAGGAAAATCTGTCTTCTCTTGCGCCCAGGTTTTGAAAGAAGTTCTAAATCCGTGAACGTGTGCGTCATAGCCAAGCTCTTTGACGAGCTTAGAGAGCGTCATATCGGATAAAGCTTTTCCAGGCTTGGTCCCGGTAAAGACCAACCCAGAGCCATCAGAGAGGCCCTTAGCTTGCCCCGGAATAGTCATGCATCGTTTGGAGAGCGGAACGATGTGCTCCTGCTTTGCCTTCATACGGGGGGCTGGAATGCGCCAAATAGGGAAGGGGGATTGTTGATTACCTTCTAATGTAAACTCTTCCCAGCAAGCGTTGCGTACCTCGCCTGATCGTGAGGCGGTAAGAATAAGAAACTCCAATGCAAACTTTGTGCTGGCAGCAGCATTTGAGTTCTGCATCGCCCTAATGCAGTCGGCCACTTCAGAATAGGGTAGGGCCTTTCTATGGTTTTGAACTTTGTTCTGCTTCGGTAAAGCCTCTTTAACATTTTGTGCTGGATCATAGTCTCGATATCTGTGCGCTTTAAAGAACCTCTTGTTCATGGCGTGGTTAGATGTGGTCTCATCAAGAATAATGCGACTTCCTACAGAATCCTAAGGCTTGTGGCCGGTCATCGAACGCATTTCGTCATTTATGTAATTAATATTAGTCATTTCAGTAGCTTCCGTGCGGTGAAAATCTACCATATCGAGGCCAATATCAGGTTTGGTTGAATCTCGTACTTTAGCCGCACGCTTGGAGTAGAGGCGTGTATCATACGAACGTCTAGCACAATTATAGAAGACGATTGCGTCTGTCTTCTTGCTTTGGGGAGCCGATTCCAGACGTTCTTTAATTGCTGAAGTTGCGGGTATGGCGACTTTAGTTCCAGTTTACTCATGTATGAATATGAAGATGTCGTTTTGATAGTCTTTCCAACACGACTGACGCAAATCGCCAGGGCGTTGCCATACTTTCTGCTTCTCAGCACGAAGTGTTTAATCTGCGAACAAACTTTGATGAGACGTTAGAAATCTTTTTCTGAACTGACAGAGCGTTTGAGAATTTTGGAAAACCAGAAAAGTCATTTAAATACCGAGCAGGATGAGTTGGACCCAATAAATGAGGAATTTTGAAATGCTTTGTATGAAAATATGTCGTTCAAGGATCAACTTTCAAAACTTGAAGGAGATTGAGAAGAAAAAATATAAGTTAGGAAGATCTTTGAATGGAACTGAATTGTTCAGTCAGTACTTTTTGCAGCTAGAGGGAAAACTAAACGGAGCAAATCTTTCCGTTCACTAAAATAATGACAAACACCGACTGATGGATGAACTTAAGTTGCCACTCATGACTAAGCTATTGAATTTTCTGAAAACGGAAACGTTGTTCCGGAAAGCTTTTAATAGCCAGAGTTTCGAGTTAATTGACACAAAGAATAAACTTGAAGGTGCACAGTCAAGGAGTGATAATCTACACGTGGATATTTTTATGTAAGCTAAGCAACTGGAATTGCCCCAGCAATCATTGGAAGAACTAGATAATAAATACGCTAATGCACTGAAGCAAATTCATGAATTTTCAGTCGATACAAATAACTCGGATGCAAGAAACGCTACCAACTTGCAGAATAACAAACTTAATGCAACAAATAAAAACTCTTAACTCTTGCCGATCGACAAATCAGTAATTGAAGCAATTGTAGATGATATTGAACAATGCTCCGGACAGAGTACGGGTGGTTCGGGTGAGTGCGTTTGTATTCAGGTAATGATGAATTTCAATGAGGAAGGTAAATTGCTTTGAAATGACTTCCAACTTGTAAAAAGTGGAATCACTAACGTTTTGAAGTCAAACATGGTTTTCCAAGTGATAAAGCGGGCAGCCTTTTTATGTGAAAGTGAAGGATATAATTTGCTTTGAAAGCACTACGATCGCGGGCAGTCTTTGCGGGTAAAATTTGAATCTAATAGGTACAATGCATAATGAAAATAATTGTCAGACAAGTTCTTAGAATAACGCAGGCATTATCTAGAATGCCCAAAGTGATGGTGTTAACGTCTGTGGTCACATTGTTCGCAGTCACGGCTAACATTTCTCATGCGTCAACGGAAAATATAAAGGCTAGAGAAATACTGAATTTACCCGCCAATCGTTTAGCCGAAATTGCAGCGTCTGTTGCAAGAACTTATGGTGAAATTAAGTATGATGCTGCCTGGCTTGATGACAATTTAGAGTTATTAATAATTTCTGAAATTTTTTTCAAACCAATGGATAAAAATTTACCTGACGGTTGTGATGTAAGGGTTGGGGCGCTCAATCTTTCAAATGTACGCCAGTCAATGACTGACACTGATATTGTGACGATTGGATTAGAAGATGTGAGAATTAGTCAGTTCTGTATGCCTTTTCAATGGAGAGCCGTCGCTTCAATGATGGGGGTGAGTGATATTGAAATACCCATCGTTCAAATTGTGTTGAAGCATCAGTTCAAAAGTGCGCAGACGAGCATCTTAGTTCACTCTGGAGGGGTAGATGTTGTAGATGCGACTCTTGATGTCCAATTTGATTATTTATCGTTTAACAGAGAGCATTACGGTGATTTGCCCATAAATGCGCGATTATCGAGTATTAATCTTCGGATTGATAATAGGGGGTTATGGGAGGCAGTATCAATACTGTTACCCTCCGAATTTTCGGACCCTAACTTAGCAGGATCTGCGGTTAGAGAACTCATAGATGAATTTTCGTATCTTCTCCCTAATGCAATTTACCAGAATTTTGTAGATCAAATCGAGTTGGCGGTGAATAATTTTGTTGTAAACCCAACTTCACTGTCAATATCTTCCAACATCAAGAAAGCTTCTGGTTTCGTGATTTCTAATGAATCTTTCATGTATCCAGAGACCTTGATTGATGACCTCGATTTAAAACTTTCATCAGGAAATTCTCAAAAAGATAAAAATATTACTGGGGAGATGATCAGTGATATTTTATCGGGGAATTTCGCGAATTATGATGACGAAGTGCTTCTCACTTTAGGTGAGGCGTTCTTAACTGGTAGATTAGCACCTAAAAATTACGACGCTGCAGTTTTATTATTCTCTTACCTGAAAGATAATGGAATCTCTCAAGCAGAACCTTTACTGATTAACGCCTATATCAAGCAAGAAAAATATGAGAAGGCCTATCAGGCGACACAAAGCCTAGCATCCGTCGGGACTTATGAAAGTAGAACCCTTTTTAGCGTAATCGAGGAGAACATACCGCTAGAAAAAGTTTTGGAATTGCAAAACACAAGCCTTTATCTCTTGGCTGATCCCTATACAGTATTTTCGCAAAACTTCTATGAAACATCGCATAGTTTTTTAACAGGTCGTCGATCAATAAAATCTTATCATCTTGCATACTTCTGGGCCCTCCTTGCGCTAGCAAGCGGAGACGTACGGGCGGAAACACTCATACTTCAATTAGAAATGTTACAAAATAAACTATCTGGTGAGGCAAAAGAGGACTGGATTGCCTCGGTTAGTGAGGCGCAAAGCCGTGCGTTAGTTTATTGGCAAAGCAAAGCAAACTAATATTTAAGGGCTTTGAGGCTCGGTTCACGCCCTACCAACTGCAGTAGGCAGACTATCTCGGCTCTAAAGTAGCTTGGGCCTTTAACCGTTATACGAAGCCGTTTTTTGTTATGTCCGAAAAGTTACCTCGCCCAATCGCTACGGATAAGACGTTTCAGCATGGAACGCTCCATCCTATCCAAGGGTCCCGTGTCTCGGAGCACGGGCCATTAGTGTCGGGGTAGTAAATTTATTGGAGTGGGGTTTTGTTTGCTACTGACGAGGAAAGAGAACATTGTTTTTGTAAAGCATTAAGTGGTGGATAGATAGTGCAACCATAAGGGACAAAGATACAGCTTTCTGAACCTCTTGATTGCTTATTTTCTGAACGATAAAAAGTAATTATTGACAACAGTAAACCCTTAAACTGGCGCTAGATTTGTAAAGAAACCGACAGGATAACTGCTTGCTTGGGCATTTATGATGTTCTAGTAATAGGGCGCTGATTTTTATGGGATTCCTGATGTATCTTGATCACACCTGAGATTTGACCAATAAATTGTTCAAAATACGATCTGTAAAAGCCACCTTTGCTTTACTTACGAAAATGAAGACGATGATAACATTACCTCTAAGATCAAGCCGGGGTGATTTTTTGGACAGATTAATCCCGCAGCGCGCGATCTTTTGTCTTTGCAATTGGTTGCCAAAAATATTCTAAAACTGTTCGTTTTCCCGAAAGTACATCAATTGAAGCAACCATACCCGGCAAGATAGTCACTTCAGCTCCATCATCTTCATACAAAGTACCGTTGATTGAAACATCAGCATTGTAATACTGCTCGCCAGTTTGGGGATCGCCTAATGCGTCTGCCGAGATGCTCTCGACACGACCATCAATGCGTCCATAACGGGACGGGTCGTAAGCCGTAAGAGAAATTTTGACCTCTTGCCCAATTACAATTTCGCCAATGTCCTTTGGGTCAATGCGTGTCTCAACGATTAAATCTGAGCCAGTTGGAACTATTTCCAAGAGTACGTCGCCGGTACTAACGTATGCATCATCCGTTACATAGTTAAGTTTGTTAATAACACCGTTGACGGGTGAGCGTACGGTAGTTCTTTCAACGCGGTTCTCTAGCGCTGGAATGCGTGCAGATAATTCCGCTGTTTCGCTTTCTATTGATGATAAGTCCGTGAGTGCGATGGTTTTGTAAGATTGGCGCTCAGCACGTAACTGTTCATCAATTTGGTCAAGACCTGAAAGCAATCGTACCTGCCCACTTTTGGCAGTATTCGCTTTGCCGAGCATGTCTTCCTCTTCCCGGCGCAATGTAATCAGACGGGTTTCAGGAGCCAAACCGCTAAGTACCAAAGGTTCAATCGTAGCTATTTCACGTCGGATGAGCTTAAGTCCGTTAGATGCCGTCTCGACCTGAATTTTCAGCTCCTGGATTTCATTTCGTTTTTGAATGCGCTGCTGTTCAAGAATCGCTTCTTTTGTAGATAAATCGTCTAAGCGAGCTTGATACAAAGCGAGTTCGGTTGATGCCGAAGCAGGAGCTACCTCAATAAGATCGGCAGGGAAATTTGGTATGGTCTCGGCGACTTCAGCTCGTAAGCGGATTGACTTTATATTCAAAGAAGCAGAGCGCTTTAGCGCTTGGTCTAACTGCGTTTTGGCGTCAACTGGATCAATATCAAAAAGAAGATCGCCTTTGGAGACTACATCGCCTTCGTTTGCGTAGCGAGATCTGATGACACCGGGTTCGGATGATTGTACCAACTGGTTTTGAGCCTCAGACACCGTCTTGCCTGAACCTCTCACGACATTGTCCAACTCAGTTACGGCAGCCCAGAGCATGATAATTGCGAGTAGCGTAATAATCGACAGCAAAAGTATTGAGGAACCGTTTTGCTGCTTACCGGCCATCTGCTTGGCTAGTTGCTTGAATTCTATGTCTGACATGCCATTTAGTTCTTCTTTAAGCCAAGTTGTTGAGGTGTTTGGTCCGCGACGACAGTACCATTTTCTAATACAAACACGCGGTCTACCATGGTTAAAATTGGATTTCGGTGCGTAACGATGAGCATGGTCTTGTCTGCGCAGGCCTCCTGAAGGGCGGCCACAACTTTTTTCTCAGAGCCTTGATCCATGGAGCTCGTAGGCTCATCTAAAAGAATTATGTTAGGATTATGCAACAGGCTTCGTGCCAAGTTAATCGTCTGAAGCTGACCGCCTGACAAGCCTTTGCCACGCTCTTTTATTTCTAAGTCATAGCCCTTGGGATGTGATCCAACGAAGTCATCCACGCCCGCGATTTTACAAACGCGTAGCAGATGGTCGTCGTCATACTCATTGTACCCCATCTGTATATTCTCGCGGATTGTGCCAGAGAAGAGCCAACTTTCTTGGAGCATAATCCCAATATTTTTGCGAATATCAGCTTGATCAATTTGGCGCACGTCAACGCCGTCTATTAAAATGGCACCTTCGGTGGGCTCGTAAATTCCAGCTATCAACCGACTTAGTGTTGATTTTCCCGAGCCCATTTTTCCCACAAGTGCAACTTTTTGTCCCACAGGAATTTTAAATGATAAATTATTAAGGACGGGCTGGCTGGCGCCCTCAAACTTATACGACACGTTCCTGAATTCAATTTCGCCACTAAGCGTCGGTCTGCTTATTGGGGATAAATTCGCGGCACTATTAAATTTAGATCCAATTAATTTATCCAAGTTTCGATAGGCTGTCAGAGCACCATTTGCCCGCGACAAAGTGTTTGCCAATTGAGACAGTGGGCTCATCGTTCTACCACCTAAGATCACTGCTCCGATTAAAGCGCCTTGCGTGATTGTTCCCTCTACAATCAAGTAGACTCCGAAAAAGATCGAACCCACTTGAGCATACTGTTGCACTGAAGCGGCAAAATTCACTATGAACATGCTTAGAGCTCGGATTTTGTTTCCACTGTTTGATTGATTGTTGAGCGCATCTTCGTAACGTTTCTTCATTAGCTTGCCCGAGCCAGTCGCAGTCACAGTCTCAAGACCGTTTAAAGTTTCCACGAGAACAGCTTGCTTGTTCATCCCAGATTCAACGGATCCCTTTGTAATTCGAGCTAAGAATGGCTGTATCCCAAGACCAACTATCATCACCACAGGTACTGCGACGAGTGGAACGTAAGCTAATGGGCCGGCAATTAAGTAAATGACATATATGAAGAAAAATACGAATGGTAAGTCGATGAGAATAACGAGCGTCGATGAATTGAAGAACTCCCGTAGTGTCTCAAATTCTCGGATAGTGCCAGCCATGGCACCTGTTTTTTGCCGTTGTTCCGCGGGAGAGAGTGTGAGTATTCGATCAAATAGGCGTCTTGATATTTCTAAATCTGCTCGCTTACTCGCGACGTCTATAAAGCTGGCGCGCAGACTTTTTATGAGGAAATCAAAGCCCAATGCGATGACGACACCGAAACTAAGTGCAATCAGCGACTCAAATGCGCCGTTTGGGATAATCCGATCATAGACCGTCATAGTGAACAGTGAGGTTGTGAGAGACAAAAAATTTGATACCATTGCGGCAATCATGACTTGAATGTAGATCCACTTACTCTTGCGGAATGCACTGAAGAACCAGTGGCCATTCCGCTGCTCTTTTTCCCCATCATTCAATTCTGTGGCTAGTATTACGTATCCTGAGTAACTTGATGTCACCGTATCCGATGAAACCGTTTCAATTTTTCCTTTACTTCCAAACTGCGAAACTCGTACGAGCTCCTCATCAATCGGACCATGTAGGACTATTGCATTACCATCATGGGCGAATGCGATGAGCGGAAAAAATTCTGGACCAAGCTTTTCTAATTTTAGGCTGCCAAAACTTGACTTGAAGCCAAGCGAGGATAATGCACTTACTGCCTGCGCAGGCTCAAATGTGTCGTGCGGCGTCTCCACGGCCTCTCTTACTGCCGCAGCCGACTTACGTACGCCGTGCGATCTTAATAACGTGCGTGTCGCGTCCAATAGGGACGCTTCGTTGATCTCCATTCCGCGTGTTTCGGTCTCAGTGACCTCGGCATCTGGAACGTCAGATGTAGCAATTTTCACCGGTTCAATCTTTGCCAGTGCCTGCCCTTCGACGGCTTCGGTTTTTGATTGGTTTTCGGCGTCCGCACTTCCTGCCGTTTCGTTCATTATTTTGATCCGTATCTATAGTTATCGTGTCAATACTTTATCGTGTATTCGCGGGCAACCGTAAATGTAACAAAGGCTTGCATTAGTTCAAGAGACACGGTTTAACGCGCGAGAGCGACAGGACTGCGAAATGATACAATTCCCAAACATATCTCCAGAAATTTTTTCAGTTACCATTTTCGGAGTAGATGTTGCGCTTAGGTGGTATGCCCTCTCATATGTCGCTGGTTTTTTAATAGCGACATTCCTGATGCGTCACTTCACTTCCTGTGGGCGCCTTTGGCGTTTTAACACGGGTCCCTTAGAACGGAACGAAGTAGATAGTCTAATCACCTATTTAATTATGGGTGTGATAATCGGTGGCCGCCTGGGTTATGTACTATTTTACAATTTAGACATGTATTTAGCCGACCCTGCGGCAATCGTCCGCGTATGGGATGGAGGCATGGCGTTCCATGGCGGTTTTTTGGGTGTAGTAGTGGCAGCCATCCTTTATTGTCGCCATAACGGCGTAATATTGTGGTCCTGTGCTGATCTAATTGCCTTGGCGTCTGGCCCCGGAATTTTGCTGGGCAGATCCGCTAATTTCATCAATGCAGAGCTGTGGGGGCGGCCGACTGATATGCCTTGGGGTGTGATATTTCCGGGAGTACGCGCCCAAGACTGTCCTGGCGTCGAGGGGGAGTGCGCTCGACATCCCTCACAGCTCTATGAGGCGGGTCTGGAGGGCTTAGTCCCATTATTGGCGCTTGCGGTCTTTGCCTATCTCGGGGCTCTGCGGCGACCTGGGGTAATCACAGGTTTATTTCTAGTAATCTACGGCGCGGGACGCTATTTTGTGGAGTTCTATCGCGTGCCTGACCCGCAATTTTTCTCTGATGCAAATCCATATGGATTTGCGTATAAGTTCGGTGAATTCGGAATTACAATGGGGCAAACGCTGTCGTTTCCAATGATCGTTATTGGTACTTGCCTTATCTTGATAAAAAATCGACGGTACAGGTTCGGATAATTAAAATGTGGGTTTTGAAACTTTTTCTTTGGATCACACTTGCCACCTGCACAGCTTGGGGTAGCGCAATTGTGTTAGGTCCTGCTCTCATATCTCAGGCCTTAAACGCGACTTTCGAAGGCTCAGTTGAGGTAAGAAGGTTGGATGTTTCACCAAAGCTTAAAATCACCGCTTCATTCATAAAATTTGATATCCTTGGAAGTAAGGGTTCAATTCCGTTGGAAGGCTTCGTGCGTGGAGTTGATCTGAGCTGGCAAATTGAGGACGGATTGACGCTGACTGCCAAACTGGGTCCCAGTCGTATCGAAGGCGTTGGCGCGCTGGAAGCAGCAACAATTAAGGTCATTCCCAAAGGACTATTCGATTGGAATTCTGCTGAGTTAGTCGCGACGTTGTCATCTTTGAAGGTCGGTCATGCGATTGCTGACAAAGTCCATATTACGGCGGGATTGAGCGATAACCTTGGAAGCCTAAAAACAGCTGCTATGACTGCGCAGGGCATAAAAAATGAACGTGTCGATATACGCGCCGAGAAATTTATTCTAAGCTTTTCAGATTTGGATCTAACAAGTCCAATCGAACAGCAAGTAATTCCTTTTAATTTAGATATTTCCGGCAGTTTGACTGGTGCTGCTGGGCATGCACATGGTATAAATTTAAGTGGAGAGTTGAGTAGCCCTTACGTCGCATTTGACATCTCTGTTAAGAAAGCCCCATTTGACGATTTCGATATTATTGTTGATGGATTGTCGGCTTCCTCTACATACGATCTATCGAACAAAAAATTAGGCCCCGTGACGACTATTTCTGTCGCTGGAATATCGTCTGAAAGTGTCGGATTGAATATTACTGACTATTTAGGAGAGATTCATTTTTTTGAAAATAAGATCGTGACAACTGGGACCATGGTTATTGATTCGTTGGAGCTAAAATCTGGAACCACTCCCCTTGCAAACGTGTCCGATGCGGCGGTGCAGTACGAAGGCAGCATACAGGAAAACGCAGACAGAGAGCACCAATTAACTGTCAACGCAAAGCTCGATGTTACTGACAACTTACAGATTGTATCCAGCTTAGATGCGTTACTGATAGCTAGCGATTTAGCGGGATGTATTGCAAAGAATTGCGCTGTCGTTAATAGTCTAATATATTACCTCGTTGAGCTGCCAAGCGCAAACTTGACTGGTGAAAGCTTCTGTGAGGAAGGATTTTGCAGGCCCGATCAAATGCGCCACTCGGTGACAATTGACAATACGGATGTATTTTTTGCGGAGCTTGCTGAAGAAAGTGTCCTTAGCCCGCTAGCACTACCGCTGGCTTATTACGCCGTGCGCGGTTCATCGCCACTTGGCTTTGGGCATAGGTTAGATTTTTGAGAGTTTGTTCGCAGAGTACAAAAATACTCCGAGTAAAATTCGTAGCGCATATAAAAACGACCCTGAGTTTAGTTGCTATGTTTATGATAGGACGCACTGTTATTTTTACAACGAGTCGATCTCGAAGCCTGAACTGCTTCTAAAAATAGCGGTAATGAAAAAGAAGCGGGTAAGATTTAACATTTCGCAAGGTAAAAGCTCAACGATCTCATTTGTCTTGCACCTGCGGTTAAGAATGTTGACGCTGACCTCTTGAAGGCAACGCGAGCAGCAATTGATAGTGATCCTTAGGTAGTAACGGCGAGGAATCGGACCGCCGGGCGGCGTGCTGCATCCATAACCACGTATCGGAAAAAAGACTTTAATTTCAACACAAAAATCATGGCACGAGTTGAAGATTTGCTTGACGAAATCGACGGTGTTATGAAGCCTTTTCAAGGCTAGCTGGGATTGAATTTGATGACGAAAAAATCGAGGCAAAAATTTCAAATGATAAACTCTTTGCGAAAGCAGCTAAAGCAAGCGTCACGCAATTGTGGATTGAGCGCTGTGCACGATGTGCGGCGAAGGCGTTGGCGAACCAGGTTAGATGGACGTGTGGTACCGGGAAGTACAAGGTTCAATATGCGCGGCAA
>Ga0209251_1003071_pt1 | contig 11154 bp, 8 predicted proteins | sample SaaInlV_100m_DNA_6_FD_184665 | JGI IMG/M metagenome (GOLD analysis project Ga0209251, IMG submission 184665) | Marine microbial communities from expanding oxygen minimum zones in the Saanich Inlet - Saanich Inlet SI073_LV_10m_DNA (SPAdes) (version 2) | ecosystem: Environmental > Aquatic > Marine...
AGCTCTAAGGGCTTTATTAAACCGCTAATGGCTTCAAAGGCTCCGCAGCGAGCGCAGCTCAATAGCAAGTACCTGAGGCGAATTCATTCTCACGGGCTACCAAAACGAGGGCACTCAGAATCATGAAGATCAATCTACTGGATGTTGCGTCCTTCGACGGCGGTCATCCCATTGCGCAGTACGATCACCTGCTGGCCGAAGCGCCGGTTTACTGGCATGAAGAAGCGGGCGGCCGCGGCTTCTGGGCAGTCACTCGGTATCAAGATGTTTACGATATTGGGCGCAACGCAGCGGTTTTTTCCTCTTCGCCCACCATTATGATTCAAGACCCAGTGACCGATGCGAGCGGCGCGAGTGCGAGCAGCAAGATGATGCTCATGATGGATCCGCCGGAACATACCGGTTATCGCAAGCTGATTAGCCGAGCCTTTACTCAGGGTCCGGCGCGGAACTATGAGCCTAGAATTAAAGCCTTGGCAACGAGCATTATTGACGCCATCGCGCAAAAGGGGGAATGCGAGTTTATGTCGGAGATCGCCGGCGAGATGCCCAGTTTTGTGATCGCGGACCTGATGGGCTTGCCCCTGACCGATGGCCGGGAGCTCTACCGGTTAACCGAGATTATTCATACGGATCCTGCGAGCCTGCCAAAAGGCGCGAGTGCCGAGGCGGTCCAGTCGATGTTTACTTATGCAATGACCGTTATCAAAGATAAGCGGGCGCAGCCTGGCGAGGACCTCGCGAGTCAGTTATTGCAGGCGGAGCTAGACGGTCGCCGCCTCACCGACGAAGAATTCCTGTTGTTCTTTATGCTCTTGGTGGATGCGGGCGGGGACACGACCCGTAATTTAGTGGGCACTGGGACCTACGAGTTGATCCACTCAGCGGGGGCCTGGGAACAACTGGCCGAGGATCCTGTGGGGCGATTACCCTTAGCGACCGAGGAGCTCTTGCGACTGACCTCTCCGGTGATTTATATGCGCAGAACGTTGACGCAGGACTATGTGTTGAATGGGCAATTGATGCAAAAAGGGGACAAGGTGGTGATGTACTATGGCGCGGCCAATCGCGACTCAAGGATGTTTACCAAGCCCCACCAGTTAGATTTAACGCGACAACAAGCACGGCATCTCGCATTTGGTGGTGGTCATCATGTTTGCTTAGGCCAATGGTATGCGCGTCTCGAGATCGATGCGATTTTTACTGAAATGCTCACGCGAATGAAGCGCCTGCGGGTTTTAGAGCCGCCCCAGTGGCTGAATTCTACGTTTATCTCCGGGATGACGCATATGCCGATCGGATTTGAGTTACGCTGAGCAAGTCGCAACACAGCGTGCGTTTCTTTTTGGATTCAGTGGTTTACCCGTTGCAAAGTTTGGTAGCATGGCGGGTGGTGGCGTCAGCGCGGTGGTCTGCGTCCTGCTCTTCAAAAGCAGTGAGGTCTCGTTAAGAGCGCCTTTCGTTCGACTCGGAGCGCCACTGCCACATTATTCACACCTCTTTTTTCACAATGCGTTGCATCAAGGGGCCGCCTCGACCCCGTTTAAGAGCCTCGTAAAGCCTTTGAAGCGCCCAAGGCGCTCTAACGAGTTCACCGAGGCGCTCAGTCGTTCTGATCGGGTTCTGGGAGCGGGTAGTGAATGCCCGGAATCCCGCCTTCGAGTGCTTGGTACCAGTCGGGCCTCGGCTGAACGGGGACATAAGGGCTGGGCACCATCGGTCGATCTGTATTCCATGCGTGATGAATGGGGGGCATTTGGAAGGTGCCATGACTGGCATTGGTGCCACCATCGACCAATAAATCAACACCAGTGATATAACTGGCAAGATCCGAGGCAAGGAACATCACCGCGTTGGTAACTTCTTGCACTTCACCCAGGCGCCGCATCGGCGTACGGCTAGAAATCCACTTGTCCATGCCCATGGCTTCGAGCATTGGTCGGGTCATCTCGGTCACGACAAAACCAGGCGATACGGCGTTGACCCGAACCCCGCGGTCCGCCCACTCGGTGCCCATTTGGTAGGTCATATTCACCAAGCCGCCTTTGGCCGCGGCATAGCCGATCACGTTATTTTCGTTGCCACCGCTCGCCATAATGGAGCAGATGTTGACAATCGAGCCGCTGCCGCGTTCCAGCATGTGACGTCCGCACTCTCGGGCATACATAAATGCGCCGGTTAAATCGACCGAGATAATGCGGTTAAAGGTTTCGGTATCAAATTGTTCAGCCGAAACCCCCCGGGGGTCGGCGATGCCCGCGTTGTTAATCAAAACATCTATTTTGCCTAATTGCTGAAGGCCGGCTTGGATTACCGCATTCACATCGGCTTCATTTGAGACATCTCCCGCCACAACACAAACGCTTGCGCCTTTTGCTTCACAGGCTTTGCCGACTTGCGTCAGCGCGTCTTCGCTGCGCGCAGTCAAAATTAAATTGGCGCCAGCCTCGGCAAAGGCGTAAGCGAACTGCTCGCCAAACCCATAACTTGCACCGGTAATAAGGACGACCTTGTTGCTGAAATCAAACACGTTGCGCTCCTGTTGGTTGTAGCGATATCTCCCGCTGATTCGCCGAGTTTAAAGTGAAACGATCCGCAAATAAATTGCGCACGCGATAAATCACACGGGGGGTTGTAGGATCTGAACCAAAAAAGACATCGAATTTGAATTGGGTGGCCTCGTCGCCCGCAGTCGAGTCATGTCACGCCAAAGCAGTTCCTTAAAGGCAGTTTCTTAAAAGCAGTTCCTAGAAAGAATCTCGCGTCGTGTCTGGCTTCGCTGGCAAAGCATCCTGCGCTAAAAGTCGCGTCGGGTCTCGACAGGGCAAGCCCTTATGCGACATGCTAGACGCCTTTAATGATCGGCGTGACAAGGAGACGTGAGCATGATTCCCAAGACCATTGACGAGGTAACGGTAGATTGGTTGAGCGCGGTGCTTAACGACACAATTGAAAGCGTTGAGATCGCGCAGATTGGGCAGGGTGTCGGCCTGATGGGTGATATTTTTCGAGTGACCTTACAACGCGCCAACTCGGAATCCGCTGGCCCAACAAGTGTTGTCGTCAAACTACCGTCCTCATTTGAAGACAATCGAGCCCAAGGCGTGGCCCTCGGAATGTTCGAAGCGGAAGTTCGATTTTATAAAAGTTTGGCAACGCAAGTATCGGTCGGGCTGCCCGCAATCTATTTAGCTGAAATCATTGAAGGCACGGCAGATTTTGTCATCGTGATGGAGGATCTCAGTCGACTGACGCTGGTTTCGCAAACCGATGGCATGACCCTGGATCAAACCTTCGCGGCAGTACGCGTACTCGCGACGATCCACGCGGTGTGGTGGGACCGTGCCAAAGCGCCAGAATATGAGTGGATACTCGCCATGACCGGGCCGAGAATTGAATATGTCGATCAGCTGCTGGTCCAAATTTTACCCGCCTTTTTAGAAGGCTTTGGCCATTGCCTGCCAGAAGGTGGCGACGCGTTATACACCTTGTTTGCTGGGAACTACCTCAAATTTAACGCAACCCTTGCGGCAAGAAGCCCTTGGACCATTGCGCATCAAGACTATCGGGTCGAAAACCTGATGTTTGGCCCTGAGGGTTCGGGCGAGGTGATGGTGATTGATTGGCAAGGGATCGGCCGAGGCCCGGGGGCGTATGATTTGGCCTATCTACTGGGTGGGTCGATGGACGTGCAGTTGCGACGCGATAACGAGCGCGATTTGGTGAAGGCCTACCATGATCAGCTCGAGCTGAGCGGCATCACCGGCTACAGTTTTGAGCAAGCATTCGAGGATTACGGCTTTGCGCATTTGATGGGCGGGCTCGCAACGGCAATGGTGACGGGCGGCACCATGGATTTGAGCAATGATCGTGGCAAGCAACTGGTTGAAACCATGGCGAGTCGTCATGTTACCGCGGCACTCGATCACGATGGGCTCGCTCGAGCGAAAGCGGTCCTACAACAAAATTAACTTAGCGCTGGATTAGAAGCCTTTAGCGCAGGATTAGAAGTCTTTAGCGCAGGAGTAGAAGCCCTTAGCGCTGGATTAGAAGCCTTTAGCGCTGGATTAGAAGCCTTTAGCGCTGGATTAGAAGCCCTTAGCGCTAGATTAGAAGCCTTTAGCGCGCCACTAGGACAATCGCATTATGGTGATAAGACAATCTGAAACGATGAATGGTTTGACCTTGCCCTGCAGCGCGCAAGATCAGCCCGGGCAGGGTGCTGACTGCCGATTTTTATTCAATCTTGGCAAACGGGCCTTTCATGGCCTGCAAAAAAGCGTGGGCGGCAAAGCGCGGATTGGGTTTCTAAGCGGTGCGCGGCCACTCATGCTTGGGCTGACGTTGGTTTGTTTCTTGGTGGGTGGGTCTGCCTTAGTACGCGCCGACGGTGCGCTCTCACCGGGCATGGCAGCACCGGAATTTGAGTTAGCGAATTTAATGGACGACACACAAAGACGCGCCTTGAAGGACTATTCTGGGCAGGTCGTGTACTTGGATTTCTGGGCTTCCTGGTGCGGACCGTGCCTCGTTGCAATGCCCAAAATCGAGACGCTGCGGCAGACGATTGGTTCAGATGAGTTTGTTGTGCTGGCCATTAATGTTGATCGCAATCTTAAAAAGGCCCGAAAGTTTTTAGCCAAGATTGGCGTAGGCTATGACAGTTTGGTTGACGAGCAAGGGCGGGTATCGGCATCCTATGGCTTAAACGCCATGCCAAGCTCCTTTGTGATTAATCGGGCCGGCGTTGTTACCAAAGTTCACGAAGGGTTTCGTGATGGCGATGAGGATGAATTGCGAGCGCATATTAAGGCGGTGATCGACAGTGGTGCATAAGGTTTTAAGAATCGTGACCGGGCTTTTAGTCTTATTGCTAGCAAGTTGTCAAACGGTTGAGCCTTGGGAGCGCGACCGACTGGCCCAGCAAGAAATGCAGTTGACGCCAAACGTTTTAGACGCGCGGCTCTCTGATCAGGTCTTTTTCAGCAAAGAAGCAGCCAGTGGCGGTGGGGCGACCGCCGGCGGCGGTTGTGGGTGCAATTGATGACCGCTAAAGCCCAAATCGGCCCCTTGGCCCTATTATCCGCCGCGGCCCTTTCTCTGCCGGCATTCTCGGCCAGCCAGCCCACGGAGCGGGTGGTGTCTGTGAATACGTCGGTTTACCAAGAGGGCGATGCCAAGGCTGCAGAGGTTGTGTTTGGCGACCTGCAGCGGTTTCGGGTTAAAACCAATCAATTTAATTTGAGCGCGCCAATCGGGCGCGATTGGTCGATGTCCTTGGGGTACGACAATGAAGCCATGAGTGGCGCCTCGCCTTGGGGCACGGTGGCCGCGAGCGATGGTAGCGGTGATTTAATTATGTCTGGCGCCAGCATCGATGATTCGCGCAATGGGGTTGATGTAAATCTGACGCGACATTGGCGCGGTCAGTCCCTTGGAATCTCGGTCGGTTATTCTGGCGAGCACGATTATCATTCCCGTTCGGTGGGACTGAATTATGAGCGGGATTTCTTCAAGCAAAATACAACCCTTGCCTTGTCCGCCAGTTATGCAAGCGATGAATTAACGCCCACAGACGCGCAATTATTTCAGCGATTGGAAGAAGGCTCGAAGCACACACGGTCATTTTACGCCTCGGTGAATCAGCTCTTGAGCCCGGTTTCAATGCTCAATCTGGGGTTCGGCATCACCAAACGGACGGGCGAGTTATCAGATCCTTATAAGTTGCGAGACATTCGGCCGGGTAAACGGGTTGAGCGCACCCTAACCGCGAGTTACCGGCGTTACTTCGATTGGCAGACCAGTAGCCTTGCCGTCAACTATCGCTACTTCTGGGATTCCTACTCGGTCGGGGCGCACACCCTTGCGATGAGCTGGATGCTGGGTGAGGAGACGGCCCTGCAGTGGGGTCCGATGCTGCGCTACTACAGTCAGAGCGAAGCGGCGTTTTATACGCCCTTCGACCGCTATGATCAGCCAGAGACGGCGGCCCAATCCAGTGACTTCAGGCTGTCAACGTTTGGCGCGGTCAGTTATGGGCTGAAGGCGCGGTATCGTATGAACGCCGTGCAAGTTTCAATGCAGTACGAGCGCTACGACAGCGGCTCGGGTTACGCGTTATCCAGCACTAAAACAACGCATCCGGGATTGGTCGACTTTGACGTGGTGTCCCTCGGCGCGGAGTACCGATTCTGACGAGTCTGCAGGTCTTTCGGTTTACCGCCATGGGGAGTCCCTGCGAGCTGAAACTATCCAGCGATCCTGCGCTCTGTCAGCAGGTCGCTGCGGATTGCCAGCGCGAGGCAGCGCGCTTTGAGAGGCGATATTCACGATTCACCACCGACAGTATTACGGCCCAAATCAATGCATCTGCCGGCGGCGTGGTTGTGCCGATCGATGCCGAATGCCGCGCTATTTTAGAATACGCGGGGGTGTGTTGGTCGCTGAGCGATGGGTTATTCGATATTACTTCGGGGGTACTGCGCAGGGTTTGGACAAAGGGCCGAACACAATTGCCAACGCCTGATGAGCTGTGCCCAATCCTGGCCTTAATTGATTGGCAGAAGGTCGAACTCAGCGAGGCGGGCGTACGGCTTGGCATGCCAGGCATGGAGATCGACTTGGGCGGCGTTGTGAAAGAGTATGCGGCAGATGCTTTGGCGCAGCGCATCCGCTCGGCGGGCATTGAATCTGCGGTGGTGAATTTAGGCGGCGATATTTTCTGCATTGGCGCCAACCCGGAAGGTCAGCCTTGGCGCATTGGTATTAAAAACCCGGGCGGCCCCGGCGCCATCGCGCAGGTCGGTATTGCTAATGCGGGCTTGGCGACCAGTGGCGGGTATGAGCGCTATTTAGAAATAGAAGGCAAACGCTTGAGTCATTTGCTCAACCCGGCAACAGGAATGCCCGTTGAAAGTCTTGCGAGCGTCAGCGTGATTGCCGATCAAAGTGTTGTTGCAGGCTCGATTGCAACCATTGCATTGCTGAAAGGGCAAGCCGGCGGGCTGGACTGGCTTCGGACGCTGGAATGTGATTTTTTGGCAATTGATGCCAGCGGACAGTTTTTTGCGCGTCAAGGTCAGGTGGGTGATGAAATGCCCGCAAGTGGCCTGGATCAAAAATTTACACGTTTAAACACTAACGAATTAATTTAGGACGCACCTCAATGAGTCGACGCCTGCTACCGCTACTGCTTTTCTTCACGACCCTCAGCGCGTTCGGCGATGATGCGGCACTCTTCACACTTTATAAAACCCGCGTGGCGCCGATCATTCAGGGCACGTGTATTGGGTGTCATGTTAGCGGCGGCGCGGCGAGCTCAACCAGGCTTGTCTATGCTTCTGGCTCGTCAACCTCGGTTCAGGAGGCAAACTTCCGCCTGGTGCGGTCTTACATTGAAGGTAATATCAAAACGGGTTCGCAGTACACGTTTCTAAACAAAGGGCAGGGGCAGGGCCACGGTGGCGGTAACCAACTGCCTCGAGCGGAAGATGTCCAAGCGGTCACGGATTTTATCGACGCCATTGCGCTGTCGCTAAGCGACGGGGATGAGGATGGCGTCACCAACGACCTGGACAACTGCCAGGGCGTGACCAATGCGGATCAAGCAGACCTCGACCAAGACGGCAAGGGCGATGTCTGTGATGCGGATATCGACGGGGATGGGGTCGCGAATGAGGATGATGATTTTCCGAAGGATGCCACTGAGACGCAAGATAGCGATCAGGATGGTGTGGGCGACGTTCGGGACGCCTTTGATGACGATCCTAATGAGTTTGAAGATACCGATGGCGATGGGGTTGGAGATAATACCGATGCTTTTCCGGATGATTCTGCCGAGACCCAGGACAGCGATAACGATGGTGTGGGCGACGTTCGCGACGCCTTTCCGGACGACCCCAATGAATTTGAAGATACCGATGGCGATGGAGTGGGCGATGTCGCAGACCCCGATGATGACGGCGATGGCTTCAGCGATGCGCAAGAACTTGCGGACGGCACCAATCCGAAAAGCCGTTTTTCCTGCCCATCCTGCGCTTTCAGTTTTGATGTCGATGAAAGCCAAACCGCGCAAGCCTTGACCGATGGCCTGTTGGTTATCCGTCACTTATTTGGGTTCAGTGGTGACGCGCTGACGGCGGGCGCTGTTGCTGGTTTGGCCGGCAGAGCGGCCTCAGAGGATATTACAGTTTTTTTAACGGACGCTGATGCCGAGCTCGATATAGACGGCAATGGCAAGTCTGAACCGCTGACGGATGGCTTGTTGCTCATCCGGTATTTGTTCGGGTTCTCGGGTGAGGCATTGATCTCTGGCGCCATTGGTTCTGGCGCGGAGCGGAATACGGCGGCGGCCGTCGAGGCGTATATCGAGGCGCGGGTGCCACTGCAGTAGGTTGCCCTTGTGGACAACGGCCTAAGCCATACGGTAACGGCGAACGCGGCTTGCGGCTTGTAATTTAAACGATCGTCAAACGAGACAGTAGGTAGTCGAACCCAGTTTGGGTCGAATCGCTGTGGTAGAGGGTTAAAGCAGGCCAGTCCTAGGAACTGCCTTGCTTGGTTTATCGCCCGTCATCAACCTTATCCGAACGGCCAGCAATCTTAGCTAAGCGGGTGTCTGGGTTGTAAACCTGTGCGGGATCGCTTTAAAACCCTTAAATGCCAATCAGCCATCAACGAGCCCCGCCGGCAGATGTCGCCTTTGTTGGCGGCGGGCCCGGCGCTAACGTCTGCTACGTTCTGAGAGGGAGGCTTATTTAAACCGATTTGCGGGCGGCATTTACCTCGATTGCTTCGAAGGCGGCACCTATTTCGAAATGCCGCCCGGAAGTTTGAGCCCTTAAGGCGCTTTAATGTGAACCGAGCCTTGATCAGGAATGACGTTGCTGAGACCTTCATAGATATCATCGGTCCACCGCGTGTGCCCAACGCCAGCTGAATATCCGCCATCGACGGGGAGGGTGATGCCCGTGAGGTAGCTACCTGCATCCGATGCCAGCATTAAGAGCGGTGCGGCCAGTTCTTCGAGGGTACCGAGTCGGCCTAACGGCGTTTTGTTATTGATATAGGTCTCGTATCCCGGCACAGCGAGGTACGGGCCCGTCATTTCGCTCGGGAAGTAGGCGGGTGCTAGCGCGTTAACCCGAATACCGCGGTCTGCCCAACTGCAGGCGAGATTCCGCGTTAAATTGATCACGCCAGCTTTGGAGGTTTGATATGCCAAGGGGTGATCGCCACTACCGCCCATGCCCAGTACCGACGTTAAATTGATAATCGAGCCACCTTTGCCGTCGGCCAACATTCGTTTGCCCGCTTCCTGGCAGCAATACCAAAGGCCGCTTAAATTGGTCTTCAAGGTGGCCTCAAACAGTTCATGGGGAAGTTTTTCGGGGACAAAGCCGCCATCGCCGACTTGGCCTGCGTTATTGACCACAATATCAATGCGTCCACATTCAGCCCAAGCTTGCTCCATCATGGCCGCAACCGCCGCGGGCTGATCCACATCGCAAGCAATGGCGATGGCTTTACCGCCAGCATTGTTAATTTGCGCCGACAAGGCTTCTAGCCGGTCGAGTCGACGAGCGGTGATCACAACCGTTGCCCCTTGGTTGGCCAAAATCTCCGCGAAGTAAGCGCCAAGGCCCGACGAGGCACCGGTCACAACGGCGGTTTTGCCTGTTAAATCAAATAGCTTGTTTACGAGGTCCATGGTCATCTCCAATCAATAATGGGTTCGATTTAGCACCTATAGTTTCTCGAATTGCGCATGAGTGCAAGCGCTATCCTGGTGTTGGCAGGTACTTGCATCGCACTCAGGTCAGATCGCACATCACGCCTGTTGCTCTGGGAACGGTTAAAGGGGCAGAAACTCGATCGCTTCACTCATACAACGACGGTTAAGCGGGTGCAGTGCAATGTATCAAAGCGCTTGACAGAAAACCGTCAGCCGTGCTTTTTTATAACCAGCGACGGTCACGTCAGTTTTATTACACGAGGATTTGATATGAACACACCAACGAAGGGTTCCGTTCGAACGATGGATGCCGCGTTCCAAAAGCTGCTTGATGCCGATACCCATCCTGAAAATATTTCCGATGCTTTGAAGCGCAATGCGCCCATGGCGCCTGGGCCAACCTTGGTCCCGGTGAAGCGCTATACCTCACGCGTTTACCACGAACTGGAGAAAACCCATTTGTGGAAAAAAAGCTGGCAAATGGCCTGCCACGAAGACGATTTTAAAAATGTTGGGGATGCCGTGCCCTATGACATTACAACGATGTCTTTTCTGATCGTGAAGGTCAGCGAAGATGAGTACAAAGCGTATTACAACGCGTGCTTACACAGAGGCCGTAAACTGCGTGAAAACCCAGGGCGATCGCTTGATGAGTTGCGCTGTCAGTTTCACGGCTGGTCTTGGAATCTTGATGGCTCGATTAAGCAGATTCCCTGTGCTTATGATTTTCCGGGACTTAAACGCGAAGAAGAGTCGCTCCCAGAGGTGCGCCTTGCGCGTTGGGGACGGTTCATCTTTATTAACCCGGACCCTGATGGGGAGTCACTCGAATCGTTTCTCGGGGATTTAGACAGCCATTTTCCGCTCTTGGCCTATGACAAGCGGTACAAGTCGGCGCACGTGGCCAAGGTCATTCGAGCCAACTGGAAGGTGGTCCAAGAGGCCTTCATGGAGTCTTATCACGTGCTCATGACCCACCCCCAGATCTTGACGGGTGGGGCCCATGACCTGTGCACCAAGTACGACGCGTTTGAGAATTATTCTCGGGCGATTCGGTGCGGGGCGCTGGAAAGTGAAGGTATGCCAGCCTGGGAGCCGGTGCAGTTGGATGGCGTGCACAAAGTGCAGCACCCGCTAAATGGTTGGATCTATGAGGATCTCGGTGATGGGGTGGTTGAGGTGACAACGCCCAAAGGCGTATCCGGGAAATTCACAGAGGACGCGGTATGGCTCGAAGGGGCGTTGACCGACGCCAATCCGCATTTGTGTAATTGGGTGGGGGGCCTGCAACTGCCAGCAAAAGCCACAGCAGCGATGCAAGACCCCAAGGCGGTTGGCCGCATCAAAGACAAGCTTGGCGCGCGTGGCAGCAGTCGTGCGGTTGGCGCTGAGATTCAACGGCAAGTGCTAAAAGAGATTAT
>Ga0209251_1003075_pt1 | contig 11144 bp, 12 predicted proteins | sample SaaInlV_100m_DNA_6_FD_184665 | JGI IMG/M metagenome (GOLD analysis project Ga0209251, IMG submission 184665) | Marine microbial communities from expanding oxygen minimum zones in the Saanich Inlet - Saanich Inlet SI073_LV_10m_DNA (SPAdes) (version 2) | ecosystem: Environmental > Aquatic > Marine...
ATGTTTTTTTAATTAATTCCTCAATTTCATATGCTTGCATTGCCATGGTGCTTAATTAATCCTTATATTATACAGCGTCTATTTATAACCTATTGCTAAGTCCTGTATCATAACATTGTTTCAGCTCTTTTAAGGATATAATGTCTCCATTGGAGATTTTCAATTCCTGCTGTGAAATAGAACGACCAATCCTTAAATAAGGGATATTTGCCTGTGCAGCATTCTTAGTAAATTCATCTGCCTTACTTGTGGCAATAATGTAGCTTGATTGGTTTTCTCCAAAACACCATGCATGGGTATCTATATTATCTGGCAGAGTTATTTCTGCCCCAATATTGCCAGCTAACATCATCTCGCAAAGAGCAACCAACATACCTCCGTCAGAAATATCATGCACCGCGTTAATCAGCTGGTTTTTATAGCAATCCAATATTAATTGGCCTGTTTGTAATTCTGACATTAAATCAACGGGAGGAGGAGCTCCTTGATTTTCTGCATCAATTCTTCCAGCGATTATTTTTGCATAAACAGTATTTGATAACCAGCCAGTATTTATGTTTTCATCCTGTCCAACAATGAATAGTTCTGTTTCAGGTGGTATAGCTATTCCAAGGGCTGTTTGCCAGTCTTCAATAACACCAACCATGCCAATAACTGGACATGGCTTAATAGCCTTGCCATCTGTTTCATTATATAAAGATACATTCCCTGAAACGACGGGTGTTGATAACTGAGTGCAAGCGTCTTTCATACCAGTGACACTTTGAACAAGCTGAGTCATGATTTCTGGCTTTTCAGGATTGCCAAAATTTAAATTATTAGTTACTGCAAGCGGTGTAGCACCAACACAGATTATGTTGCGATATGCTTCTGCAACAGCTTGTTTGCCGCCAGTATAAGGGTCAGCTTCGACATATCGAGGGGTACAATCAACCGTAAGAGCAAGCGCTTTATTGGTTCCATGCACTCTAACAAGGGCTGCATCTCCGCCAGGTCCGATAATAGTATCAGCCATAACATGGCTGTCATATTGCTCGTAAATCCATCGTCTTGAGCATAGATCTTCTGAGCCAATTAATTTTTTTAAAGCATCAGAAATTTGTATATTTTGTCTTATCTCAGCTGCAGGGATTACATGAAGAAGTTCTGGCTTAAGATGTGGTCTATCATATTCAGGTGCGTCATCTACAAGTGGTGCAAGCGGAATATCACAGGCTATTTCACCCTCTTTAAGAAGTATAAGCCTATCTGAATCTGTGACTTGCCCAATTGGCATAAAATCAAGATCCCATTTGTTAAATATTTGGCGTGCGATTTCAGCCTGACTAGGGTCAATCACCATTAACATGCGTTCCTGACTTTCAGACAGCATGATCTCATAAGCCGACATTTCTGACTCTCTTACAGGCACAAGGTCAAGGTCTATTTCCATGCCAAGACCACCCTTTGCAGCCATTTCAACAGAGGATGAGGTAAGACCTGCTGCCCCCATATCTTGAATTGCCACAACAGCATCAGCAGCCATTAATTCAAGACATGCCTCCATAAGTAATTTGCCAGTAAACGGGTCACCTACCTGAACTGTTGGTCTCTTGGACTCTGTCTCATCACTAAACTCAGCAGACGCCATAGTAGCACCATGAATACCATCACGACCTGTTTTGGCACCAACATAGATAACTGGATTCCCAGCGCCAGAGGCAGCAGAGTAAAAAATACGATCACTATGGGCAATGCCAACAGCCATAGCATTTACCAAAATATTTCCATTATAAGAGGCATCAAACTCTACTTCACCGCCGACTGTTGGTATGCCAATACAATTTCCATAACCACCAATACCAGCTGTCACACCAGACACTAAATGAGGTGTTTTTTCATGATCAATTTGCCCAAATCGAAGGGCGTTAAGCAGAGCAACTGGGCGAGCACCCATGGTAAATACATCTCTTAGGATACCACCAACGCCAGTGGCAGCCCCCTGATACGGTTCTATAAAAGAAGGGTGATTGTGACTTTCAATTTTAAATACAACCGCAGTCCCATCTCCAATATCAACAACACCAGCATTCTCTCCTGGTCCTTGAATAACCTGTGCGCCGTCTGTTGGCAGCGTTTTTAGCCATTTTTTGGAGGATTTATAGGAACAATGCTCTGACCACATTGCTGAGAATATGCCAAGTTCACATAAATTTGGAATTCTTCCAAGATGGGCACACACTCTCTCCCATTCCTCTTTTGATAACCCCATAGCAGCTGCATTTTCAAACTGCATTTCTGATTGGACACTCATGTTATGATAGCCTCAAAAATTGATTGTAATAGTTTTTTGCCATCAGCACTTTTATGACCAGCGCCCATTGCCCGTTCTGGGTGAGGCATCATTCCAAGGATTCTTCCGTTAGCTGCACAAATACCAGCTATATCATTTGCTGAACCGTTAGGATTGTCAGAAACACCTGTTTCATCCTTGGCATATCGCAAAACAACCTGTCCATTACTCTCAAGGCTGTCCAAGGTCTCTGCATCAGCAAAATAATTACCTTCATTATGGGCAACAGGGATGTGCAGTCTTTCATTTATATCAAGAGATTTGGTAAGCTCACATATTGCATTGCCTTCAACAGACAGATTTGTTTGTTTGCATACAAATTTTAGTGTTTTGTTTTGAGCCAGAAATCCTGGTAATAATCCAGATTCAAGTAGAATTTGAAATCCGTTACATACCCCTAAAATTGCTCCCCCTCTTGCTGCGTGGTCGTGTAACGCATTCATCACTGGCGCATGCGCTGCCAATGCGCCACATCTCAGATAATCCCCAAACGAGAATCCACCAGGAATAATAGCAAGGTCAACAGGGTCAAGATAGGATTGTTTATGCCAAATAAGGGCAGGTCTTCTGCCAGTTAGCGCTTCAACAGCGACCATCATATCACGGTCACAATTAGAGCCAGGAAATACGATTATGGCTACTCTCATGACGGCTCATTAATCTCTATCGTGTAGGTTTCAATAACAGTGTTTGCAAGCAGAGCTTCACACATTTTTGCAGCACGATATCTGGCGCGCTCTTCATCATCTGTATCTATTGAGACAGTTATCTGTTTGCCCATTTTGACATCTTGCAAATCATCAAATCCAAGAGAGGATAGTGCCTGATTTATAGCTTGTGCTTGTGGATCTAACACACCGGGTTTTTTTTCGATTATAATCGTTACCTGCATTCTAGCTCCTATCTTACTCTCTAGTATCTTAAATTATTCACTATTTATTTTTCTGCACTTAATGCAGGAAGATGAATAGACATTCTATGTGCGATATCTGTGTAGGATTCAATTAACCCACCAAGGTCACGCCTAAATCTATCCTTATCAAGTTTTTCATTTGTTTTCATGTCCCATAATCGGCAGTTATCAGGACTAATCTCATCTGCTAAAATTATTTGCGGAAAATCCGTGTTATTATGAAGCCTGCCAAATTCAAGTTTAAAATCAATCAGTTGAATTTGCATCATAGCAAATATTCCAGAAAGAAAATCAGTTACACGGTAGCTCATAGAAGTGATCTCATCTATCTCAAACGAGTCAGCAAGCTGCATCATTTCTATATGTTCTCTGGCTATAACAGGGTCACCAAGAGCATCATCTTTTAAACAAAACTCAATTAATGTATGAGGTAATGGCTCCCCTTCTGTAAGACCAAGACGCTTACAGATAGACCCAGCTGCAACTTTTCGAATGATTACTTCAACTGGGATTATCTCAACTTCTTTTACAAGCTGTTCACGCTCTGAAAGCCGTTTGATAAAATGGTGTGGAATATCTGTTTGATTAAGGGCTTCGAATATTGTGCTGCTTATATAATTATTTAAAATACCTTTGCCTGTCAGCGTATCTTTTTTTTGCGCGTTAAACGCAGTCGCGTCATCCTTAAAATACTGAATAATTGTTCCAGCTTCAGGCCCCTTAAATAATTTTTTGGCTTTTCCCTCGTAAAGTAGTTCCATATTTTTCCTCTTTAAAGAGTGCTAATGATATCTGTTTTAGTGATTTGCTTACCTGAGTGATTATTTATGCCTCAAACACGCGCTCAAAGATGGTGTCCACATGTCGGTTATGCTGTTCTGTATCAAACAAACCTTCAAGTTCTGAAGTGCTTAAATAGCTACTTACCTCGGAATCAGATTTCATTTTTTCTAAATAACTGCCGCCAGTCTTCCATACTTCCATGGCATGTTTTTGAACCAGGCGGTAAGAATCTTCGCGACTTACTCCTTTTTGGGTGAGTGCTAATAATATCTGTTGTGAATGAACAAGGCCGCCTAATGCATCAAGATTTGCCTGCATTTGCTCAGGATAAATAACCAGCTTTTCAACCACAGAAGCCAAACGAGTAAGGGCAAAATCAAGCGTAACTGTTGCATCAGGAGCAATCATTCTCTCAACAGATGAGTGAGAGATATCCCTTTCATGCCATAAGGCTACATTTTCCAGTGCAGGAATTACAGAAGAACGCACGATGCGCGCTAGTCCTGTTAAATTTTCTGTCAGAACAGGGTTTCGTTTGTGCGGCATTGCAGAAGATCCTTTTTGCCCCGCAGAGAAAAACTCTTCAGCTTCCCGAACTTCTGTTCTTTGTAAATGACGAATTTCAATTGCTAGATTTTCAATAGAACTTGAGATAACCCCAAGAACGCAGAAAAACATAGCGTGTCTATCACGCGGTATCACTTGGCTAGATACTGGCTCTATCTGAAGACCCATTTTTTCGGCTACATATGCCTCAACAGAAGGATTGATGTGAGCGAAGGTACCAACTGCACCAGATATAGCACAGGTGGCTATTTCGGTTTTTGCTGCCTTAAGTCTTGTTTTATTCCGCTCAAATTCAGCATAAAAACGCGCTAACTTTATTCCAAATGTGGTTGGTTCTGCATGAATGCCATGCGACCTGCCAATTGTTGGTGTATATTTATGCTCAAATGCGCGCGTTTTTAACGCCGATAAAACTTTATCAATATCCGCAAGTAGTAGGTCTGCAGACCGGGTTAATTGAACTGATAAAGTTGTATCCAGAACATCAGATGATGTCATTCCTTGATGAACAAACCGTGCCTCTGGACCAACATATTCAGCAAGGTTAGTCAGAAAAGCAATTACATCATGTTTGGTCTCGCGTTCTATTTCATTGATTCTATCAATGTCGAAAGAGCCTTTTTGCCAAATTATTTTAGCAGCTTCCTTGGGAATTACACCTAACTCAGCTTGGGCATCACAGGCATGAGCTTCTATTTCGAACCAAATTTGAAATTTAGATTTCTCAGACCAGATTTCTGTCATTTCTGATCTTGAATAACGGGGAATCATTACGATATTTTCCTGAATTTTTTTTGTGTATGACAATATCATCTTGCATTGAAAAATGCTATACTGATTACAACCCATGCGGAACTTTATATTATTTTTTTGCGATTATTCTTAATTTGGATAGAAAATAAATGATCTTTAGAAAATTAGCCTTAACTGCCTTAAGCTATGCAGTCAGAAACCCTGCGGTTCGAAAACAGGCCAAAAAACTAGCGGTGAGTGCAGCAGAACAAGCAAAACCTGCATTATTGAGTGGCAGTAGGGTTGCAGGTGAGACTTATCGTAGTTTGAAAACTGAACTCAAAACAGGCGTAAGCAATTTCAAAAAAGAAAAATAAGCCCCCTTTTTTAGCGAGCAAAGTTTGGATACTAACTGTCTAGAAGTATCTGGTACCTATTTAGAAATATAGGGCACATTTTTTGAGTTATAGAAGTCCGATTGATTTAAAACTTTGGCATTTGTTGCCAGCAATAATCAGGTGGTCATGTAAATCAATTTCTACACTTTGAAGTGCCTGTTTTACTCTCTTGGTTAGCATGATGTCTGCTTGGCTTGGGCGCTCGTCGAAGGTAGGGTGATTATGAGCCAGAATGATACTTTTAGCATGAAAATTTAATCCCAGTTTTGCAATTTCGCGAGGGTAAATAGCGGTTTGGTTTATTGTCCCAGATGTCATGATTTTACTGTCAATTAATCTGTTTTGGGCATCCAAAAACAATACCATTAAATGTTCTATTTTCTCATAGGCTAGCTGACTTATGCAATATTCCTGCACTGCCTGCCAATTTCCCAGTACTGGCTTGTCTTTAACCAGATCTCGTTTCATCCGCTGTTCAATTTCCAAGATAAGTTTGAAATGAATAATCGCAGAATCACCAATACCTTTAATGGAAGCTAATTCCGATTTATCAGCAGTTATAATATTACTGATATTACCAAATTGTGAGAGTAGTGCTTTAATAATTGGTTTTGTGTCTTTTCTATTATGGATTCCATATAGAAACATTTCTAGAATTTCAGCATCTGTTAAGCTAGAAGAAGTGCCGGAACTAACTTTAGCACGCATCCGTGCTCTGTGACCTTCATAATAGGAGGTTGGGTTACCCTCTTTAACAGAAGATTTTGGTTGTTTTGGTTTTGAATTGCTCATCTATAAAACTATACGCAGATTATATTACTGCAAGGTTAAGTTTTTAATATGGCGGCAAGTTCATACCTTTAGAGGAAAGCGTGAAAATCTCTGCACCAGTTTCTGTTATACCAATGGAATGCTCAAACTGGGCTGATGCACTTTTATCACGTGTAACCGCTGTCCAACCATCACTTAGAATTTTTGTTTCTGCTTTTCCAGCATTAATCATTGGCTCAATTGTGAAAATCATTCCTGGTTCTAATAATAACCCTGTTGAAGGGGTTCCAAAATGAAGAACAGTAGGTGCACAATGAAAAACTTTACCAAGACCATGCCCTGTGAAATCCCGAACAACTGAAAACCTGTTTTTTTCTGCATATGACTGAATGGCATAACCAACATCACCGAGCCTATTACCAGGTTTTGCGGCTTCAATTCCAAGCATCAAACAATCATAGGTAATTTCGGTTAATCTTTTAGATTTTACAGGAGGGGAGTCAACGTAATACATACGTGATGTATCTCCGTACCATCCATCCAGAATTACAGTTACGTCAATATTTAATATATCACCAGATATTAGCTTTCGGTCACCTGGAATTCCATGACAAACAACATGATTGAGTGAAATACAGGTTGATTTAGGAAACCCTTTATAATTGAGAGGAGCTGGAATGGCACCATGCTCAATTATATACTTATGACACATATCGTCTAGCATCTGTGTGGTGACGCCTGCCTTAACATGGGCAGTAATCATATCTAACACATCAGCAGCTAGTGAACCTGCTTTGCGCATTGCTTCAAAAGCCTGTTCATCATGGATTAAAATGTTGGTTTCTCGCATAATTACTACCTAAAAAGAATGATAACATCTATTTGCATTTAAACGACAAAGTTATATAAGCGTTTTATAATTTTCTTCTCAAAACATTATTTTTTTATGAGATATAACAGGAGTTTCAAGTAAATGGCAAATCCAACGGCTGCAATTTGTGTAATTGGGGATGAAATTTTATCAGGAAGAACTAAGGATAAAAATATTGGATGGATTGCAGAACAGCTTTGCGGTCTTGGTATTCAATTAACAGAAGCACGTGTGATTGCTGATGAAAAAAAGACGATTATTCGCCATATTAGGGAATTATCAGATGCAAATGATTATGTTTTTACTTCTGGCGGTATAGGTCCGACTCATGATGATATCACAACAGAATCAGTTGCAGCTGCCTTTGATGTTGATGTTGAACGAAACCAAGAAGCAATGCGCCGTCTTGAGCAGCATTACAAGGGTACAGAGATTGTTCTGAATGAGGTAAGAAAAAAAATGGCAGATATCCCTGCTAGTGCAACATTAATTGATAACCCGGTTAGTGCAGCACCTGGGTTTCAGCTGAAAAATGTTTATGTAATGGCAGGGGTTCCCTCTATTATGCAATCTATGTTTGAGGGGATTGCTGTTACGCTGCAAGGCGGCACTATTCCAACGCGTCTTACAGTTCAATGTGCAACTGGAGAGGGAAATGTTGCCCAGATTCTTGAGCAAATAAGTGATCACTATGAATCTGTTTCAGTTGGCAGTTATCCTTGGTTTAAACCTGGACTTTTTGGAACAGCTGTAGTTCTTACTAGCCTTGATGAAGACCTGGCAGCGAAGGCAGCAAGAGAATTATGTGAGCTGGTTAGACAAGCTGGCTTTGCAGCAGAAGACGCTGTTTAATATGCGTATATAAAATATTTTAAAAGGCAATCTTAACCATATTGCTAGTAAGATATCAGATTAATATATTGCTTATCTATCCCACGGTCCTTTTGGCCTTTTTGTGAAGCTGGGAAGAGAGCCATTTTTGGCGCCTTTTTGTAACTTTCGATGATGGTATTTATTACTGGCTTCTGAGCGAACTTGTTTAAATGAGATAGGTGTTGATATATCCCCTGCCGAAATGGTTGGGTCATATTTACCAAATAAGGGAACCTGTTTTCGTTTAAAGAATGGGATAAGGCATGCGCCTGCTATAAAACCGCCAATATGGGCGAAATAAGCAACTCCGCCTTCTTGTGAAAAAGCAGAAGGTGCAGCAGCAAATTGTGTGCCTATCCATACGCCTAACACTACCCATGCTGGAAGGCTGATAAATCGAATAAAGATTAAAATAATCATCAAAACTTGCACAGGTGCTTTTGGATGTAACACAATATAAGCACCCAATATCCCGGCAATTCCGCCAGATGCACCAATCATTGGCGTTAATGATTCAGGAGAAATAATGCTTTGAGAAAAGGCGGCTGCAGCGCCGCAAAGCAAATAAAATAAAATAAATTTGAAATGGCCTATTGATTCTTCAATATTATCGCCAAATATCCATAAATACAGCATATTTGAGCCAATATGAAGCCAGCCACCATGCAAAAACATGGATGTAATAAGTGATAGATAGGGATGAAATAACTGCAATTCTGACGGAAGAGTTTGATATCCAAATATAACAGACGGGATAACGCCATATTTTAGAGTCATGAATCTTAATGTAAAACTATCAAGAGATAATTGCCAAAAAAATACAAGAACGCATATTATCAAAATACACCAGGATATATATGGCGTTCTGTTTGAAACTAGGCGATCAAATAGAGGTAAGAAAAACATAAGATAATCAATACCAATTTTAAGGCGTAATAAAAATAGCTGCTGAGTTCTTTTTTTAATAAATCTGTGGCAAGGATATCATAGAGTTGATTTATGATTCCCATTGGATGAAATTACACTCATTACACACCAATATAACATAAAAAAATGCGACCACATGGCGCTCTTATGTTTTTGATAGAAGATAATTTGGTTTTTTTGGTGATTAAAACTGGTGGGGACACCCGGACTTGAACCGGGAAGACTTATCGTCGGCAGATTTTAAGTCTGCTGTGTTTACCAAATTTCACCATGCCCCCATTTATAAGATGTACTGCCTTTTCTTCTACAATATCTTCTACAATGTGAATAGCAATTATTACAAGCCTCTTTCTAAATTGGATGTAATTTTTCTTTTATTTATCAAAGCCGCCAAGCAAACGGGCACGATGTATAAAAGCATTTTTTGCCTTTTTAGGTGATTCTGGATGAAATTTTAACTGTTTGGGGGTGCCACGAGGTTTTGGAAAAAGCCTCCCAGCTTCCATCTCAGAAAATCCAGCAATCTGTGTTGCTTCAATCCAAGCAGCCATCTTGTCAGCGCGTTTGATAGATTGACGAACAGCTTCAGGCAATATTGCAGGTAACCCAAAGCGAATATGAATCGCATGTTGTAATTTTTCATCAATTTTAGGATATTCAAGACCCAACGCTGATTTTAATGGCGTAATCATGTCGCCAATAACATATTCTGGGGCATCATGTAATAGGCAAGCAAGCCGCCATTTATTTGCCAGCATTGGAGCATTCATATGCATGATCTGTTCTACTAGGATACTATGCTGTGCAACAGAAAAAGCAAAATTTCCAGATGTCTGCCCATTCCATCTAGCAACACGAGATAAACCATGAGCAATATCCTCAATCTCAATATCTAGGGGACTTGGTTCCAGTATATTTAACCTGCGACCAGAGAGCATTCGTTGCCATGCGCGAGGGGATGAATTCGTAGGGTAGACCATTTGCCATTTTTTAATGTTAAGCTAAAAGAATTCTTTTCAAGCAATCTGACTAAAATGTAAATAGACACTGCTTTTTTTTCAAAAATATAAAGCCCAATAATATCAAAAATAAAACTATTTTATACACATTTAATTCTTCGGCTTGGCGATAGCCACTATTTCCTATATCTACTCGTAATGTCTTTTTCTTTTAATAGAGACGGCTGCATTTTACATATGGGTTGACCAATGGATTTTTTTGAAACCAGAGAGCGCTATAGAAGACGAGAATATAGAATTTATGTTAGTCTATTAATTCGTCTGGTTGCTGTTGCATTTGTGCTTTGGCTTGGCTGGCAATGGGGTAATTATGATCAAAAGAAATTATATGAAAATGTCAGTGATGAGTTAAATCAAACTCAAGCAGAATTATATAACCTGAACGAAAAGATGAGGAGCTTAATTCAGGAGAAAAAACAGCTTGCTGCTGAAAAAACAGTTTCTGACCTCGATTTGAACGGCTCTGGTGAGATTTTATCAAAATCAATTAAATTTTTATTGGAATCAGATGTTTCTTTAGAACAGATACATCAATCGTTATTGGCTATTTCATCTCCGATAAATTGTAGAAATTTGGAAGTAAAAAATTTAGCAGTCGCAACTGAGCTATATACTGGGAAGGAATCCAATTTATCCCTTTTTCAAGGCGGGTTGCGGGTTCATATTGACGGTCAACCCTTTTCTCAAGGCAACAAGACTAACCCCTGGTTTGATCCAGATAAGGAAATACAAGTTAGATTGGTATATCTAGGTGGTCAGAAAATTGTAACTGGAAAACTGCCTATGAAAGTGATTGTGCCAGCCGAAGACTGGCTGTTGAAAGCGCATGTCACTGAATCTAATCTTCGCGGATATGTTGGAATTACATTTGAGAAATGTAGCGCTAGATAAATAATATTTTTTTAAAATACAGTAACGAAATATTACGCATTGTAACTCAACACATTGTTATCCAGAG
>Ga0209251_1003078_pt1 | contig 11135 bp, 14 predicted proteins | sample SaaInlV_100m_DNA_6_FD_184665 | JGI IMG/M metagenome (GOLD analysis project Ga0209251, IMG submission 184665) | Marine microbial communities from expanding oxygen minimum zones in the Saanich Inlet - Saanich Inlet SI073_LV_10m_DNA (SPAdes) (version 2) | ecosystem: Environmental > Aquatic > Marine...
TTCGCGAATTAATTGGCAAAAAGCTTCCAATCAGCAAAAAGAAGGGCGATATTTTCTTCCCCTCAGACCTTAAATTGCAATCAGCCAAACCAAGACCCTTCAAGTTTGCGCAACCCTTTGGTCTACCAGTTCGTTATCACGACATCACTACATTTTCGAAAGTGAGCAATCTAGATCTTGTTGAAATTCATCTGAGCTACAAAGACCTCGAGGTTGATCTCGACGTCGTCATTCCAGAGAAACAACCCTTAGGGCTTGTGATTCATGCTCCTGAGCTATTTGCTGGCGACCATACACTTGACCTATCAACTGGGGATGACAAATATCGAAACCATTCCATCAAAGAACTTCAGAGAGTTGTTGACATTTCAAGAAATCTACGTAAGCGCTTTAAATGTGATGAGCCAGTTCTACTAGTCACCAACGTTGGTGGTTTTTCTGAGCACCATCATCTAGATCCTGAAGAAAAAAAACCTTTATACGATCGACTCATTCAAAGCCTTCAAAAAATATCAACCAACAATGAAGTCGAAATTATTCCTCAAACAATGCCACCATTCCCATGGCATTTTGGAGGTCAGCGTTATCACAATCTTTTTGTGGACGCCAACTTCATTAAAGCCTTCCACGAAGACACCGGAATGCGGGTTTGCCTTGACGTGTCCCACTCGAAATTAGCTTGCAACCATTTAGATGCATCGTTTAGCGAGTTTCTGAAAAAAATTCTACCTTTCACGGCACATTTGCATCTAGCAGATGCCCAAGGAGTGGATGGCGAGGGGCTTCAAATTAAAGACGGAGAAATTGATTGGACAGAGCTTTTTAATTTAATCAACGCTCACTGCCCGAATGCATCATTTATTCCTGAGATCTGGCAGGGTCATAAGAACCGAGGAGAGGGGGCCTGGATCGCGCTTGAACGCCTAGAACATTATTCTTCAGCCACCAAAATAAACTTGAATTAGCGTGAGTCAATTAAAACCCAAGCGAATCATTCTGCACTGCGGCCTACACAAAACCGGAAGCACCTATCTGCAACGAAATTTCAAAAGCGAGCACACGACTTTGTTGGGCCATGGGATTTTGTATCTTGGTCCAAAAACATTTAAAAAGCAATTACGTCTTCTATGGAAATATCTGCAATGGGGAGAAAACAAGACAAAACCATCACAAAGACTGAAACTGCAGAGCATTAAGGCGCTAAACGAACAAGCAGGCGATTCGCCAGGAGAGATCCATACAATTCTCATCTCTTTTGAAGCTATTTTCGGAACACTACGAACAGGTTTGATTCAAAAGAATGAAGAGAAAAATTCAAATCGCGAAAACAGACCAGGACTCTATCGTTACAGCAAAAAGAGGACAAAGCGTCTGATGCGTGGGCTAGAAGATACATTTGGGACCAAAGATATTGATTGGACTATATGCTTTGCCAGCAGACAGCAAGATGACTTCATTCGCTCTTGCAATATTCAGCTGATCAAAGAAGGTCATGAACTTACAGGCCTAAGCGTTGAAGATTTTACGAAACCATCCAACTTCTCGTATGCCGAAACAAGCAGTTTGATCGAAAAACTAAGCTCCCTCAAAGAACAACGCAATCTCAAAATCCTTCCGTTTAGCTATGAAAATATTAGCGACCGATCAGATCCAACTATTTACCTGAAAAATTTCATTAAACTCATTCTACCCGTAGAAGCAAAGCAAATCATACCAAGCCTAATCAACAAATCAGAATCAAAAAATCTCCACAAGAACATAAACCCCGGCATTAGTGAAAGGGGGCTTGATATTGCACAAAAAGCTCGACCAATTTTCACAAAACAAGAGTGGAAACTGTTTCGTAAATTCCTAGAGAAAAATTTCGTCAAGAGCATCTAAGCAATGGCACAACCTCACCATTTCATTCGAGTCAAGAACTGCAAACTACTCTATGGACGAGTGCCAAAAGCGGCAAACTCATCAATCAAGGCGGCCCTATGTCGGCTCTTGAGCGAACGACCACCTAAAGGAACGAAAACAACATCCGATAAGTTCTGGCAACATGAAACAAACAATGAAACTGAATTAATTACACTGCGCAAGGCCCGGAAATATCGACACAGCCACTCCAGCTTCAGCTTTGTACGTAACCCTTTTGATCGCTTGATAGCTGCTTACAACAACAAAGTCATCGAAATAGAAGAGCCACCACTCCCCATGCAGTACATGGGAATTCATCATGACATGTCATTTGAATCTTTTCTCGACGTCTTGATTGACACGCCTATTCATCGCTATGACGTTCACGTTTTGCCGCAAAGTCATTTACTTTGTCTAGGGAAACAAGTGATTCCAAAATTCGTCGGCAGGGTCGAACAAATCGATGAACACTGGAGCATTCTCCGAGATATCCTGCAGCAGCAAGGGATTGAGGTTATGCAATCATTACCGCAAAAAAATGTACGCCGAATTGAAAAAGTCGGCTTGCAAAAGTACTTCAGCAATGACGCAGTGATCGACAAAGCACTTCGTATTTACGGCGATGACGTTAAATTATTTTATAACGATACAAGCATTGATAACTTGATTGACAATGCACCACTTCCACAGATTACGCCACTTCAATCTCGATCCCTAAAACTATCAAGCTGGCTTCGGAACAATGTCTTCAAGCGCTGAGCAGAACAACTGGCTTAGCGATTTACGTTGTTATCAAGCCATCAAGAATAGCCTTGCTGGGCGACATGACCACATCGCCAAGGCTTATCAACAACAATGGCCTAACTTCATCATTATTGGATCTGCCAAATCTGCAACTACCACGTTAGCAACGGTACTTGGCCGACACCCAGAGATCCAAATCAGTCGATCGATGGAACCGAAATTTTTTGGCCGCAATTACAGACGTGGATGGGAATGGTACGGGCAACAATTCTCCGGCGCAAAACGCCACCGCCTGCGTGGGGAAGCAAGCACGATGTACACCTCCTCCTACCGCTCGTATCAACACTCACCACAACTCATCCGCCATCATCTCGGCATCATTCCACTGATCTATCTCGTCCGTCATCCCTTACGGCGCATTGAATCCCATTGGAGACATTGGCGAGGCAGGGTTAATGATTGCCCTCCCTTTCACAAACTCCTGGAGTCGAAAGCTCTCAAGCAGCGCGTGGTAGAGGCATCTCTCTACCACCAACAACTCATGCGGTATCGCCGATGGTTTCCTGCAGAATCAATCCACTGCCTCACCACAGAAGAACTCAACGCAAACCCTGTCGAGAGCCTGAATGTCATTTTAAAATTTCTTGGTCAACCACCAGACGCCTCTAAGCTCCTTCTCACAGAGAAACTGCCCATAACGAATTCGGCAGGGTCAAAAGGACGACGCGAGGTCGGACAACCGCAATGGACAGACGAACTCAAGAAGCAAACCATTGAAATCATTCAACCTGACAGTGAGCAATTTTTAGAAACACTGCAATGGCCAAAAAATACTTGGAAATGGGAATAAACTGTAAAGCAATCAAAACAACACATATAGATCATCTTCGAAAAGGCAAAAACCAGTCCCAAAGCCCACATAATTGAAACCATCGCACCAACATTGTTAAAAACTAATCCAGTTTGTAAATATACGATAGTTGATGCGACGATGAATTATTGAAGGAGAACTCAACCTATGAATTAGAAGTATTACTTATGGCAATGAGCTTTAAATCGGTACGAAGGGTTGGTTGCTGCGTGTTTTGTCTTGCGACCAGAAACTCTTTTCCTCCACATTCGAAATGAGGACGCTTTCATTTCTTTCCTCATAAGCATAATCACCTCTTTTTCGGACAATCCGAACTGGTATTCAATCGCTTCAAAGGACGTGCGATCTTCCCAGGCCATTTCGATAATGCGATCAATCGAAGCGGAATGCGAAACACTCATACAAATGATGATGACATTTTTAGAAAAGATATTTTAAGCAGGAGTGGGCTCAGATTCACCAAGCTCAGGAAATCTCACAACGAGCAATTCTTCTGATATGAAGTCACCATGTTGGTCTAAAAGCTCTGGATGAGTCGTCAACAGCCCAGTACGATCTCGGCGCTTTGAAAGCGATGACCTATTGATGGATTGAGTATTAAAGCCAAGGCTCATCATTCGAAAAGCCTGGACAAGAAGAAAAACGAACGTGCCAGCAAAAACGAACGGAAAGAGAACACTCAACATCGGATCAACCCTCTCGCTTGGCCACAGGGACGTCGGTTGGCTGTGCCAACACATAGACAACACCCGTCGTTAAAACGGCCGTTACGGCAATGAGAGCAAGGATTGCAGCGGAATAATCGCCCATGTCAATTTGTCGTGTAACGAAACGTTACGCGATTTTAGTCCTATCCGTGGCGATCAAAATCGGCGCGCCTAATGCAGGACGGGTTTGACGAGCAGGAACAGGGTCCGTTGTTTGCGCGAAATATGGCTAAGTACATCAATGGGTAGTTCTAATTCTGCGGGAGCACTACAAAGGAAACAGCAGTCGCAACCGCGTTATGGGAAAAACTAAAAAACTGTCAACCGCAGCAAACGACCAACTAATCACCTCCCTCATTGGGCTGGCAGCCGTATTTGTGTCATGCGCGATCTGGTGGTCTATTGCGCCCCAATGGCTCACCAGCACATGGCAAACCTTTTAAGCAGCCATCGACAGATTGTCGGATAAAACCAGCGGGTAGCTGGGCGATGAATCAACTTGTCCAAAAGCAATGGCGCGAGCTCTTTCATAGAGGACGCTGTCGATCTCACCAGCCACCTCGAGATCGACAGCAATCCTTGCCCAGTTGTTGATTTCAGCCTGGTCCACAGAAATAAGCTTCGTTGCTGTGAATTACAAGGACACCTGGAGGGATATGCAAGGAGAAGTCAGCATCACCAAATCTTTCCTCCAGCACTTCATTGCTTATTCAGGACCCTCCAAGCCACATAACCCACAGCACCCAGAACAACGAGGGGCAAGATCGCTTTAACGAATCCCAGTGCAATCCAAACGATCACAAGGCCAACACCCACCCCAACGCCTGCTTTTTTAACCATCGCCTGACTCTCATCAGTCATGCTGGACCATTTGGGGAGAGGCATAATGAAAACCGTGCTTCAAGACTGAAATCCAATCATCTCGGATTTTGGCCTAAGGATCCAGTCCTTGAGCCATCGAAAGTGGCTCTAACCACTTTCCAAATAAGCCGGAAGTCGTTTGAACCTCCCAAGAAAACAATCAGGTAAAAGAGTGAGAGGTGATCGGAACGCATTCGTCGTCGTCACCAATCATCTGAACAATTTGAACATCAACAAAAGGTTGGTTCAGGGCCAGGATCTGAAGCACATAACAATCAATAGCCTGGCCCAAATCATCGAACGATTCAATAACAATAGAAGTCTCTTCGTCGTCAACACGGACTTGATAGAGCATCAGAAAGGATCGTCAATGGTTAAAAGGACTAGTAAGCTACAAGAAATTGACGGCGTAAGATTCTGACCAAAATTTCAAAAAAAAGAATTCGCACAAATTGGCACGATTTGCCTAACGTTGCTAATAGCTATTCTCCAAAATGAAGCTTAAACAGGATTACTCGCTGCAACGTTGTTCTTCTGCTAATTCACGCAAAAACCGACGCCGCTGGGGGGATTCGTAACCGGTGAGTTGTGATGCGCTGGAATGGGATGCAGCTTGTTTGAACTCCTTACGAGGAGTTAGATCGGTTTTGTTCATGAAATCAAAATTTATCGGTTCTCGCGCAGTGGACCCTTCTGTCGAGGATTCTTTGGCGTATCGAAAATCATACAGGCCTACAACCAATAATGCAAATCCTTTACTCAACGCACTGGTGGCGAACAACGCCTCCAACCCGCGGCTTGCATTGTTTTCCACTCAACAATGGCGCTATCAATGAGCATGCGACGACGCGCCTGCGGGATTGGGTAATCGGGCTTTCTCCAGCGGAAAGTTCGAATGGTGACCCACAAACCCAAACTCGACGGTTCATCAGCACTGAACTCACAGACCAGTTCTTGCTGTTCATTGACGAGCCACCCTTCACCGTCTTGCGGCTCGGAAGTTTCATCAGGAGTTTTTGTTTGCTTCCACATCAACTGAGTCTGGCGACCACAAAGGAACAATTGGCACGTTGCAACGGATTACCAAGGAATAGAGACAAACCCCAAAAAAACAAATCAGCAAAAAGCCCGCACAAATATCAGCAATCAAACAACCGATAAATCAGTAATTCCTCCAATCGCAAGCAACAAATTTAAAGTCAAGGCATGAACCATTCATACATCTAACGCGTATGAAACATCAAAATTACAATTCCATGAATAGAAAATCTGCTTCACTACAAGTGTAGAAAAGCGGTTCTCAGCAGATTTGATGAATTTAAATGGCAATACAACTTGATCAATACAGAAACCAGAAGCAATCCGCTAAATGAAAATGACAATTGAATAAGTGTGCTTAAAGTTCACAACATTGGAGCAATCAAACGTGACAATGACAACTCACAAGCAAAACAATGACAAGCAAAAGCAGATCAAGTTTGATCGATTTAATATCCACGCTCTTTGTAGAGCTGCGCAGCAGATGCATCGACATAAGCATTGACTTTTTTCAAGAAAGCAATCAGACGTTGCTTGAGCTTGCTCATCATGGGAGAGAAGGGGCTAACGAAATAACGCTGACACCACAATAAGCATGGATTTTGGTGCCGTCATGACAAGTTGTGTGATGTCCGCGGCTGCTTGGAAATCACCAAACAGCCAACTCGAGCCAAAACAAGCCAATCAGAGACATGGACGCGATGCTGATAGAAATCCATTGGTCTTTGAGAGCGCGAGTCATAATCCCTCCAATAACAATTCAGTCAATCGGCTCAGGCCTAATTTCGCCACCCCAGCCAACAGCGGAGTTCACAACCCACGAAGTCAAGGATCTCCATCAAGTCAGCATGAGAGCACACACAAGTCAACTAATTTCAAACATCGAAGCAGAATCAAGCTCATACCAGAAAAATCACACTCGACGGGTGTAGTATCAGCAGAGGATCATTAACCAATTATTTCAAATTTCAAAGACGACAACGACAACACATTGACTTTTGAGCAACTAAAGCTCTGTGCGGAAACAGTTAGATCTATAAAAGAATCGGGATATATATCGCCAACCCCAATCCAAGCCCAAACAATTCCCAAGGTGCTCCAGGGCAGAGACGTTATGGCGTCAGCCCAAACTGGCACTGGAAAAACAGCAGCGTTCATTCTGCCAATCATCGAATTGCTTCAGATAGAAGATAGGCCAAAACGATTACAAGTTCATTCACTTATTCTTACTCCAACAAGAGAACTAGCTGCACAAGTTGAGGCCAATGCAAGGGGATACACAAAGTATCTATCCCTACGATCTGATGCTGTTTTTGGTGGAGTCAGCATTCGACCGCAAGTGAAACGACTGCAAAGTGGAGTCGACATTCTTGTCGCAACACCAGGTCGTTTACTTGATCTCATCAATCAAAGAACGATTCGATTCGATAATCTCAAAGTATTAGTGCTTGATGAAGCCGATCGAATGCTCGACATGGGATTTATTCGAGACATCAAAAAAATCATTGAGTTCCTGCCAAAAGAACGGCAAAATATGATGTTCTCGGCGACATTTAGCGCCCCAATCAAAAAGCTTGCCCTTGGATTACTCAACGACCCTATAGAAATCAGGGCCTCAATTCAAAATCAAGCAGCTCCCACTGTTGAACATCTTGTTCATCCTTGCGACATGGCTCGCAAAGTTGACCTGCTATGCCATCTCATCAAAACCAACCAATGGAAACAGGTTCTTGTTTTTGCACGCACAAAACATGGTGCGGATAAAGTTGTCAAGATTCTGTGCGATCAGCACATGAAGGCATCAGCCATTCACGGAAACAAAAGCCAAGGAGCAAGAACCCGCGCCCTAGAGGGATTCAAAAATGGAAACGTCAAAATATTGGTCGCAACAGATATTGCCGCACGGGGTATTGATATCCATCAATTGCCATATGTGATCAACCTTGATTTACCGAATGTTGCCGAAGACTATGTCCATCGGATTGGACGAACTGGTCGCGCAGGTGAAAATGGACATGCAATCTCTTTGGTTGCAGCAGAAGAAGCGTTATTACTCAAAGCCATTGAAAGATTTATAGGTAATCCGCTGCCAAAAGTTGATGTTGTTGGATTTGAGCAAAAGATTTTAAAAGCTGAACCGCTAAAACAAGGAGGTCAGCGCCAACGCCGTCCTTCTCAAACAGGACGACCGGGACGGAATTCAACAGCCAACTCTGCCTCATCGCAAGAGAGAAGGAGTGACTGGCGAAAATCATCGAGTCGACCATCACAAGGGAGCCGCAAGTCGCGACAACGCTGATTCCCAACATTGAAACCAGCCTCACCATAGACAGGCGCTATATTGTATTGAATTAGAACACATAGTTTGTGCACAATGTATTTACATATACAACTATTCACTGTGGATAAATCTAGCTTTTGGTGTTTTACTTTAGCCAGTCATGATTGACTGACACGATGGCAGTGCAACCCTTGATGCCAACAAATGGAGTCAACAACGTCGTCATGGATCCCAATCTCATTGGCTATCTGGCTGCCAGTCTCACCACCATCAGCTTCTTCCCTCAAGCAATCAAAACACTGCGAAGTGGGGATACCCGGGGCATTTCACTTCGTATGTACTGTCTGTTCACGACAGGAGTGGTGTTGTGGTCGATCTATGGCTGGGTTGTTGGCAATGGCCCGGTTTTATTCGCCAATTTAATCACCTTGATTCCAGCAATAGTCGTTTTAACAATGAAACTTTCACACCTCCGTTGATTGACAAGCACTGATGGAGAAATCGAAACCACCCCAAAATAATCTGATCATGATGATCATTGCCACTGTGGCGCTAGCCGCTCTACTCCTTGCTGGTGTTCTTGGTGAGCGTTGGTGGAGCAGTCAAGGGCAACTCACAGCCCAATTTGAAGAATGCATGGAGCTAGCACCTTTTAAACAGAGCTTCAGCCAAACAAGGCCAGAAGATGTCTTATCTCCAGACAATCTTCAAGTGCATTTTAATGAATTTGATCAGATTTTTCAGGCTACCGGGTTGCCACCCATTTGGAACGGCGAAAAACTCGTGCCTTGGAAAATATATCACCGAGAATCAATTGTTATCGCAAAAAGCTGTCATGCAAAACTGGGAATTACGCAACCACAAAAACAATTACGCGGAACGTATGGAAAACCAGTATGGGACCCAAACTCCCCAATTTGGCTCGAAGATCATTGAAATCCTCATCCATAAAGCCTTATCAAAAGCACATTGAAGGCCACTCATCACGAGGATTGCATACACATGCACACATAATCAGAGTCGATACCGATAAAACCTCCTCCTCGCCAATGCGTATGCAGCGTCCCAGGAAAACCCCGGGCCAATTCTTCATTAGAAGCGGCCATTCAGCCAGCCGCAAAGAAGAACTGTCGAGAGGCTGATCAGCATCGTCATAACCTGTCGTCCCAAATGGACCGTATCCGAGGGTTGATCCGAGGGTGAATACATGAACGCCTCGTCTGATGAGGTGAGAGACATGGATACGCAGACAACGATCGGGTGCGACGTGGAACCGGAATCAACCTTCCCCCACCTGGCCATGCGAGCATCCAGCGCCTACCGAGTCAATGAGCCATCTCTCCTATTTTCAGCGGCTGTCTCGAACGGTGATGCGAAAGCATCGCAGGCCTGGAGACTGCTTCGGGACCATCACAAGGGCACGCGCAGCAATGGCGCATTCTCGTAACTTGGGCGAATTAAAAACTTAGAACCATGCCTGAGCAGTCCCAGACAGCAATTTGGCCGGCATTGCTGCCGACATTCCTGTTCTTAGGCGGATTGGGTTCGGCGGCACTGCTTACGCAACTCATCGGATAAGCCCAACAGCCCAGGCATACCAAAGTCGGCTGTGCTGGCGCATTGCATCGTCGAGCTCTTGAATACTCAACTGATACCTGGCACAGCATTTCCGGCAATCCCCTGAACGACGAGAACGCTTAAATCAGGCCAAATCTTAAGCAAATATAATTACTTATTTGCAAAATAATAAGCTTATATATTTATTCAAAGAAGTCTGTTTAAATTTTCGAACAATTATGGAGGCAAGAATGTCTGCTCAATCTAAATCTCCAGCCTGTTTCTTGCGTTGGACCGTCCAAAAAGTAGCCGATAGAATGTACGCTGTAGCCGCAACTATTGATGGAGTTGAGTACGATTTTGTCGGGAACTACAAGTCGATTCGTGATGCTCAACAAGCGGGTCGGCGCTACGCCACAGATCTCATGCATAACTCGATGTCCGGCGGACAGCTGGCCTTCAGGTAAAACATTAGATAGTGCAACAGCTGCGTCGCGAAAACCCAGCCTTAAGGCTGGGTTTTATCTTTTACACTGCCGTCCTCAAGGATCAAGAGAACGTTCGGCAGTGGCGCTATCAAAGGACTGACCATTGCAAAGAACGAAAGAACAAAAGAACAAACAGGATTCTCAATTATTATTTTGATCTAGATCCATGTGCCCGCACTTGTGTAGGAGCTTGATTAATCATCGAACGAGCCAGGGCCTCGTTATGCCTTGCCGACTTCCCTTCCATAGCCCAATCCTGGCGCGGCGAGCCTGATCCTCAAACAAAAGAAGTTTAGGAAGATCGCAATCAGATGAATTCGTCGCATCAACAAATACCAAACCCAGGCGAATCAACTCTTCACCAATATTGACTCCACCTGGAGTGAAAATGTTGGCAACAAGCCGACCATGTCGATCAACTTTGATCGCTTGAATTGTTATTGGTGTATGACTAGGTAAAAGTCCACTTAACGTGTTTCTGGCTATTCGTCCGTGGGGAGTCTGGCCTATTTCTGGTGCATCAATGCAGGCCAAGTGAATCATGGTTTGCTTGCCTTGAATCCTTGCAATTACACGATCTCCGTCAATGACGCGCAGCAGAGTTGAAGCCTGTACATATAAAGGACAAAAGACAACAGTGAGTATCCCAATAGCAATGTTGAGTTTGATCATCAACCTTTTTTCCA
>Ga0209251_1003079_pt1 | contig 11123 bp, 11 predicted proteins | sample SaaInlV_100m_DNA_6_FD_184665 | JGI IMG/M metagenome (GOLD analysis project Ga0209251, IMG submission 184665) | Marine microbial communities from expanding oxygen minimum zones in the Saanich Inlet - Saanich Inlet SI073_LV_10m_DNA (SPAdes) (version 2) | ecosystem: Environmental > Aquatic > Marine...
CTTCTCTCCGTAAAGAATCGGATTTATGTCAGATTTTTTTACTTCATTTTTAAATTGGTCCCGAATTTCTCGAGCAAGTGATTTTGCAGGAATACCGTTTTTATTCTGATTCAGAACCTCAATAATGAGGTGAATAGTTTCTTGTCTATTTAACATATGTAATCCGCAAAGTCATAAATCTTTAGGGCCCAATACTACTGAGGCATCTCAACTATTTAAAAGCTACCGCCATTTTTGATCACTACCAAACCTGTTACTTCTGCTAAAATCGGAACGTATTCTGAGGGGTGACGTCGGCCTGTATTTCGATTGGTCATTTTTGCTGTCCTCTTTTCATAGTTTTGCAAGTTTGTTTGAAAGAAAAATAACCGTCAAATAGCGAAAAGGCTTTTGAATTGTAGCCAATCTTTAAGGAAATTCGGCCAATAGCTGTTTAGCTTAAAAGGTGATTAATAAAATTATAATATCTGGTAATGAGGTGGCTATTTTAGCCTCTAGCTCGTATTCAATAATTTGTCATTTGAAAGACTATTGTTGTTGCAAACATTGGTATTGCACTTTCTGTTACAGAACTAGTCACTGCTAGGAAGTGAAGTAGTGATAAAAGTACCAATTAATTTTAGGTAAATTCCGTTGGAATAATACGCCTATAAATCGACTGCGTGCGGGTTGGCGCAATGATGCAAATTGGTTCAAAACTGACCACAAAGAACTTGTCGATAGATTTCGTATGGTCTAAACGGCTTATCCGTTTATTTAAGTGAACAGAGAAAAAGGGGTCCATATCTGGGCTCCTTTTTTGATTCTGAACATAGCTGGAGTGAAATATTTGGTATATTTTAAACATTTTTGGGAACCGAGCAGTCCTCAATTTGATGATGCACTGACTGAAATTAAGTCTGACGGAAAACAAAATCTCTGCAGTTGGTTTATTTCTTTAAGAGCTGTTGGCTTACGGAAAAGTAACACGGCTCAGTTGCCAAATTTTTACGTAAATTTCTTCCAAGCTGGAGGCTCAAAATGTCGGTTACATTCTTAATGATTTCTTGCACATCATGCTCCTTTCGGGGCAGTTCACTCGCGACTGCTGGTCGTTACTTGTGGAGACATAAAGATCAAACTTGTAATATCTATCGGCGATTAGGTCTTTGTCTTGACTGCAAGAAAGTGGTCGCAATCGAAGATTTTCCTGATAGCGAAACCATGCAAAGAGCAAGAAACATTCATAAAACTTACACTGGCGAACCACTTAACAAGTTTTTTGAGCCTGATTACGCTAAGTTCCTCGCGAGCCGGCAGGGATTTGACGTGTTGGAACATGTTGTTGCGCTGGGTCGCCGTCCGGTGTGTTTAGTGTGCGGGAACAGCGCTATTCGGCCCATTGTCATGCCAAAGGGCGCAAGTGGTGATACACCGGTCTCACTTAATCTTGGCCACCCGTGGTGCGCGGGTAAGCTACAGGTTCAAAACTCTGGCGGCATGCGGATTAGTCTGAGTTATGTAACCCGTATTTACGACATACAGGGTGGATTTATTTCTGAATATAAAGAATGATCTGGAAGGTGCGCGATCGCAAATACCTTTCTCACCAAAACGCTCACTAGTAAATTTTAGCCAGTTTTAATTTCATCGCCGATCCTCCCGGCTTTCTGGAGTATTCTCAGCTTGAGTTGAATGCCGTGTTCTTCGTTCGTCATGAAAGCCTCCTTCTTCAAAAAATTTGAATTTATAGGTAGCATCCCGATGGTCCTTACAGATCGACAGTTTTTAAATAATACAGCGATAGATTTTTACTGCATTTGAAATAAGAAATGTATTAGATTTTGGTCACATCTGTTTTAGGTAGTGTGTCACTACCTGAGAGCAGACACCCACTCTCATTTGAAATTCACTCGCCGCCATTGCTCCGTTTTGTACCATCTTGGCATTTGCCAACGCTGTATCATATCCAACTTGGAATTTTGTTTGAACATTGCCAGTTCCGCCGACGGAGACCAACCGCTTTGGACAATGCATTTCTTCAAAGACATCAGATATATTTGCTCCCACTGTTTGTAATTGGGAAAACATTTGCGGGTTAGAATTTTCCTGCGTCGCGGCAAAGTAACCTGAGCATGCTGCTGCAGAAAAACCAGAGGCAAAGCTCTGGCTATCAGTTAAACTATTATAGTCAAAGCAAGACGCTCCAGCAGAACTTGTCGATGTGTTTGGTTTTTGTATCACTTGACTGGATTGCTCCGCATTTTCAGGAACATTTTTCGACCTGTTGTATGCTAGCTTTTCCTCTTCAAAACGTTCGATTTCCGAATTCAACGCTCGTAGTTCTGTCGTAAATGCATTTTCACGTTGTACCAGAATTTCCTCTCGTTCATTTAACTGCGCAATTCGCTCTTGAAGAGGATCAATTAATACAGTGATTTGTCCATCCAGATAATCCAACACCAGCATTCTGTTTTTATAAGCACTGATTAAACAGTCTACATTGCCATCGCAGGTGCCAAGGCTCTTTATCCAATTAATTTGTTCTTTCTTAAGTCTTTTAGCATCAGAAATAGTACCACGCGTTTCGTTGTAGATGGCAGCGAGTACCATATCTAAATTGGAGAGTTCGGGATCACTACAAATCGCTTTTTCGTTTTTACTTGCTGCTTTTGCGCAATTGAAGCTGGCAGCACTCAAAAATGTCGGAATGCTTAGTAGAATAAAAAAGCTAAAGAAGACTTTCATTGTTTGCCCCCAAGTTTATTATTCTCAATTAAATGAAAGAATTTCACAGTAGTTACTCCTTAATCAGCACGGCCAAACCGCAGATGAAGTATTAACCACACTATCGTGCAGCACACCTGTTTAAGTATCAAGGTAATATTACAGTTGATTGGGAAGACTGCGCTAACCTTGCCGGTTACCGCAATACCTGGTTCCAAGGTTACCTAAAACAAAAGAGTGTCTGAATTCACTCTAAAATCGTTACCAACCGCCGCCGCCACCACCACCACCGCCGCCACCGCTGCTACCACCGCTGAAACTAAAGCCGCTTCCTGATGATGACGGAGGTGAATAATTTGCGGCACCAGCAAAGCTGGTTTCAAAGTTCGATAGGCTGCCAGAACTATTGTTATCGGTCATCAGATGACGACTGTAGTACCAATAGGCATGGTTTCGGGTATCTGCGGCACTGGCCCATTGTGCTAGTTTCGCGCTGAATTTATCCGCCCAAACCGTTTCCAAACCCATAGCGAAGGCATAAGGATACAGCGAAGAAAACTGTTTTGCAGACGGCTCCGGTTCGCCTTTCAACGTTTGATGTTCAGCGGCCTTTATATACATTTTTAGGCCCTCAATATCACTCATGATTTTCCCGCCCTCGACAGTATAATTTTTCATTTTTGTTAAAATAATATAAAAACTGACCGCCAGTGCAGCGAAACCTAATAATATCAAAATAGTCTGAGCAATTGAGTTAATTCCTAATATAAAAGATCCAAATGCAATAAATGACAATATTAGTGTAGATACAGGAGAGAAATAAAAACCGGCTGCTAAAAAGCCAAATAAAATTAACATCTCCAAAAATGGATATGAAAACAATAGGTTGAATGAAAAGCTGGCTGCAGAAATCATAGCTACAAGCAAACTAATAACAATTGGCCAATTCATTTTTACATTATCGCTGAACTCTTTTTTTGCGAATTTGACAAGCAACCCTCCCATGGCGGTAACTTTTGAAGCAAATTCTTTTGAATCTTCAACTATATCGAAAACGTCACCTGTTTTGGATAAACCCATTTGTTTTAAAAGTAGTTTCTCACCTTTCGTTGCGGATTTAAAATCATCAGAAACGCACTCGATAGAAGTCTCACTTAGGTTTACAATTTGCTTTGAGGCCAAGCTAACCAAAGCAATTGTGACCATTTTGCTTTTATCAACATTCCCTTGCCGTAGAATAAATCTGGCCGCTAAAGGCGAGACAGCATTGGGTGGGTAGAATTGCGGATATACAGTAGGCATCACGTTGGATGCTCTGCCAATGCGATACCAAATTATTATAACAATCACTAAAAACGCAAACATTACGCCAGCGAAAATTGCACAGATCTTAAGATATTCACGTTCGTATTCTTCTTGAGCGGCCAAGGCTGCCAAACGCTCTTGCTCTTCAGCCTCCTTTAAAGCCGTCCGATAGGCGTCATTAAGCACCGGGTAATCGTCTGCAGACGATAATAAATTGGGGCCAAACTTGATCCGTGCAGAAAGCCCTGTTCCAGCATAAAATGATTGCGTGCTTTGAAAATCGATCGAGCCAGCGTTCTCGACTACTTCCACGTCAAGTGCGTTGGTCTCGCTTCCAAACTTACCGCTGAAAATTTCATAGCCAGTGTATTCTGCATTTTCGGGGAAACGAACTTTTGCCGATACATTTTTGATTGGGAATTCCCAATTAGCTGGAATTATATTCCAATAAAGTTGGTCACTTTCGTCAAATTGCAAAACAGCTTTGTCAACTTCGTACGAAATTTTATAATCGTAAAATTTATTGGTTGGGAGAAATACATCCGTATCTCCGAAATAATAAACGATTGAATCAAAGCGAGTGTCTATCTTGGCAATTGCTTCGTCACTTCCGTCGCGGGTTACTGATAAATTTAAGTAGGGAACATTTTTTTGATAAGCTTCAACATTTTGGAGTGGAAACCAGCGATAGATCCCACGCTTGATATCCTGCCCTTCGGCCCAAACTCTTATATTTTCGGTGATTGATAAGTCACCGGTTTCAAGGATTTCTATGTCTACGTCATACGTATCTATATATTCTTCGCAATTTGCTGTGATCGCCATAAAAAGAAGTAAAGAAGAGGCCGCTATCAGACGGATCATCTTGTTTCTCCAAAACTTACCTCGGTCAACTTGCGTTCATCTTCATTATCAAGCTCAAAAAAAGCAGCTTCGCGAAAGGCAAATAGATTTGCAATTATTAGGTCCGGAAAAGTTTGAACGGATGTGTTATAGTTTCGGACATTACCATTATAATAACGACGAGATTTTTGGATAACGTCTTCGAGTTGTGAAAGTTCCTGTTGTAGGTCTCTGAAACTGCCATCAGCTTTCAAATCCGGATAGGCCTCGGTAACAGAAAGCATGTTGACTAAAGCAGAGCCGATAGCACCTTCTGCGGCTGCGCGTTCTTTGGGGTCATCAGTATAGGCGGCGGATCTTGCATCTGTCAGCTTTTCAAGTGTCTCCACTTCATGGGATGCATAGCCCTTAACAATATTAACCAGATTTTTTATCAAGTTGAACCGACGCTTTAGTTGAACGTCAATTAAGCTCCAACCTTCATTGACAAACTCCCTACTACTAACCAAGCGATTGTAGATTAAAACTGCCCATATGATGATTGCTATACATAAAAAAACGATAAAGCCGAATATAAGTAGTAGTGCACCTCCAACAGTCATAATGCGGGTTCCTTTCCTCACAACCTTACTAATTTTTACGCTGAAGCTGACTATATCTGCAAGTTGCACGGTTTTTTTGCACTGAATATGTTTGTTGATCCAGCAATACCCTCTTAATAATCTATGCCATTTGGACTCGTAAGTGCTGACGCCAGATACTTGATATGTTGCCATTCTCTCGTAGTATTTTGGTATTGTCACCGGTGCTTGAAAGCACGTTATCAACCATAGCAGCAGTGGGCCTCTCTCCTTCAAGTTTCGGACGACCTGGAAAAGCTGTTAAGGCTGGAGAGTTTCTCCAAATGAAATTTATAATGGTTCAGAAAACTGGCAGAATAATCTGGAAAAGTCTTTAAGAAAGGTGAGTGGAGGTCCATTCCGGTGTTGGCCTGGTCAATAACAAAAGCCATACGCCCGCAGAGAACTACGTGAGGCCACTTTTAGATCGCTGGCTTGGTGAAGCTCTACAATTATCTGGCAGAAAATTCGCCTCAAAATTGTCTGTGACACTGGTCATCGAAACAAAAAACTTCGGTTCTCTTTGAGAAAAATCCGTGAACACGAGGAAGTAATTTCAGTTTTTAAAGATAATTACCGTATCATTTTATTAATTTTGGCAGAAATTCTAAAAATTTTGGCATGAAATGGTAAGTTTTATTCAATCGCAGCGGTTATCTTTAATTATGAAGGTTATGGCTCGCAGCATCTTCCCCCAGATGTTCCGTTCAAGGTTGCTCCTTGTCCTAAAGCTATAACCTTCAACAAACACCAGCCGGTTAGGATACTTTTTCTCCATCACATGTGTAGAGTGAGCAAAATTTTAATTAGAAATGAAATAAGTCTGTTTTTACCGTGAAACATGCCTTGTCAGTATTTTCTCTACATAAATCTCCCATATTAGAATTTAAGACTATTTAAACTATTTTATCAGAATTATATTCTATATAATACATTATATTTACCCATTTATTAGAACAATAAGACTGTCCTATCTCAAATATTTTGTTAACGCATAGCCAACGCAATGTATTGAGGACATGAACATGAAACTATTAACCTACAGTTTGGCAGCAGGTTTACTGTCTGCATCAATCGCAAGTGCAGATTATCTTAAGCCTTTAATGAACCCGGCCGAGCTTTCAAACAGCCTGGATCAGGCAAATCCAATTATCTTAGATATTCGTGGTGATGCATATCAAGATGGCCACATCCCTGGAGCAATCTCGGCGCCATATGGTCTGTTTCGTGGTCCAAAAAACAACCCTGGCCAACTGCTTGATGAGGACGTTCTAGAAGAACGATTTGAGGCGCTTGGTCTTGAATTGGATCGCCCCGTTGTTGTTGTGTCTGAAGGTAAGACCGATACTGATTTTGGTGCAGCAGCTCGCGTATACTGGACACTTAAATCAACCGGATTTGAGGATTTGGCTATTTTAAATGGTGGCAAGCAAGCTTGGGAACAAGCGGGTTATCCAATCGATAAAACAAACATTACCCCGAAGCCCACTGAACTTGACATTACATTTTCTCCGCAATGGACTGCCACCACAGAACAGGTTGTCTCAGTCACAAAAGAAGAGGTTGATAGTTTGCTTTTAGATGCCCGTCCGGCGAGCTTTTATGAAGGTGATAAAAGTCACGGCGCAGCATCACGACCTGGAACATTACCAGGTGCTGAAAATTACTATTACGCATCATTTTTCAACGGTGGTTCTGCAGCAATTTCGTCAGACATCGATGTTCAGGCTTTAAAGGCAACTCTGGGACTTGAAGAAGACCAAGAAATTGTTTCGTTCTGCAATACCGGGCATTGGGCTGCTACAAATTGGTTTGCACTTTCTGAGGTCGCAGGAATTGAAAACGTAAAACTTTATCCAGGATCAATGGTGGAATATTCAAATCTTGATTTGCCAATGGAAAATACTCCCGGAGTGGTTGAAAACCTTTTGAACAGTATCCTTGGCAACTAATGTCATCTGAGCTTTCAACACACGGTAGCAAAACATCAGCACCATATGTCTGGCGTAGCGTTCTAATTTTGATCGCTACGTCCATCGTGTTAATGATCGCAATTTTTGTTGGTGCTCGTTACGGCTTACTCTTTGCGGTTGGGTTGGGCTTTGGCATTGTTCTTGAAGGGTTAGGCTTTGGGTTTGCGGGTCCCTGGCGCGCAATGATTTTGAAACGTAACCCGGCCGGCGTTTTGGCACAGCTTTTGTCTATTGGGCTGGTGGCAACTTTGACTTTACCTCTTTTAGAGACGCATGGCAGTGAACTTTCGGGTGCGCGGGGATCTATCGGTTGGGCCATGGTGGCTGGAGCGTTTATTTTTGGTGTTGCCATGCAGGTGGTGTTAGGCTGTGGGTCGGGAACCCTTGTGAATGCCGGGTCCGGAAATCCTATCGGGCTACTCGCTTTGCCATTTTTTGCAATTGGCAGTTTTTTAGGTGCGTATCACGTCATTTGGTGGACGGACTTGGGAAGTCTTCCAGTAATTGTTTTAGCAGGCTGGTCAGGTTTGTTCTTAACAATAGTGATGCTGGCCATAGTTGCAGCAATTTTTTATTATTTTGCCAATCCACAATATCGCAAAATTCCAAAAAATTACCTTATCGCGGCCGCCATAATCGCAATCCTGGCGGTTTTAAATTTGATTATTGCCGGCCAACCGTGGGGCGTTGTGTACGGGTTGGGGCTTTGGGTCGCCAAAATGGCAGTAGCGTCAGGTGCTGATTTGTCAGGCTCAGTATTTTTCTCAGCCCCGATTAATTCAGAACGTCTGAAAGAGAGTATTCTGACTGACTATACCTCACTTACAAATATTGGGCTTATGGTTGGAGCCTATTTCGTCGCATCCTGGCGCATTAAAGGATTTAGTCAAAAAATACCGCGTCTGCCGTTGCGCGCTTGGAGCGCAACAATACTAGCAGGACTAGTAATGGGTTACGCCGCACGCCTTGCATTCGGATGTAATGTCGGTGCTTATTTTTCCGGAATTTCAACAGGAAGCCTTCATGGGTGGGCGTGGTTTGCCGCCGCCTTTTGTGGGTCTTATTACGGAGTAAAATTGCGTCCGTTATTGGGCTTGGAGGCAAAATCTTGACCAGACGAATAACCGGTCTTTTAGCACTCAGTCTGATTTTGGGCGTGATATTATTTGACTTATCGACAGCCCAAGTGAACCCATATCGTGCGCCACCAATCATTGCGCTTGGTTCGGGAGTGGCAAGTGTAGGCGGTTTTTGTGGTGCGTTACCGGATTAGCATTAAAGTTGGTTGGGCGATGCGCGATCTCTTCTCGATTGTTGGCTAAGAAGCCGACGTTTTATGCTAAATCTCGTTTGCCGTTAAAATCAGCCCTTATCTTATCTACTACTTTTTCTCGCCGGCACTTGTGTAAGCTCAAACAAAAGAAATCTTATTTCTAGCGTTTCTCTTGAACCTAAATTTATGTATAAATGGCACAATAGCGTATCAAAGCTGTTAACTTCAATCAAAGGCAACGGTGCATTGAACTGCAATCTTGCCATCAATTTTTACGTTAACCTGATCGCCGGATTTAACCTTGTGCAAACCAAGAGCAGTTCCCGCTAAAATAATATCTCCGCCGTTCACTGATAAATTGCGATCTCTCAAATGCTTTTCGAGCCAATCAAGTGACGATTGAGGTCCACCTGCCATTGGCCACATGGCTCCGGAGTCTATTTCTGATCCATTTCTTTCTAGTGATAAGACGGATGTTTTTTTATACGCATCTGCTGGAGTATGCCAATTTTTATTAGATAAAATTATACCACGATTAAGGCCGTTATTGGCAATTAACTCTGACAATGATTTTTTTGACGCACGGAAAACAAAATTATGTAATTCAATGATTGGAAAAATTAAATTGATTTCTCCATCATCCCCAATCTTGACTGCCATTTCTGCTTCGATTGCAAGATTAAAAAAATGATCGGCGTTTAACTCTACACCACTTTCATGAATCTCACTGTCAAATAGGGTTCCACGAATAGGGCCCTCCATACCAAAAAGTTTTGTGGTACCAGGTCCAGTACACCCAACCTTATAGCCAATGACAGTTTCACCCTCTTGCGACCTCAATTCTACCACAGCCTCCTGAACGGCGTAGGCTTCATTGATACTCAGGTCGAAGTTATCTGTACTAAAACAGGTCCCTGGATTGAAAATCCTCGTGTCGGTGGTTCGATTCCGCCCCTGGGCACCATTTTTACCATAAAAAACAACGGCTTAGCATTTCGAAACGCGCGCTAAAGTTGTTTAAATCAAAAACACACCTTACACACACTTTTTACCGTGTTTGTGAGCGGAATCGCTGTGTTGAACACAGTGTTTGGGGTTTGTGTGTTGAGACACAGTGATTGTGCTGCTGATTTCTGCCCTACAAGCCCAAGCACACACTTCCATAGACTTGTTGGTATGCGCTGCCATAGTGTTGCTGCAAGGAGCACAATATGCGGCAGCTGCGCGACGACACACATCTGGTACTGGACGGCGAGGTGCGTGTGTATAGGCGTGAGCGCAGCAAGCGCTGGGAGGGCAACTTAGATGGGCACAAAAAAGCAAACTTGGCGCGACGTTAAGTCGGTGCTGCAGCACTGGGAAAAGGATCGGCTGATTGGCCTGATCCAAGACCTTCACAAGCTGAGCGCGGCAAACGCAGACTTTCTAAATGCCCGTCTGCTTGGAAATGATTCAGCGCAGAGCCTCGAGCCGTACAAGAAGCGGATCAAGCAGGCCATCAGTCCAGCACAGCCATGGAAGCAGGACGTACAGTTACGTGAAGGCAGAAAAGCAATCAGCGATTACAAGAAGGCCAGTGGCGATCTGCGCGGCGGGCTGTCCTTGATGGTCTACTACATCCAATGCGGCAACGACTTCACGCTAGAGTTTGGGGATATCGACGAAACCTTCTACAACAGTCTTTGCTCGATGCTGGATCAGGTGAAGAAACAGCTGATTGCAGGAAACGACCCTACGCTGGCTGCTGAGTTCATTCCTCTGCTTGAGCGCGAGTTCCAGCGTATCGATGGACAGATGGGCTGGGGCTATCCTGACGAATTTGGTGAGCAGGTAGCAGAGTTGCGCGAGCGGTTTGGCTGAAGCTTTTGGCAAAGCACACTTTCGTAGACTTGTTGGTGCTTTGAGCCATATTGTTGGGCAAGGAGCACGATATGCGGCAGCTGCGCGACGACACACATCTGATACTGGACGGCGAGGTGCGTGTGTATAGGCGTGAGCGCAGCAAGCGCTGGCAGGCAGCCTTTGTGATTGATGGGCACACCATCCGCATCAGCACAGGCAAGCGCGATTTGGCTGAGGCCAAGGAGTATGCCCGCGACACATTCCTTGAGTACAAGTTCCGACACAAAAACGATTTGCCCGTTGTGACCAAGAAGTTCTCTGACGTTGCAAAGTTGGCCATCGTAGATATGCGCAAGCAGCTGGACGCTGGCTTAGGGCGTAAGGTGTTTGCAGATTACATTGTTTGTATTGAGCGCTACCTCATTCCCTTCTTTGGCGCACAGTATGTGACCTCAATCGACTACCAAAAAATCCAAGACTTCTATGAGTGGCGGCGTGCAAAGATGGGGCGTGAGCCAAAGGCAAGCACGCTTAATACTCATAACTCAGCCATGAACCGTG
>Ga0209251_1003081_pt1 | contig 11119 bp, 6 predicted proteins | sample SaaInlV_100m_DNA_6_FD_184665 | JGI IMG/M metagenome (GOLD analysis project Ga0209251, IMG submission 184665) | Marine microbial communities from expanding oxygen minimum zones in the Saanich Inlet - Saanich Inlet SI073_LV_10m_DNA (SPAdes) (version 2) | ecosystem: Environmental > Aquatic > Marine...
CGCGTGACGCGCGACGACAACGGCATCACCAACGCGGTTGATTTCTTTTCCACCCCCGGCGGCGCCGAAGCGTTGGTGTGCTCCAACAACGACAAGGCGACGCGGTGGTACGACATCGCCACGATGAAATGCGTCGCGCGGCACGAGTACCCGTGGGCGGTGAACTACACCGCGGTGGGGCGCGACGGGACGCTCGCCGCCGTCGTCGGCGACGCCAAGGAAGCCTGGGTAGTGGACACGCGCAGTGGGAAACTGGTGCAGACGTGCGAGGGGCACTTGGATTTTTCCTTCGCCGCGGCGTGGCACCCCGACGGCGTGCGGTTCGCCACCGGGAACCAGGACACCACCGCGCGCGTCTGGGACATACGGCACACCGGTCAGAGCCTCGCTGTGCTACGAGGGAAGATGGGCGCCGTGCGCTCGCTGCGGTTTTCCTCCGACGGAGCGTTCCTCGCGGCGGCGGAGCCGGCGGATTTCGTGCACCTCTACGACGTCAACTCGGGGTTCACTAAAAAGCAAACGTTGGACCACTTCGGGGAAACCGCGGGTGTTTCTTTCTCGCCCTGCGGCGAGGCGCTCTTCGTGGGCGTCGCGGATTTGACGTACGGGTCCGTGCTCGAGTTCGAGCGGTCCAGGTGGGGACACGGCGCGCCCGCCATCGCGTGAGACGAGGCGTAGCGGAACAGAGACGACTTTACGCGAGACGACTTTTTTTTGTGAAGAACGAAATCAGACGAGACCAAAAATCATATCAAAAGATCGTCCCTTGTCTCTCTCTCGTTTCACGGCCAGGAAGTGAACTGGAACACCTTCCCGACGATCTCGAGGCCGGTGGGGATCTGCCAGGTGAACAGCGCGAGGTTCACGCAGTTGAGAGCGATGTGCGCGCTGCGCGCCTTTTCGTTCCCCTTCTGCATCTCGGGCACGAGGCCCGCCGCCGCCGCCCAGAGGCACACGATGCCCATGCCCGCGTAGAGGTGCGGGCCGGGGAAGAGCTTCCCGACGCGCATGTACGTGTTCATGCCACCCTCCACGGCGAGCACGGTGCCGAACGCGAGCAGAAGCGAACCGACGTTGAAGTGCTTGTCCTTGAACTGCCCGGCGACGAGCTCCTTGCGCGTCGACGCGAGCTCGTCGATCTTGCCCTGCGTCTCCTTCTGCGCGGGCGTCAGCGCGACCGCCTCGGTCTCGCCGGAGGCGGTGACCATCTCCTTCACGGGCACGGTGGCCTTGAGCTCGACGATCTCCTCCTGGATCGTGCGCACGCGGCGCCACTGCAGGCCGGTGTACCCCGCGTACACGGTGGCGAACCACAGCACGGCGAGGCCGGCGGGGTGCACGAGCGCGGCGGTGCGCCCCTCGAGCAGACCGTACTCGCCGCCCTTGGCGAACGCCTCCTGCGCACCGAACAGGATGGGGTTCGAGGCGACCGTCGCGAGCAGCGCGAGGCGGCCGGCGTCGAGGGTCTTCTCCTCGGAGCCCCGCTCCGAGGAGGCGCGCGCGGCGACGGCGCGGCCGCGGGACAGGGACATCTTGTTCCCGGGCGCGCGGAGCGCGGCGGTGCCGCGGACCGCGCGGGTCTTGCGCGCGCCCACGGGCGCGACGCGGAGCGACATGGTGGTGGCCATGGCGTTCATGACGGAATGTGACGTTCGGGGACTCGGGGTCGCGGGGCGAAGTGGCGACGCGTCGAAGGCATTCCGCGGCTATCCAAAGCTTTCCGAGAAAGGCGGAAAACACGACGTGGCGCATTTTCGTCGGTGAACGCCTGGCTGAGAACGCTCGTCGCGCGCTTTTTGTGGCCTTTTCTGAGCGCGCGGCGTGGGTCGGTTTTTGTTGTGGTCGATGTGTCGTCGACGGCGAGTCCGAGCGTTGTTACGCGTCCACTTTCAAAGTCGCGGAGCGGCATGGCGTCCGCCCCCCCCCGCGTGGCGGATGCCCCCCCCGCGCCTGCCTCGAGCGTCGCGCGCGACCGCGCCGTGGAGGAGGTCGACCGCGTGTTCCGCATCGTCAAGGAGGAGCTCGGCGTGCTGGTCAAGACCTCGACCCCCACGACGAAGCTCATCGCGGGCGTGCTCGCGTGCTCGTTCGTCGCGCACCTGCTCCTCGGCCGCTGGACCGCGCCCGTCCTCGCGCTCGTCCCCGAGAAGACCGTGCCGTGCGTGTGGAACGTCGTCACGAGCGGGTTCTACGAGATGAACGCCATCTCCTTCGCCGTGGACGTCCTCGGCGTGCTGTACCTCGGCAGGCTCCTCGAGCCCATCTGGGGCACTCCGGAGTTCGTGCGATTCGTCGTCGTCGCGCAGTGCGCGGTGGGCGTCTCCGCGTTTCTCACCATGTACGCGCTGTACGTGTGCACACGGAGCCAGTATTACTTGTTCGCGCAGTTCGGGGGGTTCCACGGCGTCCTCGTCGCGCTCACCGTCGCGCTCAGGCAGCAGCTCCCCGAGGAACGCGTGCCGCTGCCGCCTCCAATCGGCGCCGCGTTAAGGCTGCGGAACAAGCACCTCCCGGGCGCGTACCTTGTCGCCGCCGGCGCGCTTTCCGTCGCGAACGGCGCGAAACACCACCACATCGGTTTGTGGCTGTTCGCGGCGTACGGCGCGCTCGCGGGATGGTGCTACCTGCGGTACTTCCAGAGGGTGCAGAGGAGAAAAGAAGGAAGCGCGGGAGCGGAGGACGATTGTGAAGTCGCGTACGGTGACGACCGCGAGGAGTTCGAGTTTGCCGCGCAGTTCCCGGAGACGTGCGCGCCTGTGGTTCGTTTTGTGACGGATCCCATACACGCACTGGTGTTCGGAGGGAAACCGCGATACGTCGAGCTCGCGACGGAAAGCGCGGCGCCGACGACAGCGCCGGCGGCGAGCGCCGACGAGGCCGAGTCCGCCGCCGAGGCGGACGCGCGGCGCGCGCGCGCCGCGCGGGGCGCGCGACTGCTGGAGGAGAAGCTCAAGAGCGCGAACGCATCCGAGAAACCGCGCGACGACGCGACATGACCAGGTGCGTGAACGTCTCCTTATGATGAAAGCGCGCGCGCCGCTGCTGTATCGATGTATTAATATGAAGGCGATACCGTAGCTAGTATCGCCTCGTCGGAAAAAAAATCACTTCGCGATGGCGCGCTTCCCCGAGTCGAGCGTGTTGGACATGAGCATGGCGATGGTCATGGGCCCCACGCCGCCGGGCACGGGCGTGATCTTGCTTGCCACCTTGATGGCCTCGTCGTAGTCCACGTCACCGGTCAGGCGGTACCCCGCCTTTTTCGAGGCGTCCGGCACGGAGTTGGTGCCGACGTCGATGATGGCCGCGCCCTTCTTGATCCAGTTCTTCTTGACCATGTGCGCGGACCCCGCGGCGGCGACGATGATGTCCGCCTCGCGGCAGATGCGCTCGGGGTTCTTCGTGCGCGAGTGCACGACGGTCACCGTGCAGTCCTTCTTCATGAGCATCAGCGCCGCGGGCATGCCCACGATGTTGGACCGACCGACCACCACCGCGTTCTTGCCCTTGAGCTCCACGCCCGAGCGCTCGAGGAGCACGATGCACCCCTTGGGCGTGCACGGCATGAAGAGGGGTTCGTGGCCCTTCATGGAGAGCTTACCGATGTTCAGGGGGTGGAAACCGTCCACGTCCTTCTCCAGAGAGATGGCCGCCAGCACCTTCTCCTCGTTCATGTGCTTGGGCAGAGGGAGCTGCACCAAGATGCCGTGGCAATCGGGATCGGCGTTGAAGTCGGCAACCACCTTGAGCACCTCCTCCTCGGTGGAGGTGTCGGGCATCTCCTTGTGGAAGGAGACGATACCAGCCTCGTCGCACGCCTTGCGCTTCATGCGCACGTAGGTCGCGCTGTCCGGTCGGCTTCCCACGATCACCACGGCCAGGCCGGGCACCTTGCCGTACTTCGCCTTCAAGTCGGCAACCTCATCGCGGATCTCGCCGCGGATAGCGGCCGCGATGGCCTTGCCGTCGATCACCTTGGACGCGTCGGGCTTGCTGTTCTTGCCACCCATCGTGGGAAGACGAAACGAGACGTTTGAACGCGGATCTCGGGACGGCGCCGCGTCGGACAGTGAGGGAGCCGGAGTCGCGACGCACGCGCTTTTCGCGCGATCGGAACGGTCGCTGCTCATCTCAGCCGCTAATTCAATCTGGTGAATCTGTACGCGCTTGAAAGGTGACGAGTCGGCACTGTCGGTTTCGATGTTTCAACGTCGAGGGTCAGATTGACCGGCGTTTTCTCTTTGGTAATCGAAGCGTCGACCGACAGTTACAGAACTTGACGACACACTCAGCACGCGCCTTTTCGTTTTCGGTCGGCGCTTTTTCCGACGAAGGTTCATCGGGGAGAGCAGTGTGCGGGCGCGCGTGGGAATCGCCGGAGGGGTGCCATCGGGTCCGGCGTGCGACATGGCACTCGGAAGGTTCCTCCTCGCCGCGACGGGCGGCGATGGCGGCGAGGAAGGCGTCCACGGTGCGTCCCGCGCCGCGTCATCTTTTGGATATTTTCTCGCCGCGTAACCAACTCAACGAACCCGTCACCGCTCCCGAGAACCGCGACTCACCCGCTCTCGACCGCTCGTTCCCATCGTCCGCAGTGCCGTTCACGTTCGAGGAGCTCGTCGCGTTCTGCGGCATCCTGCTCATCTTCTGGGTCGTGGGCAAATGCGTGGAGAAGTTCGGCCTGCCCGCGTTGGTCGGCGAGATCCTCGCGGGCATCGCGGTGGGTCCCCACGGCATGAACATCGCGCCCAAACCAGACGCGCTGATGATGGTCGGCGAGTTCGGGCTCGTCCTAATGGTCCTCGAGGCGGGCGTCGAAGTCGACCTCGCGTCGCTCTCGCTGGTCGGCGCGCGAGGCGTAAAGGTGGCCTTCTTCGGGTCGCTCGTGCCGCTCGCCATCGGCGCGACGCTCGCGAAGCTGGTGTTCGACATGAGCGCAAAGACTTGTTTGGCGGTGGGCGCGTGCCTCGCGCCCACCTCCATGGGCATATCGCTCAAGGTTCTCCAGGACGGCGGCGTGCTCGGCACGCCCACCGGGCAGCTCATCATCGCCGCCGCGGTCATGGACGATGTCATCGCTCTAGTGTTGCTCTCGCAGCTGGAAGCCCTTAAGGACCCGACCGTGGTCAACTTCCTCGTGCCCATCGCGTCCAGCCTCGCGTTCATCGTGCTCGTCGGGTACCTCGCCACGAGGGTCGTGCCCGACGTGCTCGTCAAGCAGGTCGTGCCGCGCGTGCCGAAGAAGCACCTGGAGGGCGTGCTGCTCGGCGCGGTGTTCGTCGCCGCCTACGGCATGATGGTCGCCACGCACTACGGCAAAAGCAGCCACTTGCTCGGCGCGTTTCTGGGCGGGCTCTGCTTTTGCTCGCTCTCCTCCATGCAGCACGTCTGGCACGCGCAGGTGGAGAAGATCCTCTCCTGGCTCATACGCGTCTTTTTCGCGTGCACGATAGGCTTCGAGGTACCCATCCGAGATCTGTGGACCGCGCCCGTGCTCGCGCGCGCCGCGGTGTTCATGCTGGCGGCGTTCGGCAAGGTGGCCACCGGTTTATTCGCGCGCCCGTTCAACGCGCACGAGGCGGCGAAGATCGGCTTCGCCATGAGCGCCTGGGGCGAGTTCGCGTTCATCGTCGCGACGGCATCTAGAGAGGCCGGGACGCTCGGTAAACAGGAGTTCAGCGCGGTGATCCTGTGCGTGCTGCTTTCGGCGATGTACGCGCCGCTCGCGGTGAACTCCGCGATCAAGGCGGAGAAAAGAGCTGCCGGCTTGGGAAAGGACGGAAAGCGGTCGTTGGCGCTGGTGGAATCCGGGCGAAGCCGGTGGCTGTGCTGCGGTCCGAAGGTTTTGAAAAGGCACGTCTCGTTCACCACCCTCGCGATGCCCGACGGGAAACAAACAGCGGTGTACCGCGTCTACTACGTGTGCGCCATCGAGTGCCCGAGCCGCTGGGGTTTGAACGACGCCGTGCTGCGCGCGGTGTACCACCCCTCGGTAAACCTCGACGTGCTGGACGTCTCCCTGGAGCCGCGCGGGAACGACGCGATGGCGTGCGAGCTGTTCCTTAGAGACCCGATTTTGCGCGCGCCGCTGGACGCCGAGCTGGACTGCGAGGAGAACAGGCGCGTGACCGCCAAGCTCGTCTCCCTCAAACACGCGCTCGAGAAGCTCGTGCTGGCGAGCGCGCCGCGACAAAAAAGCGGCGGCGAGAAGGACGACGGCGCGACAGACGCGACGGCGAACGACGAATGCGTTGTCGGAGAGCACGGAGAGGTGCTCATCGCGCGATGGGTTCCCGACATCGAGCCGCCGATCGACAACCCGGACGCGAACGACGACGGCGACGGCTCGTTCGACGGCGAGCACGACGAGTCCTTCGTGCTCAAGCAGGCGCAGGACCTGCTGCGCATCGGCGAGACTGAGGAGGAGGCGTTCACGGACCTCGAAGCCGGAGGCGTTTTTCCGGGCGAAGACGAAAAAAACGCGAACGCCGCGCTTTCCGTCTCGGATCCCGACTCGCGTCCGTCCACGCCGGGCCTGCCCACCCCCCGCGCGAGCGTGACTCTGCGCCGCCGACAGGGCCGCCGCGCCATCGACGCGCTGCGCGCGCACAAGAACCGCCCCTTCTACCGCACGGCGACCCTCGCGAACCTCATACACGCGGGCGACGATCTGCAGGACGAGCGCGACCAGGTTTTGCACGCGCGGCTGGTGGAAGCGAGGCTGGCGTCCTGCGAGGCGCGCGCGCTGGCGGACGCGAGGTCGGGCGGGCACGGCATGGGCGCCGTGCGCCGGACCGTCAACGTGCAACGCGCGCGCGCCGCGCAGGAGGAGGCCAGGAGACTCAGCGCGGGCGAACGGTCGCTGCTGGACCGAATCAGCGAGGACCCCTCGAACCGCGGGCGCAAAAGCGCCGCGCCTCGCCGCGAGTCGCTCGACAGCAAGGACTCGGACTCGTACGTCCTGACGCAGCTTGGCGTCGGGGGCTCACCGCAGGGCTCAGCGCCCACCTCCGCGCACTCCACGATGACCGCCTCGACGGCGCGAAGCCTCTCGGCAGAGCTCAAGATGCAGGACGTCATGCTCTCGTCGCAGACCCTCTCGGGTGCCGCCGGACGCGCGCTCGCTAACGAGCTCAGGCACGCGCTTTTGCCTCCGGGCTCACGTCCGCCCGAGTCGCCAAACTCGCGGCGGAGCATCTCGCGCGCGAGGCGACTCAGCGCCGGGGCGGTGGACGGGGAGAACGCGGCGGCGGTGACGAGCCTGACCGGCGATCACGCGCGCGAGCTCGCGCACGAGCTCGCGCAGAGGCTGGCGGAGGCGGAGGCGATGGCGCCGGCGGAGAGGGCGGCGGCCTTCCAGAAGAAATCGCCCGAGAGGAAGTGAAGTTTGGGTCGTATTACGCCTAAGGCAGTATCAACTATCAAGATAGCTCTACGTAGTTCGTATCGCGGTTCGCGTCCGTGGTTGCGCGCGTCGTCGGGGAGGATTCCCGCTAGACTCGGCTCGCGCCCGCGCCCGGGGGAAGCGGCGGCGTGTCCACTCGAAACGACGCGACGCCAAACATTTCCCGAGCGTCATCGTCGCCGCCGCCGAACCCCACCTCGTCTCTTCCCTCGTCGTCTGTTTCGTCCAGGCGCGTACCGTGCGTCTCGCCGCGCATGCGCCTCTCGACGCGCGTCGCGAGGTTCTGCGACACGGGCCGCGCGGCGAGCCACGCGATGCTCCCCACGTACGCGATGGCCAGAAACGTGACGAAGAACCCCAGAAACACGCCTCCCGCGGTGGCGTTCACCAAACGCGACTCGTGGAGCATCTGGATGAGCAGGATGACGTTCGCCAAAACGACGAGCGCGCACAGTAACCGCGTGACGCGTCTCGTCTTAGAGTCGAGCGCCATTGAACCCACGATGTTTTGGTCGCCGCAGAACTTGACCAGCGGGATGAGCGCGTACGGGAGCTGCACGAACAGAATCACCGAGCTGACGACGATGAGGAACTCGGCGTACTCGTCGCCGGCGATCAAAATGACCAGCAGCGAGGGCACGATCGCGGCGGATCTAGTGAGGAACGCGCGAAGCACGGGGTTGATTCTTAGCTCCAGAAAGCCTTCCATCACGAACTGCCCGGCGTACGTGCCCGTGATCGTGGAGGACTGCCCCGACGCCAGCAGCGCCGCCGCGAACATGCCCTTCGCCGCCACGCCGAGCACGTCTTTTAACATCTCCGGCGCGTTCTGAAGCGGTCGGTCGATGATGCCCTGCCTCCTCTCGCCGGTGGGGTCGTGGAAGTCCGCGTCGCGGATCGACCGCGCCGCCACGATCACCACCGCGAAGTTGATGATCAGAGTAACCAGCAACGCCAAGCCGCACTCCGCCACGTTGTACTTGTACGCCGACTTCAGCGCGCGCTCGCCCAGGGAAAACGTGCGACTCAACACCAGCGCGCTGTGCAGAAATAAGTTATGCGGCATCACCACCGCACCCAGAAGCGAGATGGCGATGAACAACGCGTTGGGGTCCTTGATGACAGGCGCAACGATGCCGACCATCACCTCGCCGCCGTCGCCGCCGCCGAGAAGGCTCATCTGCGCCACGAAGCAGATCGACATGACGCCCACCAGCGCGCCGATGAACGCCTCCAGTTTGCGGACGCCGAAGCTCTGCAGCCCTAAAAACAGCAGCGTCGAGAGCGAGGTCACGCCCACGCCCCAGGCGGTGGGCAGGCCGAAGATCAGCTTCAGCGCCAGAGCCGTGCCGATCACCTCGGGGATGTCGCTCGCCACGATGGCGAGCTCGGTGGCGACCCAGAGCGCGTACCGCACGCGCGGCGGATACTCGTCGCGCATCACGCGCGCCAAGTGCCATCCCGTGGCGAGCGCGAGGCGCACGCACATGGCCTGCACGAACAGTCCCGCGAGCGTGGCCCAGAGCAACACCCACAGCAGCGAGTAGCCGTACAGCACGCCCGCCTGCAGGTCGGACTCGAAGTTGCCGGGGTCCACGTACCCGATGCACATCAGGAAGCCCGGCCCGAGGAACGCCAGGAACTTACGCACGCTGAACGTCTCGGTATCGTCCTCCATGCCGGCGATGTGCACGCTCCGGGCGTCGTCTTTCGAGCTCCCGCCCGTGCCGGACGCGTCATCGTCGTCCCCGCGAGATTTGTTCCGCGCGGCGGTCCCGAGAACGCCGCCGTCGCTGCGCTCGGCGTCGGCGGCGAAAAGCCCGTCCGCGATGTCGCGGTCCGCCATCGTCGCGCCGACACCCACCCCCGAGCTCCGAGCGCTCCGTCTCGAGCGCCGAGCCCTCGAGACAGGTCCGCCGAGCGCTCGCCGACGCGACACGACGCAGGCGCGACCGAGGTCCGCGCGACGAGTTGTGACGAGGCGAGCGAGGCGCGTGCCGAGCACGCGCCGCGCGGATAAAAAGACGGTCGTGGCGCGCCGTTTCTTCCCCGCTCAGTCATGCACACAAGTCAAATATTTTACGTGTCGATCGCTTTCGTCGTCGACGCGCGCGACGGTAGTCTAGGCTCCGGCTCGTTCCCTCACGCGTCCCTCCACGTCGCGCCGCTCTCGGTCATCTTCACGTACACCTTCGCGAAATCCTCGAAGAACAGGTCCTGGTCCCGGGCGTACCGCTCGATCACCTCCAGGCTCGGCGGGTCGATCGCGAGGTTCTTGTCGCTCGTCAGCCCGACGTGCGAGCCCATCTCCAGGTCATCTTTCGTGGCGCCCGGGTTCTTCGCGCCGTCCCACGGGCGCACGAGCAGGGTCTTGTAGTACTCGTTGTCGAACACGTAGGGCTCGCCGAAACCCTTGCCCCCGATGGTGTGCGCGCCCGCGAGGCACACGGTCTCCTCCAGCGTGTACCCCATCGCGGCGAACGCGGCGCGGGTCTCCTCGCCGCTCGCGCTCTCGCCGGGCATGCGATTCTCGGGATCCGCCGCCGTCGCGTCCGCGCGACCGAAACGGAGCCGGCTCGTGATCTCCGGCCCGCCCGTGAGCTCGACCGCGTACGCACCGGAGGCGGCGATGACGTCCGCGAAGCTCAGGCCGGACGCGGGACCGTCGCGCGTGGCTTCGTACACCGCGGTCACCGGCCCTAATCCGCGCTTCAAACCGAAGCTCTCCGGACGCGCCAACTCGAACCGCACGGACGCGTTCGCGCCCCCGTCGTTCGTCGCGACGCGCCGCGTGCCCGCGTCGTGGAACACCAGGCGAAGCACCGCAGGCGCCTTGGTCTTCACCACGTTCGCCACCAGAGCCTCGCGGAGCGCCGCGCGAGCCTCGGGCGTGTCCACCGCCGACGCCGCCGCGGTCGCCGCGCCGGCGGGAACCATCGCCGCGGGCGAGGCCAGCGCCGCGGCCGCGAGCGCGAAGAGCTCGCGGCGCGCGAAACGGGCGGGCGCGGCGGCGGATGCGGCGTCGAGCCCCTCGACCGCGACGCCCCGCTCGACGCGCGTCGGCTCCGTGGCTCGGCCGGACCCCGAAGCCGAGTCTGCGGTGGAGGCGACGCGCCACGAAGACGTGGCTCGCGGCGAAGGACGTCGTGTTTTCGACGACGCCGATCTGTGCGCACGGCGCGCGAGGGGGGCGTCCAGCGGCGACGGGCCGGCGAAGCGCGCGGCGGACGACATCACGTCGAGTCGGTCGACGAATGCCTTTCCGCGAGAGTGAGGCGAGTGCCAGGTCGCGCGTGTGCGGCTGTGAGAGCCAGGCCGCGTCGTCCGACGTTGGTTGTTATCCGATGCAGTTCGTTTTTCTCTGCCGTCCAATATCTTTTTTCCGAGCCCCGAGCTCCCGCTCAGTTTCCCTCGCGCGCGGGTGCGCGGGAGCCGGGATGGCGAAGGAACTCACCGCCCTCGTGGACAGGCAGATCTCCGTGATCACCAACGACGGGCGGAACATCATCGGCATCCTCCGTGGGTTCGATCAGGTCACAAACCTCATCTTAGAGGAGTGCTTCGAGCGCGTGTACTCCGCGTCGAGCGGGGTGGAGCAGGCGGTGCTCGGGCTGTACATCATCAGAGGGGACAACATCGCGGTCATCGGGGAGCTCGATGAGGAGCTCGACGGGGCGCTCGACCTCTCGAAAATAAGGGCCCCGCCCCTGAAAG
>Ga0209251_1003084_pt1 | contig 11109 bp, 10 predicted proteins | sample SaaInlV_100m_DNA_6_FD_184665 | JGI IMG/M metagenome (GOLD analysis project Ga0209251, IMG submission 184665) | Marine microbial communities from expanding oxygen minimum zones in the Saanich Inlet - Saanich Inlet SI073_LV_10m_DNA (SPAdes) (version 2) | ecosystem: Environmental > Aquatic > Marine...
CACGAACCCCGCCACATCCTCGAGCTGTTGCGCGCTTGCCAGCGGCCCGATTTTTGCGCCCTCAATCATACCATCCATAGGCTCCATTGCTGCAGCACGGGCAGCAAGTCCTGACACCACCGCCTCTTCAATATCTCGGTGAACAATCACCCGGCTGACGGCAGTACAGCGCTGCCCACATACGGCAAAGGCCGCCAATAAAATCTGATCCAGCACCTTCTCAAGATCGCTAGCGTCGTTAAGGATCGCCGGGTTCTTTCCGCCAAGTTCCAACGATACTTCGGCCAGATGCCCAGCCGCCGCGGTGGCCACGCGCTTGCCAACCTCAACTGATCCCGTGAAACTCACCGCATCGATGCCGCGATGTTCGGCAAGCGCCTGCCCCAACGCCCCCCTCCCAATCACCGCCTGCACCAAATTTTCGGGCAGTGTACTGGCTGCAACCTCAGCCATTAAAGCCACAGCCCCCGGGGTCAAAGACGCGGGCTTGAGGATAATCGCATTGCCATAGACCAGCGCGGGGATCGCCTTTCGCATCGGCGTACTGAACGGGAAGTTCCATGGGTTGATCCCCAGGATAACGCCACGTGGACGCCGGGTTGAATAGCTGACAGTTCCCGGCATTTGGGAGCCAAAGACCTCTCCAATGGGCGCATTGGCCCGCGCGACCGAGGCGCGGGCCTCACCCAGCGCTTTCATTGCCTCGCCACGGGCCTCAGCCAGTGGCTTGCCCATTTCTTTGGTGATGGACTTGGCAATTTCTTCGGACCTTGTCTCTAAAGCATTCACGAAATTGGTGACCATGACGCCGCGTTCAGGCTGGGGCAGCGCAGCCCATTCCAGCTGCGCCGCGCGCGCGCGCGCTACCACCTCATCCAAAGTGTTATCCGGTGTTTCATCATACGTGGCGACGATCTGATCGGGAGCGGCGGGGTTGCGAATTTCAATTGGCATGGTTTTAGGCTTCTTTCTTTATTAGATTTATTACGTAATACGTCACGCACCAGAGGCCGCGGCGCGGATCATCGCAGCAGCCTTGTCGGCGATCATATAGGTAGGTGCATTGGTGTTTGCAGACGTAATCCGCGGCATGACCGACGCATCGACAACACGCAGCCCATCGACCCCATTCACCCGCAATTCAGGGTCAACCACAGAGCGGTCATCCCGTCCCATCCTGCAGGTCCCAACGAGGTGATAGACCGTACCCGCCATTTGACGTACAGCGTCCAGCACGTCGGCGTCGGTCTGGTACTCCGCGCCAGGCACAATCTCACGGCGCCATCGCTGGCGGAATTCAGGCCGGTTATAGAGTTCCCGAACAAGCCGAATGCCTTCGACGATCACTTTCTGATCTTTTTCTGCAGCTAAATAATTGGTCGTGATACAAGGGTCCGCCAGCGGATTGTCACTTACAATCCTTACCGAGCCCCGACTTTCGGGATGGCACTGCCAAAAGGAGGTCGTGAACCCTGAGAAGCGATGCAATGGCTTACCGGGCTTATCCACCGACAGCGGCATTACAAAGAGCTGCAGGTCGGGGCGGCCATTCTCAGCATGTTTGGTGCACGCGGCACCCCCAACTTGCCCTGCACCTACCGTCAGTGGTCCACGGGAGCCAAGCAGCCATTCCAACCCCATTTTCGCCAGACTGATCGGGTTGCGCATATGATCATTCAGGGAATTGCCACGATCCGCAAGTTCAACAATCGTGCGCATCTGCAGATGGTCCTGCAGGTTTTCGCCAACTTCAGGCGCATCGTGTCGCACCCGGATGCCATTGGCAGCCAACAAATCCGCAGGGCCAATTCCAGACAATTGCAAAAGCTGCGGAGACTGTACCGACCCGCCGCACAGAATAACTTCGGTAGAGGCCTCAGCCTCGCATAGCGCGCCGTTCTGAATATAGCGCACACCACTGGCGCGCTGACCTTGAAACGTAATTTCGGTCACCTGCGCAGCAGTTTGCAGCGTTAGGTTTGGACGCTGCAATGCCGGGTGCAAAAACGCTGTCGCTGCGCTGTCGCGCCACCGACCGCGAAGGGTCAACTGATACCCGCCAACACCATAAGAGCTTTCGCCGTTGAAGTCACTGTTCTGCGGCAGGCCATGAGCCCTTGCTGCACGCAGCCAGTCGTTGCAGGCCGGGTTGTCATTGCGTAGATCAGAAATCTGCAGCGGGCCATGCGCGCCCCGGAACTGCGACGGGTCACCGGCATACGTCTCTACCGCACGGAAATGCGGCAACACATCCCGATAGGACCAGCCATCTGCGCCCAAAGACGCCCAATCGTTAAAATCATCAGACTGTCCACGAATGTATATCAAACCATTGATCGAACTTGATCCACCAACTACCCGACCCCGCGGACAATCCATCTGCCGACCCGCAATGCCCGGGTCTGGCGCGCCGCGATATAGATGAGAAACGCGTGCATTGTATATTGACTTATAATACCCAACCGGCAACTTCAGCCAAAAGCCTCGATCAGCTCCGCCGCCTTCAAGGACTAGGATCCGCGCAGAAAGGTCTTCCGACAGCCGCGCCGCAAGCGTTGATCCAGCCGTTCCGGACCCGACGATAATGTAATCATACGTCGTCAACCGACCATCCCAGTAAAAGTTCTATTTATGCGACTAATTCGTAAGCACTGGCATTGCAACAAAAAACCTATATATAGAACTTATCATAAGTCTGTTCTAATTTACAGTGACATGTCACCCCAGATGGATACCCAGTTTGATGACAGATACGCTCAGACAAAGCCGATCCCCGCTTTATCTGCAAATCACCGAGATTTTGCGGCAGAGCCTTAGTCGCGGAATCTGGAAACCGGGTGAGCTTTTGCCAACGATCTCGGTCTTGGCAGCAAAATATTCGGTTGCCAAGATCACCGTACGGCAAGCCGTTAAAATACTCGAGGCTGAGGGGTTACTCGAATCCCGTCGAGGACGCGGCACGATGGCTTTGGCGCCACCACAACCTAGGACCCGGCTTTGTCTGGGAACTCGGCTCTCCACGCTGGTGGATATGTACCGTGGTGACAAACCCGAGCTTGACCTTCTGGAAGACCGTGACGCTGAAATTCCGGGAATCCCGTTGATCGGGCATCTGTCGGAAAATGGCTATCATCTATTGCAGCGCACCCACTCTCGTGATGGCCAGACCTATTGCGTGATCTCAATCTATTTTGACAGGGCTATTTTTAACAGGCATGAGGCGCGTCTCAGAACCGAGATCGCCCTGCCGATCCTATACGATTCCCCGGATGTAGAGGTCGCGCGCGCCCGGCAAGCGTTCACTATTGGCAAATGTAACTACGAATTAGCGGGTTTGTTGAGCCTCACCGTTGGTGATCCGGTGGTCGAGGTACGCCGTGTCATATGCGATGGCGATGGCAATGTGCTCTACCTTGCGGACGTAACCTATCGAAGTGACTTCGTTCGCCTTGAAATGGACCTTCTGGCATGATTGGGGTCGCCCGTATTCAGGCGTGGTCGTTCCGCTGCCCCACCCCAAAACCGGTTGCCACCTCATTTGGCATTATGTGCGACCGTCCCGCAGTACTGGTGCGGATTGAAGATCAAGATGGTGCTTTCGGCTGGGGTGAAATCTGGGCAAACTGGCCGGCTGCCGGAGCTGAACATCGCGTGCGACTGCTGGAGATGGACATTGCGCCTTTGATCGTTGGCACACAGGCCCAACACCCTAGAGATTTCTTTCACCGGCTTGAACAACAGACACAAATCCGCGCGATACAATGCGGTGAAACCGGGCCATTCAACCAAGTGATTGCCGGATTAGACATCGCGCTTTGGGACATGGCGGCGCGCCGCGCTGGACTGCCTTTGCGTTGTTTTATCAACGATGGAGCCACAAATCAGGTGCCTGCTTATGCCAGTGGTATTCAGATCGCAGCAGCAAACGAAATTTTGCCCCGTGCGCGAACACAGGGACACCGGACCTTCAAACTGAAGGTTGGCTTTGACATGGCCACCGATATCGCGACGGTCTGCGCGATACAGGCCGGATTGTCCGCATCCGAGGCGATCGCCTGCGACGCCAATCAGGCTTGGTCACTAAATCAGGCACAAAGATTTGTCGCCGGCATTGCAGGGGTACCCCTGCAATGGCTGGAAGAACCCCTGCCCGTATTTACACAAACGGCACAGTGGCAGTCACTGGCGCAAGATTGCCCAATCCCCTTGGCAGGTGGAGAAAACCTGAGCGGCAATGCGGATTTTGACGAGGCTATAAACTTAGGACATCTGTCCGTTATTCAGCCAGACGTGGCCAAATGGGGCGGAATTACGGGATGCCTCGCCGTGGCAAAAACTGCACTGCGAGCAGGGCGCTATTATTTCCCGCATTTTCTTGGTGCTGGCATCGGGCTGGCCGCGTCAGCAGAACTGCTGGCAGCAGTAGGCGGAGACGGCCTTTTAGAAGTAGATGTTAACGACAACCCGCTTAGATCCCTTTTCTTTGACGGCACAGAACCCGTGACAAAGGGGAAATGGATCTGCAACGACAGCATTGGCCTCGGGATTGAGACGCTACCCAATGCGCTTGATCAGTACCAAACGCTCTATGCAGAAATGCGCTAAGCCTGCCTCTCAATGGCTAGTAAACTAACACCGCAGCGCCACACGGCGCTGGCTCAGCCCCAGACCTTTTTGTGCGCTAGGTTGGCCAAACAACCCGAAACCCTTGGTGGCTTGTTGAGCTGTCAGGCGATATTCCGGACCGGGCCGCAATCCGGTACCGATAGCAATAACTGCGGTGACACAGAAACGAGCCGCCCTTAGATGTCTTGTAGCCCTTCATCTTGGAAAGACGCGTCTTGACCGACGTCTTCAACGAACGGATCCTGTATGGGTCAGCTGTCCATTCCCAGACATTACCAATGAGATTGTAAAGGCCCCAAGGATTTGGTTCGAAAGAACAAACGGGTGCCGTTGTCGTAAAGCCATCAACACAGGTGTTCACCTTGGGAAACCGGCCCTGCCAGATATTGCAGGGCGTGATATCTGTGTCATTCGGCTCTGCCGCACCCCACGGAAAGCGAACATCCCCCTGACCGGCCCGCGCGGCGTGTTCCCATTCGGCCTCGGTCGGGAGCCGCCCACCAGCCCATCTTGCATAAGATCGGGCGTCGTTCCAAGACACGTGCACCACCGGGTGATTGGGCTTGCAAGCCTCCTCGGTGTCGGGACCATTTGGTGCAAACCAGCTTGCCCCATGAACCCGCCGCCACCATTGAGCCTGAGCAACGCCTTCGGTCTGCCCAACGCTTTCGGGGACTTGAGCCCAGAACACAAAAGACCAACCAAAGCATTCAGCCTCAGTGACATAGCCGGTGTCTAGGACAAAATTGCGGAATTCAGCATTTGAAACCGCCATGGGCGCCATACGAAAGGGTTTCACTGCCACTGTTCTGGCCGGGCTTTCGCCGTCGTCCGGAATTTGCGGTGTATTGGTACCGACAAGAGCTGTACCACCGGGAATTTTCACCGCGTCGTTGGCCACGTAGTGCCTGCGCGAGGTTATGTTAACCTTCCCCCCGTTGCGCGTCTCATTTCTTGCCGGAGTGCAGCAAGTTTTTGTCGTGCCCTGTCCGTTCATTTTGCATTGGCGCCTTTAATTTTCAAATCAACAGACAGGTTCGTCTTCACTTCTTTGATCAGATGAACTGCTCCATTTGGTAGCCCAAGCTGAAAGTTAATGTATCTTCGGTCATTGGTCTATAGTTACAGACCGCTTTGGCGCCGATCGGCTGCATCAAAGTATATTGCAAGGCGTTACTGCCTTTTCCAACGATCATTTTTATGTAAACTAATGGATGTTCGTGACCAGTGAGTGGATTTATGACACCTCGCCTATTTATAAAACTGACCTGCTTGCTCTGTTTGATTTCCACCGAGGGTACAAGCGGTGGATTGGAAACCTCTCTCAGACCAGTATTACGCGGAAATTTGATTGAAACTGTTTTGTCTGACAGTCTGATTAAGCGGTACGGCGTATACTTTAAACCCTATTCCAACACGCCGTTCAGCGGCGAAAGTTTGAAACATTTTGAAAGTGGCCCTCTGATGCGAAAGAGCCGTTACCAAGATGGGGAAAGACACGGATTGGAACTATGGTATCACGAAAATGGTCAAATATGGAGAAAAAGACCCTATAGATACGGAAAAAAGCACGGGCTCCACGAATGGTATTTCAAAGGGAACCAAATACTATCTCGCAAAACTTGGAAAAATGGTAAACGGCACGGGTTGCATGAGAAATTCGATAGAACTGGATATTTAATAAGCTCAAAAATTTATAAAGACGGGAAGCTTGTCGTCAGTTTATTCGACATGTCCCAAACTGAATAAACATTATAAAAATGACGGTTGCCCAATGTAATGTCTATGGTGGCTCGTTCAAAGTTCACAAGTCCACTTCCAGACGGCTCAAGACACCAAGTAAGGTGCCCTGGATGTTTTCAGGGTCATTTAAGAACCCAAGTACGCGCATACATCACACGCCAATATCCATTATTTTTTCGCAGGCGTATACGTAGTCATCGAAACAACAGTTTGCTCGCAACCCGCTGCCTAAATCCTGCTAGTAAACACAACCGAACATCGCCAACAAGTTGACGATGTCAGGTTTGGTGTTTTGAAACTCTAAGCAGCTTGAATATCCAGACCAACAGTCTTTGCAGAATGTGCGGTCGCTTTTTGAGCATCTTTTTCCGCGAACTCTGCTTCCATACGCGTCATCGCGTCGAGTGGAAAGGTTCTCCGGTCAATCCCGGCGTCTGCCAGTTGCTTATCGGTCATGTTCAAGGCCACGTGTGCTGCTGCTGATCCGGCTCGTGCGACAACCATTGCTCTGTAAAACTTTTTAAGCATTTTGCTCTCCTTTTGTGTTGTCTAAGATATAGCAAGGTTGGTTGGGAATTACGTCACACAACTCTGCATTGCCGCGTTGCAGCAATTGCATGGATATGGACTGATGGGATGGGATTTCGTTTATAAAAATGTTAAATTTTATACATAAATATCAAATTTGCTCATTTTCTATACGCCCATGCATTTCCTGCATAGCCGTCTTGCACATTCAACACTTCTGCAACGCAGCAAGATATGCTTTAAGCAGGGTGCAGGGTTAAAACTCCTCCCAACCTCTGCATCATTGAACATCTTTCCTCCCAGATTGATTCAATATCTTGGCGGCGCTTTTAATCTAAAAGTGCCGCCCTTTTTCATTCTGAGCATGCGCTGTTTACCCTAGTTGGCATTCAGTTTGCCTGAGTACTTCCGAGGCTGTTTGTGTGCCATTACCAGGTAATTACCCAGCCGCATTCCGGTTATCTCGCAAAACCAAGGTTACTGGTAGCAGCCAAATTACCGCTAAAATAAAACAAATCTTCGCAGGCAACCGCTATTGACGGTACCCGGATCGTGGCAAGTTTAAACAGCTTCCGGTCGGATCGTTCATCTGAGTTTTATACGCTTTGGACGTAAAATAATGCGCTCAACGCAAAGGCGACTCCACCCCAGATCTTTGCCAGTTTTATCCGTGAAAATGAGGTGGTTTCCATAAACATTATGACAGTGAGCACCCCCATTGCTAAAATGTTCATCAAGCCAAAGGCAAACATGCTCAGCATCAAAGGCCAGCAACATCTAAGACACGCAAATCCGTATATTGTGCCAGAGCCGCGTTGCACGTCTTGGCAGCAGGGTTTTTCACTGGCACCACCTTCTATTTTGTTGCGCTCTTTCAAGCCGTTCGACTTGTATGCAGAGAACTGATATGCGCCAGCAAGGCACAAAACAACCGCCGAAATCATCGGATCTGCAATCACCATATGACCGTTTAGCACCTCGAGCAATCGCAGCACCCATTGCACCCCAACCCCCATCACACAGAACATCAACCAAACCGCAAGATAGCCCAATATAAACGGCGCAGTATTCTGATTGCGGGCCCTGAGATCTCTGATCAATGGAAATAAGGTCGGCAGCATCATCGCCATAACCATGGCAGCCCACATCGCAAATGACTTTATAAAATCCAAAATGCCCCAAGTTGTCTCGGTTGTGGCACAAAAATAGGCAGAGGTTTCAAACCCAAAGGGATCTTGTAGAAGATAATATTGAAATGCCGCAAAAATTTGCATGCCCGGCCCTGCCTCTGCAAGACTTCCGGCGGCATCCAGCGACAGCAGTTGTAAGACACTATAGCTCCACCCGACTGCCACCAAACACAGCAGGATAAAGTTGGCACCTGAGACGAAGGAGCCGTTCACTCTTTCAATCGGCAAAGCAGTTGTCATGATGCCTCTGCCTTGGCTTTTGCCTTTTCCAGTAAAACGGCCGCAGTGGAACTGGAAAACGGGTTTTGATAAAGCGTTTCGTGGCTCTCAACCCCAACATCAAAGACACAATCTTCTGTTGGTCGCGCCACGCATAACAACACATAACCGTCTTGAGATTGGCGTTTGTTCACCGCCGTTCCTTTTGGTTGCCGCACGCGTCCCGAGATCATCTTCGCAGCACAGGTTATACAGCCCCCGTACCTGCAGGCTACGGGCAACACATACCCCGCCTTTTCAAAGACATCGAGGATCGGCTCGTCTTCACCCACCTCCAGAGTAATGTTCTGACGGTTGCGGAACGTGACTTTATGCCTGAGTTTTGGTTTTGACATGCCGCAAGAAAAAGGAGCCTATTGCGACAATAGGCTCCTCTTTTTCCTAGACCCAGATATCTGATGAGCAATCGCCACCGGGATATCTTGTTTCATGCGCCCGCGCCGGACCATGGGGTTCATTACCAAAATCAACATGGAAATCTTCCCGAATGGTCATACCACCATTTTCCACATCGCAATCGACGATCAACATAATGCCGCCCTTGTCCTTCATGCTGGGATAGAACTGATTATCCCAAGTCGAAAACAGCGACGTGGTGACAAACAAGCGTTTCCCGTCAAGGGACAATTGAATCATTTGCGGAGCACCATCGACCGAGCGCCCGTTCACCTCGGGCGCCTTGCCAAGCAATCCGCCTATCCACACCTGTCCCGTAAGTTTGGGGTTTGACGGATCAGAGATATCATATTGCCGCAAATCACCATGCAACCAATTCGAGAAATACAGGTATTTATCGTCCATAGAGACCAAAATATCGGTTATCAAACCGGGCATTGGCACAGGAAAATCTGCGACATCAATGGCATCGACATCAATGATTTTTTCAATCTGTAACTCGCCAGCATCATCTTTGTACCAATGAAAGATATTTGAACTGAGCGTAGCGCCAACAAAACCATGGGTGCTGTCAGGGTTGTGATGGAAACGGGCCTCTAGCGGGATCATGCCTTCCGCACCAAGGTCTATTGTTTTCTCAATAGAGCGGTTTTTAAAGTCCCAGAAATGAATATGCTGGCCATAATTGCCTTTTGCGACATCTTCCAAATCAAACCCAGGCAGAAAGGTGTTTGGCGCGGCCCATTCTGTCGACACCATCATATTATGACGGGGCTGATACCAAAAGTCATAACTGAAGTTCATACCAGTAGTGTCGTTTTCCCAGCGCCCAACAATGTTGAAGTCTTTGTCTAGATGCAAATATCCTCCGGGTGCATTGCCCTCGGCATCCCCCAGCATTGATACAATAATGTCAGCACCAAGGCAGTGCACCGTATGAGGTGCAGACAAGTTTGTCTTTTCCTTGATCTCTTCACCACTAATCGTTTTAAAAAGAGAAGGTTTTCTTGGGTCCGTCGCGGTGTCTACAATATAAAAATTAGACGTCCGCACCCCCGGAACAATCAGGTATTTACGTTCCATGCTGCCATCTGTGTTGCAAGAAGAACAGGCATTCCAACCCATATGGTGCAACTCGTCTCCGACGACACCAACTTCTGTGCGATGAATAATTTCACCATAGGTTGAACTGTTTTCATCAACATCTATTGTGGCCAAATAATCGGGCTTTTCGATACCGGTTCCGGTATAAATACAGATTGTGTAAACAATCTTTTCGCGCGGCGCTTTTATTGCATCTTGTGGTGATGCATACCCCGGTCCAGCACAGCAGCTGGTATTTTCTTCTGACATAGTCTTCCTCCATTTTTGTACACGATTTTTATTTATTTCTATTGGCCCTTCTGGGCTGGACGTTCAATTTTTCCTATAACTCTGGTACATTGCACAATTGAATGGCTCCGCTGACGCGGGTTGATAATTCAACCAACTTCGCACCAATTTCATTTCTATATGCCTCTCCAAACCGGCGAATTGGACCGACGGCACCAATGCTGAAAATAGCACCAATATTACCTATCGAAACCGGCGCGGCAACACTGGCGATACCCATATCAATTTCCTGATCACAGTCCGCAAAGCCGCGCTCTGCTATTTTTTGAAATTCCGCATATAGGTCTTTTTGCGAGGTTTTTGTATGCTCGGTGTACTGGCGGAGATTTTTAGAGACGATACAGTCTTGAAATTCTGGTTCAGCAAAAGCGGCTATTGCTTTTGAGCAAGAACAGGCATGCATCGGACGCTCGCCAAGTCCGGGATGAATGAAAGCCCGCGCTGGATCTGCTGGCGTTTCAACATGAATGATTTCAACCTTGCTATTGCGAAACCGTGCCAAAAAAACCGTTTCATTATACTCAATGGCGGCCGCCTTCAACAACGGGGCGGCGGCTTTGCGCACATCAACATCTGCTTTGCCCAAAAGGGCAAGGCGAATAAGCCGTTCACCAATTTCAACTTTTCCTGTGTTGTCAGGAGACTCAACCAACCGATGATCCTGAAGCGTTTGAATAAGCCGATAACACGTTGGTTTCGGCAGACCCGTTGCCTTTAAAAGCTCGGCTGGCGAAATTGGACGGCCTGCAACAGCAATAAGTTCTAGTAATGTTATCAACCGATCAAGATGCATATTGACATGTATATTTCATTTTGTGAGACTTAGGCTCACATCTTGAGATGTAATTATTTTTAAATCAAGACAAAAATGAACTTGGGAGACCTCACGATGAGAACACGCGCCGCAGTGGCTTTGGAAGCCGGAAAACCTTTAGAGATCATGGAGGTCAATCTG
>Ga0209251_1003086_pt1 | contig 11102 bp, 7 predicted proteins | sample SaaInlV_100m_DNA_6_FD_184665 | JGI IMG/M metagenome (GOLD analysis project Ga0209251, IMG submission 184665) | Marine microbial communities from expanding oxygen minimum zones in the Saanich Inlet - Saanich Inlet SI073_LV_10m_DNA (SPAdes) (version 2) | ecosystem: Environmental > Aquatic > Marine...
TTACGAAAAAGATTCGATTGTCGTGCTAGCCCATAGTGATAAGACACTAAATCAGGTGTCTGGAAGCAGTCACAGTTTATCTATTTTGGTTGTTCAAAGTGACGATATGAATCAGTTAGTGAAGTTGAATGAGGGTGAGGGCGCCATTGTTGATATGTTAGCGGGGAACGAGAACTCTTCTGTATTGGCGGTCAACCGTTTCTTTATAGAGCCCAACTGTAAGAGCACTTATGTCGTGGATCGTGCTGAGAAGGCGAAGTATGTCGGCGTATTCGGTGGGTATTTTGAGAAACCTAAGGCAGGATTTGGAAAGTTCTATGAAATTGGTACGCAAGTAATAAAAAGCGGTAAAGTCGTAAAAACGTATAAGGCTCAACCTGAGAAACTGATAGTAAAAATAGGATTCGGAGCAGATGCGATCACGAGTAGTGAAACCCTCTCTGCGGATGATAAGTTTGAAAAAAAAGCTGTCTGTATCAATTGAAATATTATAAAGGTTGAGTCAATTTAATTTCGAGTTAACCCAGCAGATATTGGGATAGCGGAATAGTAGGAGAGTTCGTGAATAATAAAAAACCAGTGTTCTGGCACCAAGGTTTATTCCTTCAGCCACAGCACCTGCAATTACAAGATCTTCACAACGACACAAAAAGATCGACAATTGCGAATGTTGGACTGCCTTATTTTTGGGGTGTTATGAAGTCCGAAGTGTCAAGCGGATCGTTAGACGTTAACTTGATCGAAATGTCGGATGGCGAGTTTTTGTTTAAAGATGGAGCGCACGTTTCGTTGGGTGAAAATGCGAGACTTGTCCCTAGGGCGTTTGATGACTCGATGGTGCGTGTCGACAAAGCGTTGAACGTTTATATCGGCATCAAGAAACTGAGTGCTCACGAACCCAATGTCACGGTGTTAGAGACCGAATCTGATATTAAGACGGTGACTACCCGATTCGTCACCACCACCAGTTGGGAAGAGGTGCGGGATATTTATGGTAGCGCCCCAGATGCCCAATATCGTGATTTGACGTTTGTCGTTCGCCTGTTTTGGGACGATGAATTGGAAAAACTTGGAGACTATGAGCTCATACATGTTGATCGCCTCGTTCGAGATGGTGAAAAAATACACTCGGCATTAAATTTTGTACCGCCCACAGTCGCACTGACTGGTTCGAGTAATCTCACGCGTATGTTGAGGGATGTTCGAGATGAAATTGTGGGGCGCAGTAAGCAGTTAGAAGAGTATAAAAGTCCAAGGGAGATGCAAAAGTCCGAGTTTGATGCGAGTTACATGACCTTTCTACTCGCCCTCAGGTCGCTCAATAGATACGGGCCTAGACTTTTCCATTTAATTGATAACCAATTGACCCACCCTTGGCACGTCTATGGGGTTTTGAGAGAGATTGTCGGAGAGTTGAGTTCTTTCTCTGATCGGCACAGCATGACCGGTGAGACAAGTATGGGTGGAGACGGATTGCCATCCTATGATCATGGGAATATCGGAAGATGTGTTCATGCGTCGTTAATTTTGATCCGCCAATTATTGAATGAAATAACCATTGGGCCAGAGTTAATTGTTCAATTGTTACCAGATGGCGATTTTCTTGCAGCCGAATTGCCTAGGCGTTTCGTTGATGCGAAAAACGAATGCTATTTTGTGCTTCGCACGGAGGAAGATCCAGAGTCTGTCGTGCGTTCTTTTCAATCAGAGGCTAAAGTAGCGAGTCGCCAGGAACTTTCAAACCTAATTAATAGATCCTTGCCCGGTGTGGAGGTGACGCATTTGCCGTTGGCGCCACAAGGTCTTCCAAGACGGTCTTTCTCTTTGTATTTTGGGTTGAGTAAATCAAACGACCAGTGGTCTGATGTCGAACGGTCAGCTAATATCGCTTTATATTGGGCGAACGCGCCAGCCGATCTAAAAATTGAATTGGTCGTGCTGAGAAATTAACTATGCGAATTGTTGACTGCTATTCTGATCTTCTGGCTTTTGTTTATCGTTCTTCAAGATCGATGCCGGAGAGTTACGCGTCCTTCAGGGAGCAAATAGAAGCTATGCTTAAGAGTGGAGCAGACGCTGCCATTGACAAGTTCGACGCGGATGAGTGCGAACAAGCTTTGTTCGCTGTATGCGCGTGGATTGACGAATCAGTGATGTGTTCCAATAGTGAACAAGCGGAAATTTGGAGAAGTGAACAACTGCAAAAAGTGAAATTTGAGACCACTAACGGCGGTGTCGAGTTTTTTACAAGACTTAATCAGCTACCCAACACCTATCGTCATGCTAGGGAGACATTTTATGTTTGTTTGCAACTAGGGTTTAAGGGGCAATATGTCAGCGCCACCCAAACAGGTGCTTTAAATGCAATTAAGCATCACTTGCTGCAAACGTTAATTCGTGACGGAAAAGAATTGGATATTCTCCATGGTGATGCTCTGTTTCCTAGCACGGACAGCATTCCGCCCGCAGAAAAACAGCGTACTTTTTTTAATCGATTAAACGTCACCACTCTGATTGTCGCGTTATTTCCGTTAGCAGTATTACTTGCCTTACATACAACGTTCAGTTACATCCTAGGCACGCTAATGGATGGATACAGTCATTTTCTTCGGTAGCCATTGTGATTAAACAACTTTTATCTTTTGTTTACATCTCGCTATTCCTAACCGGCTTTGGCGGTATCTCTTGGTTTGCCACCACGTATTACGAAAAGTCGAGCCAATGGGGATACATACTATTTATTTTTTGTGTGGTGTTTCTGCTCACTTTCAAGTTTCTGAGGAGAATTTTTACACTTGCGAGAGTTAAGATTACCCTGGCGCTGAATCCAGACGTTCCCATTGACGGTGAAGAGGAGCCCACGCTTAATTTAAGGCGACAGTGGAACAGTGCCTTGCAGGATCTAAAGAAGTCAAAATTAGCAAAAAAAGGAGATCCAACATACGTTCTTCCTTGGTATTTGGTGATTGGTGGTCAAGGGTCCGGAAAGACGACCGCGCTAACAAGAGCTAGGTTAAGCTCTCCTGTAAAGGACGTGGATCAAAATGCGGCGATTGAACCAACAAAAACGTGGAATTGGTGGTTTTATGACACGTCGATAATGGTCGATATTGCTGGTCGTTATTGCACACCTTCCAGCGAAGACAAAGTCAGTAAAGAATGGCGAGAGATCCTGTCCTTACTCGAAAAGTCACGACGAAAAGAGTCGTTGAATGGCATTATCGTTTCTGTATCCGCTAGTAGTTTAGCGTCCAACTCAAGAGACGAAATGATTGAGGAGGGGCGTCATTTGAGGCGACGTATTGATGAATTGATGCGTCTTTTTGATTCTCGAATTCCCGTTTACGTTTTGATTACAAAATGTGATCAAATCTATGGCTTCTGCGATTGGGCTAAGGCTCTTCCCCAGGATGCGTTTCGTCAGGCCGTCGGTTACACGAACGCATCCTCACAAATTGGCAAATCTGCCGATTTGCTTGATAAGGCATTTGATAATATTGTTGACCGCACTGAAGATTTAAGACTCGTCATCAGTCGTCAGCTCGGTCTAAACGAGGCAATATTAACGTTCCCAAATGAGTTAGCCAAATTAAAGCCGGCGCTAGAGCACTTCTTTGAAGGGGCGTTTCAAGACACGCCTTACTTAGATAGTCCTCTGGTCAGAGGAATTTACCTCTCAAGTGCAGAGCAAGATGACGCTGAATTCCCCAATTTCTTCAATAATGAAACAAAGGCTGAAAAGACTAGGGGCTCTTCTCAAGGGTTATTTCTAAAAGATTTATTGGGTCGCCTCATTCCGCAGGATCGCTATTTGGTCTCCCCATTAGGGATGTTACGCCGTTGGTATCTGGCTACACGTAATCTTGGAGTCGCGTCTTGGATTGTATTTCTCATTGGCAGTGGTATGTTCTTTACGCTTAATTTCGCTCGACAAATTGATGCGGTGGCCATGATGAAAGAGCATCGACCCACCAACGCCGTGCTTGAGGGTGATTTTTCAGAAGATTTGATAACGTTGTTGCAGTACCGCGGCATGATTGACTGGATGCAAAAAAATGCACCAGAGCCTGTATTCAAAAGAATTCCAATGAATGCTCATATTTATGAGTTTCGACGTAACTTGAAAAATAAATTTTTCAACCGTTTCCATGAATACGCGATGGTTCCATTGGATCGAAATATTGCTCAAAATGCCAGAGCTCTGGTCTCTACTAATCAAGCTCAGCATAGGGCAGGGTACATCCAGTTTCTAGTTCGTCGGATTAACCTTTTGGATGCATTTCGGTCTGGAAAATCTGTAGACGAATTAAAAAAGATGCCTCTCTTAACCCAAAGTGAAACACTGCTCGCCGCGCTAAGTGGGGATAAGTCTGTGGCTGAGGCTCCTCCGGGGACAGCGGCAGCTTTTAGTCAAGCTTACGTTGATTATTTAAATTGGTCGGATGTCGAGCAGCGTCAATTACTTCTCGAGACCGCAGTGACTCAAGCCGCGTTACTCACACAAATGGCAGTGTATAGCGAGGATTTAGATTGGCTTACCGATTGGGCAAGAACTCAACCAAACGTTAAATCAATCACGTTATCTGATTTTTGGAATGGGTCGATACCTCCTGATAGCTCATTCCCGGTGATTGAGCCAGGACTCACGGGTGAGGGAAGCGACGCAATTGTGGGATTTATCGACGAACTTAAATCGAGCACGCCGGCGACACCAGAAATGCTAGCCAAGTATGAGAACTTTTTCACGTGGTATCGAAATTCGAGATTTAAAGCCTGGGCTACTTTCTTGTCAGAATTCCAACGTGGTCGCGAGCTTTTAGATGGACGCAGTGATTGGGATCAGACGTTGGCGAATCTTGGCACGCAAAATGGTCCGTTTGCCAGGGTCATGGATCGCATTGTGACTGACTTTGCACACGTAAAAGATAAAAAACTATCGGAAACCCCGCCTGGTTGGATTAAGTTCGCGAGAGATTACCCAACCATGCGTGATATCGCCAAAGCGTCAGATGGATTTTTAGGGTCCACTTTAAAGACCGTCAAAGTGCTCAAGGAATCAAGCAAAGAAATCGTAAACGAAGTTACTGTCACGAAATCAATCGCAGCAGGTGGCAAGGTGGTTCAAAGTCACTTGGATACTGCTAAAGCGTATGGCAAATACGTGCAGCTTACTCAAAAAGTAATCGAGGAGGAAAATGATGGGCGAGCGCAAGCATCAGAGGTGGCCCACAATTACTTTGCTTTTGGGACAGACCCGGATGTTGAAAAGTCGCTTATTGCTGATGCAGTCGACTCTTATGCTGACTTTCAAAAAACGTTGAAGTATCCAAAAGATGTGGAAGTGTTGTTTCCTGTTATCAAAGGTCCTCTAGATTTTTCGGTCATGTACGCTAATGCTCAAGCTGCTTGTGACATACAGGATTCTTGGCAGGACAAAGTAATTACACCCATCCGAGACGCTGATGAAAATGAGCAATTAGCCAAACTTATCTACGCGGATAATGGGTTGTTATGGACATTTGCCGAGACCGATGCGGCCGCCTACATCGATCGCGATAAAGATTCGAAGTATATTATCGTTGAAAAAAACGGATATGAAGCGCCGATCAATTTAATCCTTCCAACCGTATTAAATAATGGTATCCAGTTTTTTAAGAAACGGGATAAAGTTAAGGATGCAGCCTTATTAGAATTGAAGAAGCAAACTACTACGTTAACAAGTCAAGTCGCCGCATTGAATAAAAAAATTGAAGAAACAAAAACGAATATCACGGGCTTGACAGAAAACATTAGCAACTTATCGAACAAATCATACGTATTTGATATTGCTGCGCAGCCGATTAGTGTCAATAGCGGTGCAGCCCATCTTCCGTTTAAATTGACGACACAATTTCAATGTACGGATTCGACACAAATTCTGGAGAACTACAACTTTCCTAATAAAGAAACGATTAAGTGGTCGCGTAAGTCTTGTGGTGACGTGAGCTTGAAAATACACTTCCCAGATTATGTTGTTGAAAAAATATATCAAGGTAGTTCTGGAGTGGCTGACTTCCTTCATGATTTTAAAGATGGTGAAAAAACATTTACTGCTGAAGAATTTCCCACACAAAAGGGCGCGTTGACGAAGGATAAGATCACGAGCATTTCCATCGCTTATTTGTTAACTGGTTTGACGTCTTACGAGAAAGATGCGGAGCAAAAACTTCTGAGCACACAAAAAAAGAAAGCTTCTATCGCCGAACTTGCTACATCTACGGCAGAATTAGTCAAGGCTGTTAATGAGCGGGAAAAGTTAAAAAATTGGGTTTCTGAACTAATCAAGGGCAAAATTAGTGTCCATGAAGATCCCATGCCTGAGACAATCAAGAAACAGATTCAGCTGCCTTCAACTATTGCGGCATGCTGGCCGGATCGGTCAGATGGCGCCGGCCCAAAGGTGAAAACCACGGCGGACGCGGCCCAAAATTCAAGTGCTGGCGCTAATAGCACGCAATAAGCTAATCTCTAATTCCCAGCAGGTACTTCATGACGGCGGCTGACGCTTCTAACTTAATTTGCGCTTAGTTTGAATCAGCATTCTAGAGCTTGTAACGATCATTGCTACAGCCTTTAGAGCCGACATAAGACCAAAAATAAAAATACCATGGCCGGTATGGAATCCTAAAGTATAGTCAAAAAGCTCTTTACCGTAGGTAAATAGACTACTCGAACATAAGATTAATGCGACGATGCAATCGGTGTATTTAGATTCAAGTATTTGAATTACAGAAATATTTTTATTAGCCATGGTGGAAGCCTTTTTTAAATGTGGAAATAAGATCTCAATCTGTGGGTCAAGATGGTTTTAGGCTGGATTCGTGTCGAAACTCTTGAAGTCAGCGCCAAGACTTGAGAATTCCTGCGGTACCTTCTAGGGCTTGCATGACATCATAAAATATAACCCATGTTGAAAGTGTATCTTAAGAAAAACAAATCCTGACCGCAGTGAAACGATGTTTCTACTCATAGAATAAATGAAATCATAAATTCTGTGTATTTTGATTCGACGAAACTTATCGTTAAATTGAGTTTTGTCGAAACGGATTTCATAAACATGAGTTTGCACCTGTAAGGTTTTATTTTAGCAAGCTAAAAAGTCTGGTAAACCTTTGGTTCGCATGTGGCGCTAACCACAGCTTAATTTATCCCTCAAACTAAGCACGATCGCAACGTAAGGAGGGCTGTGCCGAACACAATATGGAAAAGATATGTATCATCTATCCCTTCTTATTCTTTCAAATTATTATGCGTTTGATTGTGGCAAAAATGGTCGCAGGAAACGCCGTTAATCAACTAAAAAGGAACTAAATTTTGAGATTGATGAAGCTGTCTTTGACCGCGTTTATACTTTTAACTTTTTCTTCAATTGCATTGGGTCAAAAGGACTCGAGGTTGTGCGGGTACCTTGCTAAAGACGCGCCCTATCCTGGTACTCCTCAAGTAGCGCTAGCTTCGGTTTATGAAGCTCGTAAGAACGATATAGACTATTCGGACCAGTGTAAAAAAGCACAGGAAAAAATAAAAAAAGGCTTAAAAAGTTCAGGTCTTTGGGAGGCGTACGATTGGAAATCGATCTATAAAGATACATGCGAAGATGTTGGGAAACACGTTACCGGACCGAATACTAGCAATGATATTTGCGACAAAATGACAGCGCGCTGTGCGTACAGTATCCAATATCTTGGTGACGACAACACGGTTTATTCAAAGCAAGGTTGCAAGTAATAGGGAGGTTCGTCGCCTATTTTTATTTGGTCCACCGAGGGAGTCCAAGGTCGTAGCTCGCTAATATGAAACTTATCGGAAATATTTATAAGCTGGTAGGGCGATTGTCAGCCATATTGCTCATTGGGGTGCTTTCATCGCTTGTCGGTTGTGCCTCTATGTCGCTTGATGATCATCGGGAGGCTGTTAAACCCAAAACCATAACGGCCGATGAGTTCAAGTCGTTGAAAAGGGCGCCCCGATCCTTTCAAAAACATTTTAAGGTGGGGCTCAGCTATTTCACGAAAGACAATCGAACCGAACTTGATCTTCAGACTGCAAGTGTTGCGTTTGATACGTCATGGCGACTCTCTAGAGATTACTGGTTGGCCGCTGTTTATCTTGGTTTGAGCTATGAAGAACTCGGATTATATTCCCAAGCAATGGAGGCTTACATCCAAGCGGGTCGGACCTACGATCACGCTGCCATTTGGCGCTCTGCAAGCGTAGTGGCTCTTAAGGCCGGCTACGAGAATCTCGCTTACAGTCTGTATATGCGAGCGGCTGACTCTAATAAACAATCGGAGGATCTCCTAGAGAGTTATCTTGAGGCCGCTTATTCTCCTCGATCGAGAGGTGATGGACTTCCCCAGCGCAATATTAGGTCGCTGATTAACGACGAGTGGATTGAGGAGACCATTGTGTGTGTCGCAGACGATGACGACGACGATGACGACGACGATGACGATGAGTCAGACGATGACAACAGCGACGAAGACGACGATGAGTCAGACGATGACAACAGCAACGATGACGATGATTACGTGACAGACTCGGGTGATTTTAGTTTTTCATTTGATTTTGATTTTGATCTTGATCTGGATGAGGGTGGCAGCGAAGTAGCAGCGTCACTCACAAATAGCGACCAACCCGTCATTGACCCTTGTCAAAACGTCAACTTGGTTGTGGATACCTATGTTATTCGACGAAGCGTCCAGCAAGCCTCGTCGATTGGTATCGATTTATTATCGGCATTAAAATTGACTTTTGGCGCCACACTCTATGACTTCGATAAAACCACGACACAAAATGACAACGTCAGTGCTACACAGTGGACGACGACAAGCGCGGCGGACTTAACGATTCCAAGCATCACTTATGCGCTGAGTATTGCGAATGACTCATCCGTGTATACCAGCCTTGAGGCCTCGCCATCGGTTTTATTAAATCTTAATGAAAAATCGAAAATTTTTGAGGGTACTGAGGTATTTATTGTCTCCACCAGTTCTCAGACCTCTGGGCAGTTCGAAAAAGAAATTGGCGTTAGCTTGGAAGCCACGGCAAACAGTTTCACTGAAAATGAAGCGAATCTGACACTGGACGTCAATTTATCGACGGTGAACACGACGGCGAGTACATCAAATTTTGAGACATTAAATACGGACAAACTGGAATCTGAAGTCACAGGTATCTTCCCTTACGATAAAGCCGTAGTGGTCAGCGCGTTCTCATCACTTAACCTCCGTACCAACGACACGGGACAGACAGGTTTGAAAGATGTGCCTGGTGCGGGGAGGTTGTTTGGCGTGGATTCGGCTTCAGCAACCGCAAGGGATGTCTTGGTGGTGAGTATCGTACGTCTTGTTTCAGGTGTTCAGAGAGCACCTCAGTCAATTGAGAAAAATCTTGCTGATTCGCTAGGAATCGAGGTGCCCGAGGAAGATTTCTCACGCGTTGGATTTGTTTACGATTTGCCGTCTACGCGCATTTTGATGAACATTTTTAATGACCAGGTTGTTGAGTTATTAACAAAACATGAGATGCCAGAACACAGTAAGTAATCCATATTTTCAATAAACAGGACTGATCTATGTCAAAAATTAAATGTTTATCGATTTTTCTTGTATTGTTTTTGAGCGCTAACACTGGCATGTCCTTTGCCAAACAATATAAGTGTGGATGCATTGACAGTGGAGCATTGAAGTCAGACGATTCAAAAATAAACGGTAAGACGTTTAAAGAGGTATTTGAGAACGATCCCACGGTTGAAAAAAAATTCGGCAAGGTTGAGTGTGTTAAGGGTGAGCTGTTTAAAAAGCCTGGACAGTCAAGTGTTTCCATTCAAGAGAAAAATGTAAAGATTTATCTCGAGGGTAAATTTCAATATCGTACGGATAAGCAAAAGCGAAGCAATAATATGGAGATCCGTTTTCGCCCACGTAATGGGAAATGTATCCAAGCGATTGGGGACGTATATAGAGGTAAATTGTGGGCGGGTGACTGGTGTGACCGATATAGTTATAAAACACAGAGCGGATTTACATTAAAAAATAACCCAGGCTCTAAATCACGTACCAATGCGCACACTGCGTTTGCCGTGGATGTGACTGGTTCGAATCGTTATAACGCAGCCATTCATTGGCAGTGGAGCAGAAATAATGAGATTTGGCTAATGACTGCAGTCTGCTTGGAGAGCAAATAGAAAACGTAGTATATTAATTTTAATTATTTGTCGTTAAAAAAAGTGAGCTCAGTGGGTTAGTTTCCCTATTGCCATAATTAAGTTATTGAACAGAAACATATCGTGAGAAAAATAAGTACCACTGTCGGCCGCTTTCTGATTCTTTTTTTCTGCCTTTGTGACCCGACCATGTCGCTTGCTGCGAAAAAGATTGGTGTGTTGTCGGTAGTGATTGGCTCGGTCTCTATAGTGCGTGACTCGTCATCAATTAAAGCTGAAACGAAGTCAAAGGTTTTTGAAGATGATTTGATTATCACCGGTGGAAAGAGCCGTGCGCAGGTACTATTGCTGGATCAAACGGCGATCAATATTAGTCAAAATGCAGAACTTATCCTCGACAAGTTCGTTTTCGGCGGAGACGACGACTCCGTGTCCCTCAAAGTCAGCAAAGGCACCTTTCGATTTATATCCGGCAAGGTGGCGACAAAAAACCCAGAGAAAGTGAACGTGGAGACCCCTGTGGCCACCATTGGTGTTCGGGGTACTGAGTTTATCGGGCAGATTGATGCAGGGGAATCTGTTGTGGCGTTATTTAACGGGATAATTGAGGTGGCTAATGATAGTTACACCCAGCAAGTCGGTGTGCCTGGATTCGGCGTCACGATAGATCCAGCGGGATTAATTAGTGCACCTGTGAAGTTACCTGCGGAGCAGTTAAGCGCGCTCGTTGATGCGGTTTCAACGCGTAAGGAAGTGTTGAATAGTGAAACCGCAGATATCTTGGAGGGTCGCAAAGAAGAGGGTGACGGCGACGAAGAGGGTGACGGCGACGAAGAGGGTGACGGCGACGAAGAGGGTGACGGCGACGAAGAGGGTGACGGCGACGAAGAGGGTG
>Ga0209251_1003087_pt1 | contig 11101 bp, 10 predicted proteins | sample SaaInlV_100m_DNA_6_FD_184665 | JGI IMG/M metagenome (GOLD analysis project Ga0209251, IMG submission 184665) | Marine microbial communities from expanding oxygen minimum zones in the Saanich Inlet - Saanich Inlet SI073_LV_10m_DNA (SPAdes) (version 2) | ecosystem: Environmental > Aquatic > Marine...
CTTGGATGTTTGATACAACTGGGACTTCAGTTGACGCATCCACACGTTTGGCTCACCTTGGAATCACAATGGATAACGCAGCTGCTATGACTCTTCTCTTTGGAGTGCTTGGTGATGAAGCAATCACCGGTCTTCTCGAGATTAGTGAAGACGGAACAGAGTTCGGTGTTGCAAACTTCCTCGGGCTCGGTCCAGATGCTATGAGTGCTTACGGACTTGACATTGCGACCTATGGTGCAGTTGCTACATGGGCTGCAAACTGGATGACAGATCAAAGTTCATTACCAATGATTCTTCTTGGTGGAAGCGGTGATATGACTGCTTCATTGTTTGTTAATACCTCATTCGGAGCAGAAGATCCACTCAATGGCGGATATCTCGACAACAGCCTGAACCTCGGCGGTGCTTGGGGCACAGCCATTATTGCAGCATCTGAAGGTGCTCCTTCAATTGCACTTGATGCAGCAGTTTCAGGTAACGTCCTCTATGGGCCTCTTGGTCTAACAACAGCAACAGGTGCAACTGTGTTCTTGTTCGGTGAATTGACAGGCATGACGCCTCCAATTGACTTTACAACAATGGGTCCAGGAGCTCCAATGGAATGGAACGCTACAACAATTCAAGCACTCTATGGTGTCGATGCTAATGCAGCAAGTGCACTTCGAGTCCTTATGATGAGCGTCATCTATGGTGACTTCGTTCCAGGATTCCTTGTTGATACCTTCGGAAGCAGTGGTCAATACATGACCATGCCTCTCGACAACTGGCTCTATGGATGGAGAGACCCAGTCAGCGCTTTCGTTGCTGGTGACGTGACCGACCCTTCGTTGGGATGGTCCAAGCTTGAAACAAACGAAACCTACTTCGGATCTGGTGGAATCTCCACTGGACCTGCTTCAGTCTACGTTATGTGCACTGGACACAACTCTGACTGCGACAAGGGTGAAGCAATCAGCGAAGATGGTTCAAATCAACTCTCATGGAGAAACGATATGATGTTCGCAGAAACCTTTGGTCTCGTAACTCCAGTAAATCTCAATGAGACAACTGGTGGCTTCCTTACCGGAAGTGGCGACATGGTCAACGCTGGTGGATACGCAGTTACAGAAGTTGTTTGTGACGGAACTGGCGAAGTAAAGGGAATCCCTGTTGATGAATGCACAGCAAGTGTTGATCCAACTACAAACCCTATCACTGCTAAACTCATCAAGAGTTTCACGCTCCTTGACGCAACAACACCTGCTCTCCCAGTTTACTTTGGAAGCGAGATTTCTATGATGTCTGAAGACATCTCTGGAATTATCATCTCAGGTTCTTCAACATCAACCTTCTATCTTGATACACGAACAGGACTCGACATGGCTACAGCACCGAACATGACTGACCTACAACCAGTGTTCCAAATCGAACAATCTTCAGAAATTGAAGATGATGATGCAGAAGATATGGAAAGTGCAATCGTCCAGAACCAAGAATACATGGGCTGGTGGATGAACTTTGACACCGAATTCGATTACGTAGCACTCTTGCTCTACATCGGTGGTGTTGCTCTTGTCATCATGCACTTCGTCATGGCTGGCAAAGATGAAGAGTAGGACTACTCTTGATTGAGTTTTCAACTCTCGTGATCTTATTGGGACGACTCTCACGAGTCGTCCCTATAGGCTTATCAAAGAGCACTCGCTGGTTGAAGTATGGATATACGTGCAAAAGTCTGTCTAATCATTGGCGGAGTACTCCTAGTCATTGCAACTGGTGGGTTCGTACTTGGTGTCTCTCAAATAGATGACATTGAAGATGCTGTACCCGTCTTTGTTCTTGAAGATGTCACAAATGGTACTCTAATGGTCAATGATGATGATGGGCAAGGAGATCTTGGCTTTACTTTCTTCGTGAAGGGCACGTTTGTTGACGCGAACAATGACGATATATGGGATCATTGCCAACAGACCAATGTTACCGTAACGGATAAACCAGATCTCGTAAGGGCTGAATGGTCTAAAATGGGACATGATTATGAGGGAGGATTTTACAACGAAGTGATGGCAAGCGATAATCACGATGGATGTGATGCGTACTCTGGAAATAAAGAGTTCTATCATGATAATTCGTCATACATTAAACTTGGTCGAGCTTGTTTTGGATGTGGAATGGGTGAGTTTTCATTTGAATCAAATCAATCCGTTTACGTCGTAAGTGATGATGACATTGAAGCGATAGGGACGCCAATTGCAATTGCAGCTCTTGGCTTCTTGACTGGATTTGGAACTCTTTGTTGTGGTATCTTACTCCTTCTTGTCGGAATTATCCTTGTATTTACGCTAAAAGATGAAGCAGTCCAACCAATGGTGATGAATCAAGATGGACAGTTTATTATTCAACAGAATATGGCTTCGACACAAATGACTCAAAAATCGAGCCAGACAATTATTGAACCGTATTCGTCTCCACAGGCCTCTGTTGATGTTCCTGAATCAGTAAATGAAACAGTCAATGAACCGTATTCATTCCCGTCTACACCCGCTTCAGAGAATGAAGTGAAGTGATTATTCCTCTTCATTTACATACAGTTGCCTGTTGCATGATGGGCAAGTGAATTCAGATGGGCGATCACCGTCAATTTCGGTGACAGTTCCACATGGACCACAGAGGATTGTAGTTTTCTTAGGCTCGTCGATGGTGACGTCCACTCGATACATGATTCGATTAGCATCAGGAAGTTGTTCTGCTGATGGTTTCCATGCAGCTATCTCTGCAGGTGCGAGTGTTTGATTGCTTGAGGTGCCCATGCCTATGACAAAGAGGAACACTCCAGAAACACCTATGATCACTCCCATCGAAAGAACACCTCCAATGGTTAGGAATCCTCCGAAAGCGATGCATATCATTCCTGAAAGGATGAGATTCTCTCGTACATTACGTACCATAGTTCATCCTCAGTTCAATGCTTTTTGAAGCGTTTCAACCACTCTGTGAATCGAAGAGAGTGGTATTGCACACAAACCTATTCGAACACCGCCTTGCAGTGGTACAAGATAGACATGGTCTGCTGCACATTTCTCTGTGATTGATTCTGGGTCATCATGTTCGAGCCATCCAAAGAATCCATCGTGTGTTGGATTAATTGGTACATTGAGTTCTTTACAGGAATTTACGAATGCGTTTCTTCTCTCGATGAGAAGTCCTTGCAATCGATATCGCTCATCTGACCAAGCACTTGCAGTTTCAGGATTTGAGTGTAATTCTGCTGCAGTATATTGGAGCAATCTTGGTGCAGCAGACCAGGTCTGTCGTCCTGTTACACCTAGGATGCCTCGCAGTCGTTCTGTGATGTTCTGATCTGGATGAATGGCAATAAGTGCTCCAGTTCTCAATCCGTACGCAGTATGTGACTTTGACATTGAAACAGCATAGGTGATGAGAAAGTTTTCTGGCCATGGCGTTCCGTCTTCCATGGTCTCTACAATGGTCTCTCCCCATCCATGCGGTTCATCCGCATACAAACTGTATGCTGCATCTAAGAGAAGTGTATGTCCAATTTCTGGGTGTCGGGAAGCACTTGCCATCATGACATCAAGGGCTGCTCTTCGTCCTTCAGCAGACATCGTCAATCCAGTAGGGTTGTGGGCAGGATCATTCAGCCATACCATCACAGTACTCTGTGTTGAAGCAAGTTGTTCGACTTCTTTCTCGAATGCAGTATCTGCGAAAAACGGGTATTCGCTTCCTGCTTCAGGTAAGAGTGGCCATGTTGCCATTCCAAGGCCACATCCCTTCAAGAATCCAGCATATGGACCCCAATATCTGTCGCGCAGAAGGATTGCTTCTCCTCGTTCACATAGATTAGAGGCGGCGAGGAAAAGTGCTCCAGAACCACCAGGTGTTGCGGTTGATGTGAATGAGAAACCCATCTCTTCCAAGGTTGAGCGATGGTCTCCAAGAGCCAGAGAGATGCTCAAATCAAGGAATGCGGGCAAACCCTTCAATGGAGCATAAGATGCAAATTCAAGCGGAGGTGCGTTTCGCAACATATCGTCAACGACATGATTGATTGCAAGCTGCCCGTTATCTTCGAGGAGAGAACCGACTGTTCCGTTAACAGCATCATGTCCGTCACTCTTCGCTTGCTGATATCGGGCAAACCAACTGAAGATGGTATCATTACCAATTCGGGTTGAAGCGAGGGTGTTGATGAGAGACTCTCCGGGCGCTTCGTCCATATCCATCGCAAGTGGGTTTACCTATTGACCTTGTCGAGATTTGACCGTTTCCTTCATGAAGGGGATGAGAATGGCCTAACAAGGCCAACGTAGCATAGCTGGTAGTGCGCCTGATTTGTAATCAGGCGGTCGGGGGTTCGAGTCCCTCCGTTGGCTCCATAATTTCAACCCTATTGGATGCGAATGCTCAAACCGAATTAGTCGCACGATGTGCTATGGGCGCAACACGACTTGACGGTAAAGCATGTGCTGCTGACCTAGAGGAACGATTGAAAAGTCGAATCTCAGAATGCTCAGTACAACCTCATCTTGCCGTTATCATCGTCGGCGATGATCCCGCTTCACATGTTTACGTGAACAACAAAGTACGTTCTTGTGGCCGTTTAGGAATAAAGTCCACGCACATTGAGTTGCCTGCGGACACTGAACAGGATGTTGTTGCTCAACATATTCTTGATTTGAATCAACAAGATGATCTGCACGGAATACTCATTCAATCCCCATTGCCTAAACATATGGACGAAGAGATGCTAACTGAATTGATTGACCCTCGTAAGGATGTTGATGGTTTTCATCCAGTCAATCTTGGCCGTCTCGTCCAAGGTCGTTCTGATGGAATGGTTCCGTGTACACCCTCTGGTGTGATGGAAATGTTGAGTTGGGCGAACGTCGATTTGACTGGAAAGAAAGCAGTCGTTCTTGGGCGTTCGTTCAATGTCGGTATGCCTCAAGCGTTGCTCATGGCAGCAAAAGGTGCTGACGCAACCGTCACGATTGTGCATTCCAGAACAAAGGATGCTCAAGCAGAGTGTCGAGAAGCAGATGTTCTCATTGCAGCTGTGGGCCGTCCTGAGATGGTGAAGCTTGATTGGGTTAAGCCTGGTGCTATCGTTGTTGATGTTGGAATTAACCGAGTCGACGATGCTTCAAGAGATCGTGGCTGGAGGCTTGCAGGCGATGTTCACCCAGATGTTGCAGAGACTGCATCTCTCCTTTCTCCAGTACCTGGTGGCGTAGGTCCAATGACTGTGGCCATGCTCATGGCCAACACAGTGACTTCTGCTGAACTACTTTCTAAGAATTGACGGGATTATCATGGAACAAAAAGCGCCTCGTATTGCGGTGTTCGCATCTGTTCTTTCAGGCCTTTCTGCAGTGCTGCTTCTCGTCAATGCCTTTGCTGGGAAATATCCTGGTCATTCAGGTGAACGTGTACTTATCGCTCCATTATTTGATCATTTCATTGCAGGTGGAACCGATTCCTATTGGGGTCAAACAGGCTGGAATCTGCAGGAAACTGTTTGGGCAATTGCAACATTCTTGCTCGTACTGGTTTCTTTTTGGGGTCGTCAACTACGACCAGTACCTGAGTTACCGAAACAACCAACCGTGGCAGAACAACTTGAATCGTTTGAAAACATAGCCACTCCAGTATCGAATCAATACTCAAAACCATATTCGAATGAATACCACGAACGAACTTCAAGCATTATTTCATCAGTTCTCGGTGATTCACAACGTGACGTTGATCAACAGTCTGTTTCCTCTGCCATCACTTCTCTTTCATCTGGTTCTTTGGGAGCCTATGCCTCTGCAGTTGTTGCTGAGAGAAATTCTACAGTTTCTGAATCTGTTATGGAGACTGAACAACTCGAGCGAACAAATATCGATTCTGAGACTCTTCTTTTATCTCCGCAAAATTCACTTCCAGAAGAATCGTTGAAGGATGAAAAGCGTATTGATGATGGACGTAATTTCGTTTCAGATGGTCCTGCTTACATTCCTCTTCCAGGAGTTAATGCAGCATCCAATGACCTTCCGATTCGTAAAAAACAAACGGAATTTGTTTCAGATGGTCCTGCAAGCATACCTTTACCAGAGCTTCCTGATTTTGATGATGAACCAATTGAAATTCCGCTCTTGCCGGACCTAGAATCGTTGTTTAGTGAACCTACAAATGAAGTACCAACCCTTCCAAATCTCGATGATTTGTTTTGAATAAATGACGAGAGATTCAAAAGAAGTGGACTGGAGGAATGAACATGGAATGGAGCGAACGATACGACCTCCACTCACACACTACCCACAGTGATGGTTCTCTAAGCGTAGAAGATTTGGCATCGAGTATGGCTTCTGAAGGAGTTCATGTTTGGTCACTTACTGACCATGATACCATCTCTGGATGGGATGAAGCTAAGATTTCTGCATCTAATCATGGGATCCGCTTTGTTCCCGGAGTTGAATTGACATGTGATGTTGAACTTCCATGGGACGAAGATATGCTGTCTGAAACTGGCCGTGATCGTTCACCAACCTCTTGGCATTTACTTGCCTACTTCCCATACCATCCGAATCCAGAAGGTCTTCAATTGTTCAAAGAATGGCTCGATCCATTGCAAAATGATAGAGTTCCTCGCATGCTTGAAATGATTCAATTGGTCAATGGTTTTGGGATGAAGATTGAAGTGGACGATGTTTTGAATCGTGCCCAAGGAAGTGTAGGTCGTCCTCATTTGGCTCAAGCAATGGTAGATGCAGGGCATGTAAGTTCAATGAATGAAGCGTTTGATTTGTGGCTTGGTGATGGACGTCCATGCAGTGTTATACGCCCAAAACCCTCTCTTGCGGAAGCAAGCCGTTTGGTTCACGCAGCGGGAGGAATTACTTCTCTTGCTCATCCTCGCTATTACGGAGTTGAATACGAACGGCTTGTTCAACATCTCAAAGAGTCAAAGGTTGATGCAATTGAAGCCTTCCATCGGAGCCATTCCGATGAGGAGCGCCATTCTATTTGGCAAGCTGCTACAAAAGCCGGACTAGGTGTAACCGTTGGTTCTGATTTCCATACCCCAAAGTGGGGTCATAGACCAGGGCATATGCCTGTTATAGAATCGGCTCTTCCGGCGCTCATCGTTTCGGAAGAATCCGATCAATGACGAGGGATATTTCGAACAGCAGAATAATTGGAAGTGCAACCAAGAACAACGAAAGCGGGTCTGGTGGCGAGAACATTGCACCAAGAACAAATGAAGAAAACCAAATGTGTTTGCGATACATTGTGATTGTTTTTTGATCGACCATACCAACTCGTAATGCAAGCATTGTAACCACAGGTGCTTGGAATCCAATCGCAGAAGCAATTGCCAAATTCAGAACAAATCCAACATATGCCGCCAACTTCCATTGTGTCGAAAGCCCAGCCTCTTGCGCATCACTGCTGAGGTATTCAAGCAGCATAGGGGTCAAGAGTTCCCAAGCGTAAATGATTCCTAAAATCGCAAGTCCAATGCTTGAAACGACAGATAGTACCATCGCCATCGAAGGACGAGGGGCTTTCAGGTCTAATTCTGCTATTCTTGCTTTGACAGCAGGATGTTTTACTCCTCTGAATGATGCTTCAACAATCAAGAACCCAAAGGCTAGGAAGAGGCCAAGACTTGCTGAAAGTTGTATTTGCAGCATGATGAATTCGACTGGAGAAGTGACGATGACATTGACATCATTTGGAAGTCGTTGTTCATCAATGATCCATGTGATGATGTTTTTAGCAATTGGAAACCCTGCGATTAAGCCTGCTAGGAAGAGGCCAAAGAGCGCAAAAGCCCTCTTGCGAAGATGGATTCTTAATACTGAAAGCAGTTCTCCACCGGGAGAATCCATTAGTTCAGATACGGCGTCTTCCAGAGAAGTCTTAGACGCCATGTTAATCCCACGAGATGCCTCCCAATAAGGGAATGCTCATTCCTCTTCCCAAGTGTGAGAAGGTGTTGAATCATACCAACTTCTTCCATTTTGGCTTAAGCGTAGTAATCGATAAATCACAAAACCAGTGATGTAAAGCGATGGGATTGAGAGCGCAATCGCTTTGTTCATCGCTGCTGATGAGCCCTCATACTCTGAAACGATTTGTACTTCCATGTCACCATCGTTACCGCTGTGGTGTAGGAAGATGTAGGTGTAAACATTGGATGAGTTAAGTTGTAGAATTCTATCCTGTCCCGGAGTGAGTGAGGAGACACAATCAACACTTTGTGTGCAATGTTCATTTGCCAAATCTTGCATTTCATCCCAGTCAACTCTGTAATTCTTGAATCCACTTTCTGCTAAATCAACCGTGATAATGGCATACTCAAGAGTCTGGGAACTGTCCATATTGTGGATTGTGGTCATTACGCTCTGCTCAGGCCCCATCTCATGGATGAGGTCATGAACAGTATCCCCCGACCCTAATCGAAAGGAAGCTTGGTCATCATTTGTTGAGTCCTGATAATTTATCGCCCCCATAATCGCAGCCATCATGAGCAGCAAAATCGTACCTTCAACGAAGATATGCTTACGCACTTTTTCTTTTGAAACTCCTTTGAACATTGGGCCAAAATCATTTCGTAAACGAGGCTGCAAATGGTGGATGAAGAGAGCACCAATGCCGCCAACAAGCATGCCCAGAGGTATGTCTGCGACCCAGTGAATGCCAAGATAGAGGATTGTAAAGATGAACACTAACGTATTGATGAGGATGAACATGTGGTATCGGTAATGCCTCCATTCTTTCATTGCAATTCCTTTCTTCTTAACATGAAGATAATTCAGCATTAAGATCCCAAATGGAATTGCGACGTGAAGCGATGGAACTGCATTGTCGAGCGGATCGTGCGTGGCGTAGAATGTGGCATACATTCCATCGTGGTACAACAACGCATCCATTCCAGGTATCCATGATGATGTTACTTCGACATTGAAAAAGAGATAATACGGGACTGCAAGCGCATAGATAAGGAGATAATTCATCGTGACCTTATCAGTCATATCACGGTCGCTTGTGTATGCATAATACACTGTTGTCACATAGATGAGGAAGAGATAGACAAAGAGATAATGGAAATTCAAGAACGCAGTGAGAATATCATTTTCGAACGTTGTTTGTACCCACAACACGAAGTTTCCTTCAAGTGCATGAACAGAATCTGTCCAATGGCCAACTGTCGATTTAATCGGTTCATTTAGCCGATCAGTAAGACCTTTCCAATTGATGATAATGATGTACCCCATGGCGTGGATATAATACCGCTGTTCGTGAATCGTCTGCATCCATTTTCCGAAGGGTAATCTCGAAGACTTTTGATTTAAGGAGAAAATATAGCAGATCACTGGAGTCAATAGCAGTATCATGCTCATCATGATTGTCCATGGACTCATAGCCCGCCTGCGGTGACTGCTCATATAGAGGTTTTACCAACCTCGTGCGATAATATGGGGGATTGAAGCCAACTGAACTGAGCGGAGATTGAAAAAGAGGAATCGTCTGGGTTGAACGAAACCGATGCATATTCAATCACCAGAAAATACCCTCGCAAGCCTTGTACATGGGATGCAGATGTTTGATGGAATTGAATTTGATATTCGGCTAACAAGTGATGATCAAATCGTCATCCATCATGACCGTACCATTTCAGTAGATCCGGGTCTGCTATCAGGTCGTTCACCCTTTGTTGAAGATTGGACCTTGGATGAACTACAAGAATTCGGTTTCTGTTCATTTGAGGAATTGCTCAACCATTCTAAGATTCAAAAGGCAGTTCAAGATGAAGGGAAGGTCCTCGTTGTCGAAACAAAGCGTCCGAGTCTGAAAGTTAAGCGCTCAGGGGGGCTATTTGCTCGTAAGAAGCACGATGTGCATATGGGTCAAACGATGCATGGTGCAGAACAACTTCTTGATGAGTATAACATTCCTCTCAAATCGATTGTTCACTATGCTTTCCATTCGCGTATGGATGTAGCAACAAAGTACGGTGGAATCAAAGCTCCTTGGTCATCTCTTCGGCCAAATATTCGTCCTTTTGGTGGACGCAGAACTCATCGAACCTTTGCACTCCCTGAGTTTATTTCAAACTCCTTCAATCGTCTCAAGAAAAAGCATCAAAAAAATGGTTCTCCGATGATGCCTTGTGCAATTGAATATCTGGTCTCTCCGACAAATCGTATTCCTGTTGGGAAAACGGTTGGATTGCATGGGAAACAACTTGAGACATTAACAAAGCAAAGGCAAGGTTTTCCAGTTTACCTTTGGCCTGTTAAACCCAATCGAGAGCACTCAGTACTCAATGCAGGTCTTTCAGCACTTACCGATTATAGCGATCCTGACCTCACATGGCTACCAAGTGGCCATGCTCGTTGGCAACAACCGGCTACTCTTCCTCTTGATGAAGGGCAACAAAGCCTGCTCAATGCCACGGATGAAGAGAATCACTTGTCTGTTCTGACAGAACTGAAAAATGAAACACCTCCTTGGAGCGAAGCAGATCCTTCAAGACGGCGTGAACTTTTTTCGTACTGGAAAGCCAAATGGAATTGGCAACCCTCCATCGATGAGATGCTGACTTATTCCACCCAGAGCGTAAGCATGCCATGGGAATTCGTTAGAATGATTGGGCATCGTGGTTCCGGAAAGACTCAGAGACCTGTGTTGTAACATCACTCGCTCTCATGATGCTTCAGATGACGCTTTGCATCTCGACGCAAAAACGGCCCATACAATGCAGGTAGGAGAGTAACACTTGAGATCATTGCTAAACTGATGGCAACGATGAACACCTGGCCAAACAATCGCAATGGAAGAAGACCTGAGAAGTTGAGAATTGCAAATCCTCCGGCTGTACTCAGTGCAGCTCCAAACATGGCTCTTCCAGTGGTTGCCGTTGTCTTAGATGTCCAATCAGAGATGTCTTTCTCTGGATGCAATTCTGCTTCTTCTTCTAATCGAATCACATAGTGAACGGCATAATCAACACCAAGTCCAAGAGCAAGTGCTCCAATCGTAACGGTTTGGGAATTCAATTGATATCCAGCAAGTCCCATGATTCCATAGACCCACAATACTACCA
>Ga0209251_1003089_pt1 | contig 11095 bp, 6 predicted proteins | sample SaaInlV_100m_DNA_6_FD_184665 | JGI IMG/M metagenome (GOLD analysis project Ga0209251, IMG submission 184665) | Marine microbial communities from expanding oxygen minimum zones in the Saanich Inlet - Saanich Inlet SI073_LV_10m_DNA (SPAdes) (version 2) | ecosystem: Environmental > Aquatic > Marine...
TCTCTTACGTTGGTCCGAAGCCCAATCTTTTAGGGGTTGACTATGAGACAGTTTTTAAAAGATTGGAGCTCTCGCAGCCAATTTTGGATTTTGAGGATTATGATTCTCTCGTCAATATTTCTAAGTTGAGTCAAGGGGCATTCGACAGTGAGATTATTGACATTACTTTCCCTGTTGATGAGGGGCCAAGTGGCCTAGAGCGAGCGCTATCGACAATTGCTAAGCGCGCTGAACGTGCTGTGCAAAATGGTAAGACGATACTGATATTGTGCGATAAGGGCGTTGACAGTGCCAGGGCAGCCATTCCAGCATTGCTTGCAACGAGTAGTGTTCATCATCATTTGGTGCGAAACGGGTTGAGAACCAAAACCGGACTGGTGGTAAGCACTGGGTCTGCACGCGAGGTTCATCACTTCGCTCTTCTTGCTGGATATGGCGCAGAGGCCGTTCACCCTTGGTTGACGATGGAAACGCTTGCTGCGGTGACTGCTGGCTCGAATCAAGAGATCGTGACGCATCAAAAAAACTTTATTAAAGCGGTCGGTAAGGGATTGAATAAGGTGATGTCCAAGATGGGCATATGTACGTATCAATCGTATTGCGGGGCTCAAATTTTTGAAGCTATTGGCCTAAATACTAATTTCGTTCATCGCTTTTTCACGGGTACATCAAGCAATGTTGAGGGAATAGGTTTAGAGGAAATTGCGGTTGAGACGATTAACGAGCATTCTCGTGGTTTTAGTGAAAAAGACCCAACGTTAGTCGCTGCTTTAGATGCAGGTGGTGAGTATGCGTATAGAACTCGTGGAGAGGCGCACATGTGGACGCCTGAATCTGTCGCAACGCTTCAGAGAGCGACGCGAACGAATGAGTATTCGACCTATAAACAGTATGCTGAGATGATTAATGAGCAAAATCGCAGACACATGACATTGCGCGGTTTGTTTCAAATCACCCCTTTATCCAACGCTATTCCCATTGACCAAGTTGAGCCTTGGACGGCTATCGTTACTCGGTTCGCGACAGGTGCTATGTCACTAGGTTCGATATCGACCGAGGCACACTCGACACTAGCGATTGCTATGAATCGAATTGGGGGGAAATCGAACACTGGCGAAGGTGGAGAAGACCCAGGACGGTTTAAACCTGTTTCATCAGATACAAGTACGAAAAAGTTATTAGGGGATGTCGTTATTAGCGACGTCCAGTTAAAAAAAGGCGATACTTTACGGTCTAAAATTAAGCAAGTCGCCTCCGGTCGGTTTGGTGTGACTGCAGAGTATTTAGCCAATGCCGATCAAATTCAAATCAAAGTGTCTCAGGGCGCAAAACCTGGAGAGGGCGGTCAACTGCCTGGACATAAAGTATCGCAATACATTGCGAAGTTGCGGTTTTCGGTTCCTGGGGTGGGGTTAATCTCGCCGCCACCTCATCATGATATTTATTCCATTGAGGATTTAGCGCAACTGATTCACGATCTAAAAAATGCAAATCCAAAGGCAGCCGTAAGCGTTAAGCTGGTCTCAGAAATTGGTGTTGGAACGGTCGCCGCGGGTGTGTCAAAAGCTAAGTCAGACCATGTGGTAATTGCCGGTTATGATGGTGGAACAGGCGCTTCGCCACTCTCGTCTATCAAGCACGCTGGAGCACCTTGGGAGTTGGGGTTGTCGGAAACGCAACAAACTTTAGTCTTAAATCAACTTCGTGGTCGGATTGTTGTCCAGGTCGATGGTCAGATGAAGACTGGTCGTGATGTGATCATAGGCGCTTTGCTTGGAGCAGACGAGTTCGGGTTCGCAACCGCACCTCTGGTGGTGGAAGGGTGCATTATGATGCGAAAATGTCATCTAAACACGTGTCCTGTTGGTATCGCGACCCAGGACCCTATTCTCAGAGAGAAGTTTTCTGGTAAGCCGGAGCACGTTATAAATTATTTTCATTTTGTCGCCCAGGAAATGCGAGAAATAATGGCGAGTATGGGTGTAAGAAGCCTAAATGAAATCATTGGCCGATCTGACTTGTTAGATATGCGAGAAGGGGTTGATCATTGGAAGGCGAAGGGATTGGATTTTTCCAAGATTTTCTATCGACCTGAGATGTCGGATGAGGTGGCTAGGCGACATTGTGAACAACAAGATCACGGTCTAGAGAAAGGCCTAGACAATACCTTAATTGAGCAATCAAAGCCGGCTCTCGAAAATCAAAAGGCCGTGCACATTGATAGTAAAGTCATTAGCGCGAACAGAAGTGTAGGCGCTATGCTATCTAACCAAGTTGTAACTCGATACGGACATGCGGGCCTTCCCGATGACACAGTTACAGTCAATTTGGAAGGAAGCGCCGGTCAAAGTTTCGGGGTTTTTCTGGCACACGGAATTACTTTTAACTTGAAGGGCGATGCGAACGACTATGTCGGTAAAGGTTTATCAGGGGGGCGCATTGTCATTTATCCGTCGAGTGACTTCAGTGGACCTTCTAACAAAAATATTGTGATTGGAAATACCGTGTTGTACGGAGCGGTAGAGGGAGAAGCTTATTTTTCAGGTGTCGCCGGAGAAAGGTTTGCGGTCAGAAATAGTGGCGCAACTGCCGTCGTTGAAGGGGTCGGTGATCACTGTTGTGAGTACATGACAGGGGGTACGGTAGTCGTCTTAGGGGATACTGGAAGAAACTTTGCAGCGGGCATGAGCGGCGGGATCGCTTACGTATACGACCCGAAAGGTCATTTTAATCTTCGATGTAATCCATCTATGGTTGATTTAGAGCCTGTGCTTCAGACGGAGGAGCAACCAAACGAAAATCTCCACTGCGATAAAAGCGACGAGGAATTGTTGAGGCAGCTTGTCTCTGAACATGAAAGACGAACGGGTAGCATCATTGCGAGGGAAATTCTAGCGCAATGGGAGGAAGCAAGAGGTAGATTTGTTAAGGTATTTCCACATGAATATCGAAGGGCTCTGACTGAGCTTTCTCAAATTAATAAAAGTGAACGGGAGGCAGCGTAGGATGGGTAAACCAACCGGATTTTTAGAGCATGATCGGGTCAATGAATCAAGCGTTCCTGTGGACGCCAGGACGAAAAATTATAAGGAATTTGTCATCACGCATTCAGATGACGAGGCTTCTCGCCAGGGCGCGCGTTGCATGGATTGTGGTATCCCATTTTGCCAAAGCGGCTGCCCAGTGAACAATATCATCCCTGATTGGAATGACCTGGTTTACCGCCATGACTGGCAATCAGCGCTACAAACATTACACTCTACGAATAATTTTCCCGAGTTTACGGGCCGAATTTGCCCAGCACCGTGTGAGGCATCTTGCACTTTGAATATCAATGATTCGGCGGTGGCAATTAAATCAATCGAGCATGCCATTGTAGATAAAGGATGGAGTAATGATTGGATCGTACCGCAGGCTCCAAAGGTCAAGACTGGGAAACGCGTCGCTGTGGTGGGCTCAGGGCCAGCCGGACTTGCGTGTGCGCAACAGCTTGCGCGCGTTGGTCACGACGTCGTTGTTTTTGAAAAAAATGACCGAGTTGGGGGTTTACTCCGATATGGGATTCCTGATTTTAAGATGGAAAAAACGCATATTGATCGCCGGGTGTCTCAGATGGAACAAGAAGGCGTAGAGTTTAGAACAAGCGTTTTTGTTGGGTCCGGAGGCGAGCCAATTACCGGTGTGAGTAACCTTTCTCAAAGCAGCGTTAATCACGAAAAGTTGCTGAAAGATTTTGACGCAATCGCGTTAACCGGGGGCTCTGAGATCCCTAGAGATTTATCAGTGTCTGGGCGGGAGTTGACAGGGGTACATTATGCGATGGAATTCCTCCCTCAACAAAATCGGATTGTGGCAGGTGACAAACTCGATAGTCAAATTCTTGCAACTGGGAAACACGTTGTCGTGATTGGCGGTGGCGATACTGGATCGGATTGCGTAGGGACTTCGAATCGGCAGGGCGCAGCCTCTGTGACTCAATTCGAATTGATGCCAATGCCGCCAGAGCAAGAAAACCGACCGCTTACTTGGCCGGAATGGCCGATTAAATTAAGAACTTCCTCCTCGCATGAGGAGGGGTGTGAGCGTGATTGGTCAGTTACAACTAAGCGCTTTGAGGGCGAGGACGGTCGTGTTCAGAAGCTCGTTGCCGCTCGGCTTGAGTGGGAAAAAAGTGATGATGGTCGTATGCAGATGCGGGAAATGGCTAATAGCGAGTTTGACATTAAGGCCGACCTTGTCTTATTTGCCATGGGTTTTGTGAATCCTGTTCACCAAGGATTATTATCCGCTTTAGGGGTTAAGTTGGACAGCCGAGGTAATGTTGAGGCGAATACCGAGGACTATAAAACATCCCATGAGAAAGTGTTTGTTGCGGGTGACATGCGTAGAGGGCAGTCATTAGTTGTTTGGGCAATACGAGAAGGTCGGCAGTGTGCGAGATCAATAGACGAGGCGCTTATGGGCCAAACTGAGCTACCTCGATAGCGAGTATTTGTATTTATATGTTTAAACAAATTTAAAGAGAGAGGTGCCTAGTGGCTCAGCTTCAAAATGATGTTTTCTTGCGTGCGCTACTTCGAAAACCCACTCCCTATACGCCGGTATGGATCATGCGTCAGGCTGGTAGGTACCTGCCCGAATATAATAAAACTAGAAGTCAAGCTGGCTCTTTTTTAAATCTTTGTAAAAATCCTGAATTAGCTACAGAAGTGACGATGCAGCCACTAGACCGTTTTAATCTCGATGCTGCGATTTTGTTTTCAGATATTTTGACGATTCCCGATGCCATGGGGTTAGGTCTTTATTTTGCTGATGGGGAGGGACCTAAATTCGAACGTCCGTTGAGGGATGAGAAACAGATTGAATCGTTATCGGCCATAGACCCTAATGATCAATTGGCCTATGTGACTGATGCTGTTCGGTCTATCAAAAAAGCTCTTGGTGGGCGTTTGCCGTTGATAGGTTTTTCAGGTAGTCCATTTACATTAGCGTGTTACATGATTGAGGGGAAGGGCGGAACGGAATTTCATCGAGTTAAAAAAATGGCTTATCAGCGTCCCGATTTGTTTCAAAAAATTTTAGAAGTAACCTCAGCATCCGTTATCGCTTATTTAAATGCTCAGATTCAAGCGGGTGCCGATGCGGTGATGATCTTTGATACATGGGGAGGCTCGCTAACCCCCAGAGCTTTTAAAACCTTCTCATGCGACAATTTAAAACAAATTTGTCATGGCTTGATTAGAGAGGTGGACGGCGAAGTAATCCCGCGGGTAGTGTTTACTAAGGGCGGCGGCCAGTGGCTTGAGGCGCTAGCCGGAACGGGGGCAGATGCCTTGGGTATCGATTGGTCCACTGACCTAGGCTCAGCGAGAGCCAAAGTAGGCGATCGCGTTGCGTTGCAAGGAAATATGGATCCAGCCGTGCTGTTGACGAACCCTGACGTAGTAAAAAAAGAAGTAGGAAATGTACTTTCTGATTTTGGATCAGGGTCGGGGCATGTTTTTAATCTGGGACATGGAGTGTCTCAATTTACCCCACCTGAAAACGTACTGGAGCTCGTTGAGGCGGTGCACGAGCAGAGCCGGAGCTATCACCCGGCCGTATAATTTTCTCTCATTGAATCGGTAAACGAACTGTGACAGTTAACGCGTGTTACGGATATTTTAAGTTAGTTATTTCTCGCGGCTCCCTGAGTGATATTAATGGATACGTAGCTTATGACTTTTGCTCAAATTCAGCTAGACGTTCCGATAGAGGGGCCGTTTGATTATTTAGTTGGCGCCCACTCGGTAAGAAGGGGATCCATTGTCGTTGTGCCCTTTCGAAATAAAAAAATGGTTGGTGTAGTAGAGCAAGTTTCATTCACTTCATCAGTTGCCGCACATCGGTTAAAAACAATCGAAACAGTTTTTGACCTTGAGCCTTTATCCCAATCATATTTCTATTTGAGCCAGTTTGTTGCCAATTATTACCGCGTTCAAAAAGGCGAGGCTTTATTTCTAGGCTTGCCAACTGCTGTTAGACGTGTCAATTTTATTGATCAATTCACAGAGGTAGTCTTTAAACTGAAAAAGGCCGGAGTTCAAGAAGTTGGGGATAATTTAAGTAAACGAGCAAGGGGTAAAAATCGCCTTTTAGATTTGTTCAAAGAGGATAGATGGATCACTCTCCCCGAAGCGCTATCGGCTTATTCACTCGCAAGAGCTGAGCTAGCAAATTGGGAAAAAAGAGGTTGGATCGAAAGGCGGGTCGAGCGAGCTGTCCCTAAGCACGATCCAAACAGTACTAATTCTGATGGTCAGGAAGGCCACACTGAAGTTGTGCTGACAAAGGCGCAAAACTTAGCGGTCGAGTCTGTTATTGCTAAGTTGGGAGTTCACCAAACTTGGTTGATTCATGGTGTAACCGGGAGCGGAAAGACTGAGGTATATTTTGAAATTATGGCTGAAATTTTAAGCCGTAAAAAACAGGTTTTGGTTTTAGTGCCAGAAATCAACTTAACTCCTCAATTTGAGTATCGGTTGCGCAGTCGGTTTCCTCATCAGAAAGTTGTAACGTTGAATAGCAGCATGACCGATAGAGAACGTTTCCAAAATTGGCAAATGGCGCGATTGGGCTTAGCGCCGATAGTTTTGGGGACACGGCTTGCTGTATTTGCCGCGTTACCTAAATTGGGCCTCATTGTCGTTGACGAGGAGCATGATCTTTCGTACAAGCAGATTGAGGGTGTGCGTTATAGCGCTAGAGACTTAGCTATTTGCGTGGCGAGTCAAGCAAAAGTACCTATTATTTTAGGTTCGGCGACCCCGTCCTTAGAGACTTACTTTAATGTGGTTGAATCTCGATATGAGCGTTTAGTGTTGAGCGAGCGCCCGCAAGGTCCGTTGCCGCGCATTGAGTTAATTCCAGTTGATCGCAGTCAAAATCGCGGTATCTCGCCCCAAATACTCCAATCAATTAAGTCCTGTATCGCTAATGGTGAGCAGGCTCTGGTATTTATGAATCGACGAGGATATGCATCAGCTCTTTTTTGTTCCTCTTGTAATTGGGTTGCTATGTGTCATCGTTGCTCGGCGAAGTTAACAATACATAAGCACACACATCGTATGCATTGCCATTATTGTGGCTATCAGGGCAAGTTGCCGAATCAGTGTGGAGCGTGTGGTAACCAAGATTTAATCGGGCTAGGTCAGGGCACCCAGCGAATCGAGGATAGTTTAAAGGCTGAGTTCCCGGACGTGTCCATTATGCGTATTGATAGTGATACGACAAAACGTAAGGGTGCTTTTATGGAGATGAGGGGAGTTATAGAAAAGTCTGAAGTTGACATCATTGTCGGTACTCAGATGTTGGCTAAAGGACACGATTTCCCAAACCTTTCTTTGGTTGTGATCCTTGGATCTGACCAGTCGCTTTTTAGCAGTGACTTTAGGGCTACGGAAAGGTTGTATCAACAGTTGTTGCAAGTGTCAGGTAGGCCAGGAAGGGGCGCCACCGAGGGTAAAGTGGTCCTGCAAACAGAATTTCCTCAGCACCCGGTCTATCAGTCCTTAATTCACGAGACTTTTGATGATTTTGCTCAAAAATTGTTAACTGAAAGAAAAGAGGCTCTATTCCCACCATATTGTTTTCAGGCGTTATTGAGAGCGGCTGCAAAAAAAGAGAGCAGTGTCTGGAGTTTTTTATCATTAGCACAAACCAAGGCTCTGAAAATCAAAATAGCTGAATTAGACGTGTATGATGCAGTCCCTTCGCCTATTTTTAAAATGGCGGGTTTGTACAGAGGGCAACTTTTAATTCAAGCAACCTCTCGGAGCGTTATGAGAAAATTTCTGAACGCTTGGGTTTCAGAAGTTAATGTGATTAAAGAAAATGGTGTTAGATTCACGTTTGATATTGATCCGATAGATGTATGAATTCGGTGTCTAGCCAAAAATGAAATGATGGTTCGCAACAAAAAATGATGTGATTATGAACTATACGATGGAAATAATTAATCAGCTAAGAGATGCAGTTATCTCGGCCTTAGATGAGATGGATCTAAAGATTTCTCCCGATAGGGTGACCCTAGAGCGTCCCAAGTCAACGGCGAACGGTGACTATGCGTGTAACGTTGCTATGCAACTTGCCCGAGAGCTTAAGAAGAACCCGAGGGAAATCGCGCAAGAAGTGATTTCAAAATTATCCAACTTCTCTTTAATTAAGAAAAGCGAGGTTGCAGGACCAGGGTTTATAAATTTTTTTCTAAGTGATGAATCGCATCAGCGCGTAGTACAAAAAGTTTTAAAGAGCGGCGCAGATTTTGGAAAAAGTGATTTGGGTCAAGGCAGGCGTGTTCAGGTTGAGTTTGTGTCGGCAAACCCAACTGGACCGTTACACGTCGGCCACGGTCGAGGTGCGGCGTACGGCGCAAGCATAGCTAATTTGCTTGATGCCACTGGGCACGAGGTATCCCGAGAATATTACGTTAACGATGCTGGTCGACAAATGGATATTTTGGCGGTATCCACGTGGTTAAGATACCTTGAACTGGTAGGAATGAAAGTCCGTTTTCCAACTAATGGATATCAAGGCCATTATGTAGTGGATATGGCCGAGTCTTTAAAGGAGAAAGACGGCGATAGATATACCGTCGAAACTCAACTAGAGATTTTTAATGCACCACAGTTTGATGATGCAGAGCACGTAATCGATCAGTTAATTGTCTCAGCAAAACAACTTTTAGGTGATCGTTATGCATCAATACATGGATATGTTTTAGAGCATCAATTAACAGCTTGCCGAGATGAATTAAGTGAATTCGGTGTTGAGTTTAATTGTTGGTTTTCTGAGCAAAGCCTTTTCGACAGCGGCAAGATAGATTCCGTTATTCGCGACCTTGACGAAAAGGGTTACTTGTACATTGAGAACGGCGCGAGGTGGTTTAAGTCAACTGATTTTGGTGACGAAAAAGATCGAGTTGTACAGCGCGACAATGGCGCATTCACTTACTTTGCGTCTGACATCGCTTATCATGTGGATAAATTTAAACGAGGCTTTGACACGGTTATCAATATCTGGGGTGCGGATCATCATGGATACGTTCCTCGTGTCCGAGCGGCCTTATCCGCGCTTGGTGTGTGTGATCTCGAGTCAAAAAAATTACGTGTGCCGTTGGTTCAGTTTGCAGTTCTTTATCGTGATGGACAAAAGCTGGCTATGTCAACGCGCTCCGGTGAGTTTGTTACGCTTGAGGAGTTACGTGAAGATGTGGGCCGGGATGCGGCAAGATTTTTTTATATTTATCGAAAAAGCGATCAGCATTTGGATTTTGATTTAGATCTTGCTAAAGCTCAGAATAACGAAAATCCCGTCTACTATATTCAGTATGCCCATGCCCGGTGCGCTAGCATTTTAGTTAAGGCAGAGCAAGCGATTGACGGGTTGATAAACACTGATGTCAGCGGTTTGGTGCTGAATGAAGAGTTTGATTTGATGCGAGCCCTCGCGGATTTTCCAGGAGTAGTTGAAGCTTCGGCGAAAGATTTGTCGCCGCATGTTATTGCTTTTTATCTTAAAGGTTTATCTGGGGCACTTCACAGCTACTATAATGCTATTCAAATTTTAAGTGGCGATGAGGGTCTTATCAAAGCAAGACTCGCTTTGATCGCTGCCGTTAAACAAGCAATCAAAAACGGTTTGGCGTTAATTGGAGTCAACGCTCCTGAACGCATGTAGAATTGTAGCTATGGCTCAGCGTAGAAGTAAAATTAGCGGACGAGACGCCCCCAAAAAGCGAAGAAGTTTGGGAGTTTTACTCGGTATCTGCATCGGTCTGGGTTTGGCAATTGCGGTAATGTTTTACGTAAATCGCGCTTCCCAACAGATCGGTGATAATCACGATTTAGTCGACTCAGTTCTTAATTCGAGTAATCCTCAAGCAACAGAGGAAGACGTCGAGTTCGACTTCTATAAACTTTTACCAGGAGGAGATGAAGTTTCTGAGTCTTCGGAAAGAGTTGATGAGAATATCAGCGCGTCAGCTCGAGCGGTCTATTTCATACAGGTTGCTGCATTATCAAACGCTCGCGAGGCAGACAACCTAAAAGCGAGGTTGGCAATGAACGGCTTTGAATCTCGGATCCAGTCAATCGAGACCGCCGAGGGTAGGTTATTGCACAGAATACGTGTTGGCCCATACTCAGACCTGGCAGCGGTCGAAGATATTAAAGCTGAGATGGCGGAATTTAATTTTGATGTGACAGTCGTACGGGTGCAAGATAATAATTGAAACTGATGAAATGAAGGGGATTATGAAAACTATATTGGCTTTTGTGGTGTTGGTATTTTCTCAAATGAGTCTTCAGGCGTCTGCACAGTCGATTACTGAAGGTCAAGAGTATCAAATAATTCGAGCTCAAAGCGATCAGGGAAACGTCGTTCAAGTCTACGACTTCTTTAGTTATGCATGCGGACACTGTTATGAGTTTAAACCGCTAATCGGTGCTTGGGCCGAAAACGTCCCTGACGGCGTTCAATTTAACCATATGCCGGCAGTTTTTAATGAGCGAATGGTTCCATTAGCGAAGCTATTTTTCACTATTGAAGAAATGAAATTGATGGATACTGTTCACCACCAAGTCTATGAGGCTATCCATGAGAAGAGAATTAATTTGCTCACTGAAAAACAAATACTTTCATGGGCAGGCAAAAATAAGGCAATAAATTTTGGTAACTTTGAAAAGTTGTATAAGTCGTTCTCTATTGATTCTAAAGTTAAGAAAGCCGCGCAATTGACTAGAGCCTACCGAATACCTGGAACTCCATATGTGACCGTGAAAGGAAAGTATATCACCGGCCCATCAATGGTTTTACGCCCGGAAGGCGGAAGTGTAGATCCGGCGCGTTTTGTCGCAACGCTCAATTATCTTATAGAAAAAAACTGAGGGTAACGCGAAGCGGCGTCGATGAGAGTCTTCTTGCACGTGGCCCCACTACTATTTTTTTTGTTTGTGGGTAACTTGGAGGCCAATCCAGTATTAGGTGAAGATTTTGAGAGGTTTGATACGCCTTCTTCGGTCGTTGATGATGATGTTGAACTGATTGAATTTTTCTC
>Ga0209251_1003094_pt1 | contig 11074 bp, 9 predicted proteins | sample SaaInlV_100m_DNA_6_FD_184665 | JGI IMG/M metagenome (GOLD analysis project Ga0209251, IMG submission 184665) | Marine microbial communities from expanding oxygen minimum zones in the Saanich Inlet - Saanich Inlet SI073_LV_10m_DNA (SPAdes) (version 2) | ecosystem: Environmental > Aquatic > Marine...
GGAGGCCGAGGCATGATTTATTGTCACAGACTGATAGCGGAGAATAATCAATGCGCATAGGTCATGGTTACGATGTCCACGCTTTTGGCGAGGGCAGTGCTCTTATACTGGGGGGAGTCAGTATTCCCTATCAGCGGGCTTTTATTGCTCATTCCGATGGGGATGTACTTATTCACGCCCTGATTGATGGCCTGCTGGGTGCCCTTGCCCTGGGTGATATTGGTCAGCACTTTCCCGACACCGACCCGGCCTACAAAAATAGCAACAGTCGCGATTTGCTGGCCACTGTTGTGGCTATGATGACTGCAAAGGGCTATGCACTGGCTAATGCAGATATAACCATTGTTGCCCAGAGCCCAAAAATGGCACCCCATCTGCATAATATGCGCCTCAATTTGGCCGCTGATCTCAGCTGTGCAGTCGACCATATAAATATAAAAGCCACCACCACAGAAAAATTGGGTTTTACCGGCCGCGAAGAGGGTATCGCCTGTCATGCGGTGGTTCTGTTGCAGCCTGTCGCCTCTGCTCAGGGAGCCTAGGTCCATTAAATCAGACCATTTCGACTTCCATCAAATGCCGCGTCTGCACGGTGCGCCCCTGGGGTCTGCATTATTTCGCAGCTGCCCAGAAGACTTTCAGGTTGATGAAATATCAGGCTGGCAGCCCAGTGGCCAGGGCGAGCATCTACTACTGCATGTTCGCAAACGTGACCAGAATAGCCAATGGGTGGCGGGGCTTTTAGCCCAGCTTGCTGGTCTTAAGCGCAGTGATATTGGTTTCTGTGGGCTCAAAGATCGGTTTGCGGTCACCACCCAATGGTTTAGCCTGCATCTGCCCGGTCGCGAACTTCAGCTCTCAGAGTTGGCCCATAGTGATTTTGAGATTATTTCAGCCCATAGGCACCACAAGAAACTGCGCCGGGGTATGCATTCGGGCAATCAGTTTAATATTGTGCTGCGCGACTTTAGCCCCTCCCCTGACTTACTGGAGGAGCGGCTTAGCCTTATCCAGCAACTGGGTGTGCCCAATTACTTTGCAGAACAGCGTTTTGGTCACAGCGGTAATAATCTGCATGAGGCACAGAGACTAATAGAGGCGGATCGACTCAAAGGTAATAGGCGTGGAACCGGTATCTATCTGTCCGCAGCCAGATCATGGCTGTTTAACCTTTTAGTGGAGCGGCGAATCGAAATAAACAACCTGTCTGCCTCTATTGAGGGGGACGAGACTGCTGCTCTCTGGGGCCGTGGCCGCTCAAACACCAGTGCTGCGGTTGTTGAGATTGAAACAGCTGTTTTAGCCGACTGGCAGAGCTGGTGCTATGCCCTTGAGCACGCGGGTTTAAAACAGGAGCGCCGCAATCTGATACTCAGGCCGGAAAACTTACACTGGACATGGCTGCAGCAGGGCCAGTTGCAGCTTTCCTTCAGCCTGCCTGCCGGCGCCTATGCCACTGCATTACTCAGAGAAATAGCTGAATTATTCCGCCCCGAATTTAACGCCCTGTGATATATTATGGCAGTCTTGATGCAGTGGCTACAGGCCACTCCAGGGCGCTTAATTTCTCGGTCTTTACAGGCAGAACTCAACACAGGAGCATTGGGTGAACTCGATCGAACTGGCTGGTATTGGCATGACCTCCCAGCGAACCAGAGAGAGGCTGATTCAGCGTCTTGTGGATCAGGGCATCAGTAGTCAACCAGTGCTGGATGTTATTCGCATGACCCCGCGTCATATTTTCCTCGATGAGGCTCTATCTCACCGCGCCTACGAGGACACCGCACTGCCCATAGGCTTCTCCCAAACTCTCTCCCAGCCCTATATAGTAGCGCGCATGACTGAGATTCTACTCAGTGGTGGCCCCCTTAAAAAGGTGTTGGAAATAGGCACAGGCTCTGGGTATCAGACCACTATTCTGTCGCAATTAGTCACTGAGGTATGTACGGTCGAGCGTATTGAACCATTGCTTAAAAAGGCTAAAGAGCGTTTTCGCAAGCTGGGCCTGAGCAATATCAAGGCAGAGTTGTCCGATGGCAGCTTCGGCTGGGACAGGCATGCGCCCTACGATGGTATTATTACTACGGCGGCCCCGCAGACCGTGCCCGAGGAGCTGCTTCACCAGATGGCTCCAGAGGGTATTCTGGTGATTCCGGTGGGCAATGGTGTCTCTCAGGATCTTCGTGTACTCCGCCGACTGGGGGATTCCTCTGAATTTGATGAAGAGATTGTCGAGCAGGTTAAATTTGTACCGCTATTGGGCGGGCTCTCTCGCTAGTTTTTCACTGAGGCTGGTTGGTTTTATGGAAGGGTTCAGGGTATTAGCATGAGAAATTTTGCACAGCAGGCACTGCTGTTTTTAAAAGGTCTAGCCATGGGCGCCGCCGATGTAGTGCCAGGTGTATCCGGAGGCACAATCGCCTTTGTCAGCGGTATTTACGCCGAACTACTCAGAAGTATCACCTCGGTTAATCTTCAGGCTTTAAAATTACTGAGATCTGAGGGTGTTGCTGCCGCCTGGGTCCATATTAACGGTAATTTTCTCGCGGTTCTTATCGCCGGTATTCTGACCAGTCTGTTTTCTTTGGCTAGGGTGATGCAGTTTCTGTTGGCGGAGCATCCACTGCCGCTCTGGTCTTTTTTTACGGGCCTGATTATAGGCTCGGTGATTTACCTGCTGCGCCAGAACCCGCCCAGACGCAAAATAGACCAGCTGATGTTTGCGCTGGGGGTGGTTATTGCCTATGGCATCTCTATCGCGCCTGCAGTAGCTCTCGAGGGCAACCATATCACCATGTTTTTTGCCGGCAGCATTGCTCTCTGCGCCATGATTTTGCCCGGTATATCAGGTTCTTTTATTCTTGTGCTGCTGGGTTTATACCCTGTATTTATAACTGCGATCGCAAATTTCCAGCTGGATATACTGCTGGTATTCGCCTCTGGCGGAGTGCTGGGGCTAATGCTGTTCAGCCGCTTTTTAACCTGGCTATTAAGCCGCTTCCATACCATGGTGATAGCTACCATGTGTGGATTTTTAGTGGGTAGCCTCAATGTTATCTGGCCCTGGAAACTGGTCACTGAGTCAGTAATTAGTCAGTCAGGCAAGGTTATTGTGTTGGCATCAGAAAACCTACTGCCCGGGGAGTTTAGTCGCGCTGTGGGTCAGGACCCCTTAACGCTTCTCTGTGTTATTGCCTTGAGTTTGGGGCTGGTTCTGGTTTTAGGGCTGGAGTATATTGGCGTCAAATATAGGCAACAGGCTCCAGGGGGAGACTAATTTAATGCGACCGACTCAAATTCTACTGCTGATATTCGCCTTGCTAGTTGCGGGCTGTTCTAACTATTCAGCACCTATAGTCAGCCGCGAACAACCTCCAAGCACTCGTATTTCTAAGCATCAGGTGACCACCGGCGATACTCTGTATTCAATTGCCTGGCGCTATGATAAAGATGTTCGCCTATTAGCCAGGGCAAATGGTATCAGTCAGCCCTATAGAATTCGCAAAGGTCAGGTTCTATCGCTCAATACCAAAGGTGTAAAATTAAATTCGCGGCCTGCTAGTTCGTCGACTCCGAGCAGGGTCAGCAGTTCTAGGCCCGCTGCGGAGCCAACATCGGCGTCCAAGCCCATGGTTTTCAGCAAAAATCTGGTTTGGCAGTGGCCGGTTAAAGGCAGTGTTGTTGAGGGGTACAGCCCCAAAGATCTGCGCAAAGGCCTGAGCATTAAGTCTAATACGGGCCCAGATGTCCGCCCTGCAGCGCCTGGAACTGTGGTCTATGCAGGTGACGGTTTGCGTGGATATGGTAAGCTGGTTATCATTAAGCACAGTGAAATCCTTCTTAGCGCCTATGCGCACAATGACAAAATATTGGTAAAAGAGGGACAATCTGTAAAAAGTACGGAAACAATCTCAAAATTGGGGTCTAAGGAAACGTTATACTTTGAAATTAGAAAAGATGGGTACCCGGTAAATCCATCTAGCTATATAGAGTAAAACTGAATTAGTCGGAAGCTCAATAAGAGTAAATCCAGATAAAAATTAACAGTAAAAAATAAAAACTGAAGTTTGAAATTGGGGGAGAGAGATAAGTTTGTGAACTAAGGTTCTGGGTTAGCGGCGGGATTAGCTGCTAAATATTTGGAAGATCGTGCAAAAGGGATGCGAACGTGATGGATGAAGCGTTTATTTTAGATCAGTCAGCTCAAGCTACTGATAACAAGGAAGACACACCTGAGATAAGTCATCAAGTCATTGATGCAACAAGTCTTTATTTAAAAGAAATTGGCTTTGCGCCGTTGCTGACGGCCGACGAAGAGGTTTACTACGCCCGCAAGTTTCAAAAAGGCTGTGAAGCTTCGCGACACAGGATGATTGAGAGCAATTTGCGGCTGGTGGTGAAAATCTCTAGACGCTATGTCAATCGGGGCCTTGAGCTTCTCGATCTTATCGAGGAGGGCAATCTAGGGCTAATGAGGGCGGTGGAAAAATTTGACCCGGAACTGGGTTATCGCTTTTCGACCTACGCCACCTGGTGGATCCGTCAGACCATTGAGCGGGCACTTATGAATCAAACTAGAACCATTCGCCTGCCAGTTCATGTGGTCAAAGAGCTCAATGTCTATCTGCGCGCCTCAAGGACACTGGCCCAGCGCCTCGATCATGTGCCGACGCCGGAGGAAATTGCCGAGGAAGTGGGTAAACCAGTGGCCGATGTGCTTAAAATTCTTAGTTTGAGCGAGCGTATCTCATCAATAGATGTGCCTGTGGCAGACAAAGAGAAAACTCTGGTTGAGACCATTGCCGACGACCATGGGTTTAGCCCGGAAAATCAAATTGAGGGCGAGAACCTAACCACTGCTCTCAATGAATGGCTGGAGCAGCTACCGGAGAAACAGCGCGAGGTATTGATCAGGCGCTTTGGCCTGCAAAACCACCAGGAGGAGACTCTGGAGCAGGTGGGACGCGAGATTGGTCTCACCCGCGAGCGTGTGCGGCAAATCCAGGTGGGTGCTCTGCGTCGACTGGGGGATGTGCTGCGCAAGCATGGTCTGAACAGCAATCTATTATTTGCGGATCTCCAGGACAGCTAACAGGCTCTCGGAGCTTTCGAACTTTCGAGCTATTGAGGAGCATATAGGGAACAATAAAAAACCCAGCCAATGCTGGGTTTTTTATATTATCTCGCAAGATCTGAATTATTCAGCCAGATAGCGCTCTCTGGAGGCCATAACTTCGGCACGGGCTGCATCTGCATTGTCCCAGCCTTCCACTTTTACCCATTTGCCGGGCTCTAGCGCTTTGTAGTTCTCAAAGTAGTGACCGATCTGAGCAATCAGCAGTTCTGGAAGATCAGTGGCTTCCTGAACATGGTCATAGATTTTAGTCAGCTTGCTGTGGGGGACGGCCAGCAGTTTAGCGTCAACACCAGATTCGTCGCTCATATTGAGAACGCCCACTACACGGCTGCGAATCACTGCGCCGGGCATGACTGGGTAAGGGGTAACTACCAGCACATCCAGAGGATCGCCATCTTCAGACAGAGTCTGGGGCACATAGCCGTAGTTGGCTGGGTAAAACATAGGCGTGGCCACAAAACGATCTACAAATATAGCATCGCTGTCTTTGTCTACCTCATATTTGATCGGGTCGTGATTGGCGGGAATTTCAATAATAACATTGATATCGTTTGGCAGGTCTTTACCGGCCGGTATGTCGTTGTAGCTCATTTCAAAGATTCCATTAGATTGCGTGGCTGTTGGAGGTGGCGGATTATAGCCAGTTGATCAAAACTTGACCAGTCTGAATGACTAAAATCCGCTATCCTCTGTCTATTGGCAGCAGGTTGTAGACTGTTACTGCAATCTAAAGGTGATCGGCAAATTTACCTCAAAGCTATCAGCCTTCATTTCTTCTGGTAACTCTGGAAATGGCGCGGCTTTCTTGACAGCCTTCAGTGCAGCCTGATTGAGCAGTCGATATTTGGATTCCTGGGTAGTTATGGCGCTGACCAATTTGCCTGAGCGATTAATAGTGACTCCAATACGCACAGTGCCTTGCTGATTCTTATCTGCGGCGCGATTGGGGTACCTGATAGCCTTGTAAATCTGTGCCACCACCAGTGGGGTGTAGTCTCGCTGGGCCAGGGCTTCTGACAGATTAAAGTCTGCAATCTCCTCTTCCTGTTCTGCCCCTGGGCTGTCGGTTAGTGGCTCGGCTTTTGCCTGGGCTGTTGCCTGTACGCTGCTTGCCAAGTCTGTTTTCTCAGTCTCTAGCTGGTTGGCGGCGTCAGTCTCTGTGGTCTCAGCTGCTGCCATCTCAGCTTCTGCCTCTGGGTTCTCTTTGGGCACCTCTAGGGCTAACTCTGGGGCTAACTCAGCTTCAGGCTGCGAAGAAGCAACCTCTGGAGCAGGTGCCATCCATGAAGCTGCCAGTGCTATTCTGCTGCTCTGGGGCTGAATATCATTGAGTAGCTCATCAGCATCCATATCTATGCTGTCACCTAAAAGCTGGGCCTTAAACGCGGTTGAAGGGGGTATGGGGCCAATCCAGGTGCGCAATAGAATATTAAAGACTTCCGGAGGGTAATTGGCGATCAGTTCTGTGCCATTAAAGCGCACCGAGGTGCCCAGCTCGGGGTCGAATAGGTACTCGATCACATCGCCTCTTTTTGGTGCAGACTTGGGAGCGCGCATAATATCAATGACCTCCTGTGCCGAGCCCGAAAAGCTCTCGCGGTCCTTGTTGATAGAGATACTCTGCATCCACAGGTTGAGCCAGCGGCGCTTGGAGTAGTCATTGATAATCCTAACCTCCATGCGCTTGGGGCTCTGTTGCAGTTGGATGCTATTGGCATTGTTACTCAGATCATCAACAAAAAGTGCAGCTACAAACTGCTGCTTGCCAAGATCCTGGTAAATAGCACTGCCGTTAAGTTTTAGCTCAGCCTGTGCGCCACTGGAGAAGATTAATAGCAAAGACAACATCAACCCAGCTATAGTGCCGAAAAGCTGTCTGAGACCAACTGCTCCAGTAGACCGATTCAATTGAGCATGACTATAAATGTTCATTAGGATAGTTCCTTTCCTGGTTACTAAATATTCCAGCACTCAGGTCGAGGGGTAAAAGAGTTGCTGAAACAGTCCTTTTCCTAACTTTCGCAAGCTATTTTGGGCTGGCTTAACCTCTGTGCAAGCGCCGATTGAAAAAAATATCGACTCTATACCCAGTCGATTGCGCCCTTTGTGCGCACCATCACATTTACAGTATAGATTTGTTAATTGCTTAGAGTGAGAAACCCCATTCGATTGGCGTTATAAATGCCAAAATATCTTGGTTCAGCAATACCAGACATCCGCATTTTTCGTAACAGAAGGGCTCAAAACCAAGTAAACTACTAGCCTAGCCGACCCGTAAAACAGGCTGAAAAACTTTAACTACTTACCAAAGGCAGCTAGCTGTGAACAATAATCTCCGTCTTGCGCTTATCTTCGCTCTGGCCCTATTAGTATGGTTTTTTAGCGGTCTGCTGCGCACTACTGAGCCATCGGGGACTTTGTCCTCGGAGGTGGCGAGCACATTGACCAAGGTGCAGGTGGTAAACTCTGTTGAGCAGGTGTTCAGGCCCATTATTTCTCTGCGCGCCAAAACCAAGGCCAATAGAGATGTTCAGGTGCTAGCTCAGGTCTCTGGTAAGATTTCCGCCACATTGGCCGAAGAGGGCAGTTATGTCACCGCCGGACAGGGAATCTGTCAGATTGATGCAGAGGACCGCCATCTGCGCCTGGCTCAGGCCGAGGCCTCTCTGGAGAATGCAAATATAGCCTATCGCGGCGCACTCAGGTTAAAAAGTGCAGGCTATCAGTCTGAATTGGCTATCTCCCAAGCTAAAGCCACTCAGGCTACCGCAAGGACTAACTTGGAACGCGCCCGTCTCGACGTTCAGCACCTGCAGATAAAGGCTCCATTTGATGGCATTGTTGAGTCAAGGCCCGTTGAGATAGGCGACCTTATAATGCCCGGCCAGCTCTGTGCCCGGGTGGTTGAACTGAGTCCCCTGAAAGTTGAGGCCCTGGTAGCTGAAACTGAGATAGGCCGTCTGGCGCTGGGTGACAGTGCCCTGGTCAATATTGCAGGGCAAGACTATCAGGGAGCCGTGATCTCATATCTGGCCTATCAGGCGGATCGGGCAACCAAGGGCTATAGAGTGGAAGCCACCATGCCCAATCCAAATCAGGCAGTCAGAGCGGGCATCTCCGCACGATTAAATATATTAGCTCAGGCCATACCGGCCCATCTGATTCCCGCCAGCAGTGTACTGCTGGATGATGAAGGCGAGACAGCGGTACGGATACTGAGCCAGGAAAGTCTGGTTGAATCGGTGAGGGTTACAGCTGTAGGTGAGGCCCCGACTGGTATTTGGGTGACCGGGCTGGACGCTGAGGTGATTCTGGTGGTAGTGGGTCAGAACTACATTATTGAAGGTGAGCTGGTCAATCCTTCCTATCAGGTCAGTCCTTTAAATTAACCCAACGTTGCCATCCGGGCCCTAATCGCTTATGAAATTTCTTGGTTTTGTCGTAGATCACTCCAGAGCAACACTGTCTATTATGTTGCTGATCCTGTTTGCGGGTGCTGGGTCAAGACTGTCCATGCCGGTGGAGATGAACCCCAATGTCACTCTCCCTGTAGTGATGATTATGGTGCGGCATGATGGCATTTCCCCTGAAGATGGGGCTCGCCTGCTGATCCGCCCAATAGAAAAAGAATTGAAAACTCTGGATGGTCTGGAAGAAGTCCAGGCGACAGCCCAGGAGAGTATGGTTGTTGTAACCGCTGAGTTTGAGGTGGCGGACAATATCAAAGAGATAGTGGCCGAGGTGCGTGAAGCCGTGGATCGCGCCAAGGCGGAATTCCCCCAGGACACCAAAGAACCCATAGTTAATGAGCTGAGCCCGAGCCCAGAACCCACTATTGTTATCACCTTTTCCGGGGACAATGTGGCCGAGCGAGAGCTCTATGCGGCAGCTAAATACTATCAGCGGGAACTGGAAATGCTTCCCGACGTGCTCGAGGCAGATGTATCCGGCCACAGAGATGAGGTGGTAGATGTTGTGGTGGACCCGGCTCGACTGGAGCAGTACGGCTTGCGCGTAGACGAGCTGATTCGCGCGGTCACAGTCAATAATCTGTTGATTCCCGCTGGAGAGATGGACGCGGCCCAGGGTCGTTTTGGCATCAAGGTCCCGGCATTAATTGAAACCGCTGAGGATATTCGAGCCCTGCCGGTGCGTCACAGTGCAGAGGGTTCTATTACCCTGGGCGATGTAGCTTCGATAAAACGTACCTTTAAAGATGCTACAGGTTACAGTTTTATCAATGGTAAAAAGGCTATTGCCATTGAGGTGCGCAAGCGTCTCAACGCCAATCTGATCAAAACCGTAGAAGCCTCTCGCGCTGTGATAGGCGAGTCTCGAGACAAATTCAGTGCTGATATGGATATAGGCTATGTGTTTGATTCCTCGGTATTCACCAACCAGATGGTAGAGGAGTTGCAGGGTAATATTATTACCGCCATGTGTCTGGTGCTGATGCTAGTGGTGGCTTCACTGGGAGTGAAATCTGGGCTGTTGGTTGGCCTCGGCATACCCTTCTGTCTTTTGGGTTCGCTTATTTTTATTAATATGCTGGGTTACAGCTTTAACTTTATGGTTATGTTTGGGCTGCTACTGTCGCTGGGCATGTTGATTGATGGCGCCATTGTGGTGGTGGAGTTTGCCAACACTCAGGCTGCTGCTGGGCTGCCCACCCGCGAGGCCTATATTGCTGCGGTCAGGCGTATGGCGATACCAGTAATTGCCTCCACAGGAACCACATTGGCAGCCTTTTTGCCGCTATTGTTTTGGCCGGGAGTGTCTGGTGACTTTATGTCCTACCTGCCGATTACAGTGTTTGCGGTACTGGCCTGGTCACTTACCTACGCACTGATTTTTGCGCCTACACTAGGTATTGTTCTGGCGCGCAGGCGTGGGCAGCGCAAACAGCTCCCTGAGGATCACCGCTCAGAGGAGTCAGCCACGACTTTTTTCCAGCCACTTGAAAATGCCTATCTGAGTATTTTGCGGCCAGTTATTCGCGCTCCAGCTATATCCGCTATTATCGCTCTGATGCTGCTAGTGGGTATCTTTAATCTCTATGGTAAATTTAATGCAGGCCAGGAGTTTTTTGCTCCGATTGAGAGCCAGTATGGCATGGCCAGTGTGCGCGCACAGGGCAATCTGTCCATAGAAGAGCAGAGAAAAATTACCTTTCAGGTGCAGGATATTGTCGCCGACGTGGATGGCGTCGATCAGCTCTATGGCTATGCCAAGGGCGGCAGCATGGTGCTGTTTGGCTCTGATGTAAGTCGCGATGAAATCAGTTCATTTTTGGTCGAACTTTATCCTCGCGAAGAACGCACTCGGGGCAGTGCCGAGATTTTTGAGGAAATTCGTCAGCGTACCAAATCCCTGCCAGGCGTCTATGTGGGTGCCATGGAAATGGAAACTGGGCCCCCTGTAGGCAAAGATATTCAGATTCAGCTCTCTTCCTCTGACCGTCAGGCCATGTATAGGGTAGCTGGTCAGATTCGACAGTGGATTGCCGATAATGTTGAGGGAGTCCGAGATTTGCAGGACACCTTGCCTCTGGCTGGCATCCAGTGGGAGATCGATGTGGATCGTTCCCGCGCAGCTATGCTGGGAGTCAATGTAGCTGACGTGGGCAATATGGTTCAGATGATCACTGGTGGAGTGATGATTGGTGAATTCCGTCCCGATGATGCAGATGATGAAATTGAAATTCGCCTGCGCTACCCAGAGCAGGATAGACAGCTGGCTTCCATTGACAGTTTGCGCGTTAATACGCCCAGCGGTGCAGTGCCAATAGGCAGTTTTAGCCAGCGTGTCGCCAAGCCTAGAGTCGATGCGATTCAGCGGATCGATATGGCAGAAACAGTATTTGTTTTGGCTAACTCTGAAGCTGGTTATCTACCAGATGATCAAACTCGCCAGATTGCTGAATGGCTGGCAACCCAG
>Ga0209251_1003096_pt1 | contig 11064 bp, 8 predicted proteins | sample SaaInlV_100m_DNA_6_FD_184665 | JGI IMG/M metagenome (GOLD analysis project Ga0209251, IMG submission 184665) | Marine microbial communities from expanding oxygen minimum zones in the Saanich Inlet - Saanich Inlet SI073_LV_10m_DNA (SPAdes) (version 2) | ecosystem: Environmental > Aquatic > Marine...
AGATTGAGGTTTTGAGAATTAAATCAGCCAGGCTTTCTTAAACTAGCTCAGGTTAATTGGGCGCCCTGCATAAGCTTCAAACTGCATTCTAAAGTCCTCTTCTAGCTTATATTGCCTTTCAATTGCTGCCCAATATTCATCTGTTAATGTTGAATCGCATAGCTCAACAAATTCACCCTGCTGGACTTTAGAAGCTTGCTCTAGCAAATCCTCTCTATCGCCTGCGTTTTTCCAATAATCAAAAGCCAGATCATATGCCTGAGCGTTTAATTCATGTAAAAATTCCCACACTTCATCTCTGGATAAATCAGTCATTACAACTCATCCTCAATTTTTTATTGGACAAAAAGGAAATAGATTCGGAAATGAATGCTCAAAAATCTATCTTTCACTATTCTACTTTAAGGTTATTACAGTATTCCTCCGCCACTCTTTCAACAAGATTCTTAACTCCAACTTCAGTTAGTTCATAATCATATGCACGTAACCAAACATCTCCATTTAAAGTCTTTGAATTAGACATTAACGTCTGGTTAGCTTCTTCTTCTGAAAAGTGAACGGTATCCCTTTCTTCAGGAAAATACGAGTGCTGGACAAAGTAGAGGGTAGGCATCAATAAAACTTTACCTGTGGATAATATCTAAAGTAGATAAAAATTCATTAGCGCCAGTAATACAACCTTTTTCTTTTATCATGCTTACAATTGATCCGCTAGGAAGTTTCTGAAAGGTTTTGCAAAGTTAGGTGACATAATGCTGACGTGTCGACTGATCTGCGAGAAGTAAGGATGGAAAGGCAGTATCTGCTATCTATGCCAAAAGGTATGTATGGCGCAGACAAGGTTGTAGGAAACCCGATGCGGGCCTAGTGTAATCCTTACTGGCGATTGGGCGCTGAGCCTGAATTGAACACGCTGACTTGTTGGAGGCCTACTTTATGGCTGGTCGTGTTGTACGGATATTTTTGTCTTCCACGTTTCGTGATTTTGGCGAAGAGCGCGACTTATTAGTCAGGAAAGTATTTCCCAGCTTGCGAGCAAAGCTTCAGTCTCGTTTTGTGGATTTGGTCGATGTTGACCTACGCTGGGGGATCACTGAAGAAGAGGCGGAGCGTGGAGAGGTCTTACCAATCTGCCTCTCCGAGATTGATCGAGCGCGACCGTATTTCATTGGCTTCTTAGGCGAGCGTTATGGTTGGGTTCCCCCACCTAACGCTTATCCCTCACACGTGTTGGAAAGCCAGGCATGGCTGGAAGAACATCGAGGTGGAAAAAGTGTCACTGAGTTGGAGATTTTGCACGGGGTACTAAACAATCCTCACATGGAAGGGAGAGCTCTATTCTACTTTCGAAGTTTGGAGTACTCTTCATCTAAAGGTGGTGATTATATTGCATCCTCGCCTGACGATGAGGCCCGCCAATCTACTCTCAAGGAAACCATTCGCCACAGTGGTTTTCCTGTCTACGAGGATTATACAGCTCCCGAACATTTAGCAGAGCTCCTGGAGAAAGACCTTTGGGAGATTTTAGACCGTGAATTTCCTGCCTCAGACATTCCTGACGCTTTCGTACGTGAAAACCTTCAGCATGAAGCATATGAACTGCCACGGCAGAGACTGTACATTGGTGGAGACAAGTATTTAACTGCTTTGGATACAGCGCTATCTCAGGGGAAGCAGTGGATCCTAGTTGATGGGCCCTCTGGCGGAGGAAAAAGCGCACTTCTGGCAAACTGGTTACAGTCGGTCCGTGACCATAACAAAAATATTGAAGTGCATGCGCATTATCTTGGCGCAACGGCAGATGCCACAGATCCGGTATTTCTTGTTAGACGCTTGATTGAATGTATTAAACGTAAGACCGAAAGCACCGAAGATCTCGCTTCTGATCCTGATGAGTTATTGGATTCACTGCCAACTTGGCTCGCAAACGCAAGCTCTTGGTGTGAGTTGCGGGGCAAGAAATTTTTATTTGTGATTGATGCACTCAATGGCCTTACTGATCGGCGTAATCTGAGATGGTTTCCACGAATGCTACCCAAGCATATCCATCTTGTGGTCTCGACACTTCCCGGAGAGGTCAATGATGCACTAAAGGAAAGGACTGCTTGGTCTCACGTGAGCGTCATGCCATTGGAGGTCCGGACTGCTGAACTGATCTTCAAATCTTACTTGGCGATGTTCAACAAGACGCTTCCAAACGAGTTAGTTGCGCAAGTTATGGCGCATAAGCTTGCGGTAAACCCGCTTTTCCTTCTCACATTGGCGGAAGAGCTAAGACTATTTGGGGAGCACGAACAACTGAGCAACCGCTTAGATCATTATCTAACCAGTATAACTGTAGACGATTTATTTGAACGAGTTCTTGAACGTATTGAGCAAGACTACGGCGCTGATACCTTGCGCGAGATAATGACAGCACTTTGGGCATCACGTGCAGGATTGCGGGAGGAAGAAATCCTTGGTTACTCAGGTCTCAAGCCAATGCACTGGGCCTATATACGCAACGCGTTAGGTCCGACATTAATCGATGCTTCAGGGCGTTTGATATTCGCGCATGACTATATGCGTATTGCCGTCTCTGATAGATACATGGTTGGTAATAATACAGTAGGAAATGAGGGGCAGAGTGAAGCAGCACTAAATCTCAGACAGTCTGCACACAAGAAACTTGTCAGGTGGTTTGAGGAATATGCATTCCAAGACGGCCAAAGCATTGTATCTGACGAACGAGCCGCAGAAGAAATTCCATACCAATGGCAACAGGCCCAAGATTGGAAAAAACTGCAGACCACTCTTACGAAACAGAAAATGCTAGTTGCAATCTTAGAACATCGAAATGAGCAAGAACTTTTATCATACTGGCTCACACTTGAAGCAAACTTCCCAACCGATATCGAAACTCAGTATGAAAAAGCTTGGAAAAAATGGAAACTCAATGAAAATGAAGAGGCTACAGGTGATACTCTCAACATACTCATCTCTTTTTTACTTTTTGCGGGCAAGTTTGGGAGGTTTATCGAAAAGCTTGGGCGGGTTTCAATAACCATTGCAGAAAAACAATCCGAACCAATAGAAGAATCAATAGCTAATAGTTACAATAACTTAGGGGTCATCTTATATCATACTGGTCGATACACTGAGGCCAAAAAATACTATCAAGAAGCATTAATGATTACGGAAAAAAACTTTGGTCCAGATCACCTAGAAACAGCAATGTCTCAAAGCAACTATGCTGTTCTATTAAATGCACTTGGAGATAGAGAGCTCGCAGAAAGTTTGCTTACGAGGGCGGTAAAAACTAGAACAAAGATTTTAGGCAGTGAGGATCAAGAGACATTAACAGCTATCAGTAATTTAGCTCTAATTCATCATGAAAACGGTAATTTCCAAGATGCACTACTACTGCTTAAGAAATGCTTAAAAATTCGAAAAAAGGCTTTTGGAGAGTTTCACCGAGAAACCTCAACAAGTTTAAACAACCTTGCATTAGTCTTAACAGATTTACAAATGTATGATGAGGCAAAAAAACTATATGAACGTGCGATCTTGGTGGATGAACAAACACTTGGTTCCGATCACCCCGATACCGCTACAACTATAAATAATTTTGCTATACTCATGTATAAGTTAAAAAAATATCATGCTGCTGAGCTTTTATATCGGCAGTCTTTAAAAATTCGAGAAGAAAATCTGGGTCAATATCATTTACTAACGGCTGCGAGCATGAATAACCTTGCATTTTTGCTTCTGAGTAAGAAAGACTTTGCAAGTGCAAGATTATTTTTTCAAAAATCAATCAACACCAGAGAGAAAATACTGGGTAAAGCCAATCCAAGCACTTTGACTAGCATTGGGGGTCTAGCTGACTCATTATACTTCCAAGCTGATTATAAAAACGCAAAGACTGTTCTAAAAGATTATCTTTCGTTAATTAAAAACGTTAGTTCTCCCAATCAACAACAAATTGAAAGAAGGGTTAGGTTACTAGTTGAAATTCTTAAAGAAAGTGGGGAATTTGATGAGGCCTCCCAACTGAAGGCAAGATACTCACAAGGGCAGTCATGAATTTTGATTCAAAATTTCAACTACACGACTAAGCTTTCTGTCAAATCGAAGAGACACACTCGTAGTCTCCTATGGTTCTGCTGAATTATATTGGCCAAAAAATATTAGAACATTTCGAAATTCTCGTAACTCGGCGCCTAGAGCCGACAACCCATAAAGTGTGTCCGGTGGATTGGCTGCTTGCGTCTTCATTACCTTACTCATACCTTGATGACAAACTATCGGATTTGGAGATACAGCAGATGATCAATCGGCTTTTAAATGATCTGATAACTGCTTGTAAGTATTTATTGCTTTGCCGAGGCTCACTAGCGAACTGTAAACGGTTAGCAATCGCCGCCGGCGTTTTCTTAACGCTAAGTGCTTGTGATCAGTTGCAGCCTACGGATGCTAGCAATGCATTCATACACTCAGCCCCTACACGTGCGCTCTCTAAGTCAGGGGTCAACGAGAACATCACCGAAATTATGCTTCAGGGTATAATTGAAAGGCAAGCAGAGGGCGGCGCGGCAGTCCTGGTCGAGATTAATACAGGCCAGATAATGAGCCTTGTCTCAATTGTTAGCCGAAATGCTCCTGATTGGGAGAAGCCTAGATACAACCGAGCAGTACACCCGGTTCACGAGCTTGGCAGCGTTTTCAAGACTTTCACGATTGCGCAGGCATTAGACATGGAGCTAATTACACCAGATACTATTATAGCTACCCCGCGCTCGCTTAGCATTTCCCATTATAAAATTAGAGATTTTGACACACTGAAAGAAAATAGCACTGTTCAAGAGGTGTTTCTTCGTAGCTCAAACGTTGGTACTGCTCAGATTTCGCAAATGATTGGCTCTGAAGCACAGCAGGAATTTTTTGGTGAGCTAGGCCTTTTGTCTCGACATCCAATGGAAGAAAAATACCGAAGCCAAATTAGGCAGCTGCACCCGTCCAACTGGTCTAAGGTAATAGCCGCAACATTGTCATTCGGTCATGGCATAACAGCGAGTCCACTGCAGATCGCAGGGGCTTACTCAAAAATTATTAATGGCAGGCAGGGTGTCCATCTTAGCACCAGTCAACTCCCTAAATTAAGAAGGCGAGTTGTTAGCCAAAATACTTCCGAGTTAGTGAAAACGCTATTAAAAGCTAATGTACAATCTGGGGAAATGTCATTGGCTGGAGTCAAAACCTTAGACGTTGGGGCGTACGGAGGCACTTCTGATATGTTAACAAAGTCTGGCAGTTATGATGTGAAGCGCGTTGTTTCAACTGTTGCTGCGGCTTTCCCAATCGAGGATCCTAAATACGTAGTGGTAGTAATGCTGGAAAACCCTGTTGTGCGTGTGGACGGTGAAGAATTCCGAACGGCAAGCTGGACTGTAGCACCGTTAGTAGCACAGGTTATCGAGCAAATAAGGCCTTAGCTGATTGATAAACCCTGAGCTCTCTTACCTGCATCAATCTTATGCATTTGTCTTTGAAGCCGAAAAATAGCACACAAGAGTGTCTGACGTCAGCGCTTATGGGACCAAATAGCGGTATTTGCTAAGAGAGGGTTTGTTGCTCATCGTAGCCACCAAGGAGTGGAAGATGAGAAAGACAACGAAGACGCCTGGCGAGAAGATCGTCAAAGACATCAAGCGTGCGACAGGCAAGCATTATTCATCTGAAGATGAAGATCAGGATCGTGCTGGATGGCCTACGTGGCGAGGACAGTATTGCTGAGTTGTGCCGTCGTGAAGGCATATCGCAGGGTCTTTACTACAAGTGGTCGAAGGATTTCATGGAACCCGGGAAGAAGCGCCTGGCTGGGGACACAGCGCGTGCCGCGAACACCGATGAGGTCAAAGAGTTGCGCCGTGAAGCAAAAGTCGTCGCGGAACAGACGCTCGAACTGGGTCTGCTCAAAAAAAGCATGACAGGCGATGGGGGCGACCACGAATGAGATACCCTGCATCAGAGAAGTTGGAGATCATCCGGCTGGTCGATAAGGGCCAATGCCAAACCAAAAGCGCCTGATTATTACGTTACCCAGACAATGCGAAAGTTGCAGATACTTCAAATTGTTCCGGTGTGACGTCAGTTCGGTGCTGGCCGAGCAACGTCTCTCCGTTGCAGATAGGTGCAAGGTCTATCTTCACCCGATCCTCGGCTGCGCTGACGCGCCTTCTGATCTGGTCATCACTTTCCGTTCCATGAAAGGCGCTTAAACGGACATAGGAGAAGCTGAACAGTTGCAGAATATCCTCGCCTGTTGCGTCACGCAGAACTGACCATTGCCCTTTGGCAAATAAGGCACGGTTTTCGCCTGCATTAAAGCCGGTGTCCTTGACGATCAGCTCCGCGACGTTCGGCTGGCCAAGGGCGGCAAAGTCATGATCGGGGTCCAAGCGCATCCTCTGGGCCGTTCTTTTCCCGATACCAACATTTGCCCCGCGCATCGAGCATGTCGCGATATGTTTTACCCACCGATCCCTCAGGACATTTCCCCCGAAAACAGGCCCCGACCCAACCTGACCATTCCGGTACAGGCCAACATAAATCAGGCTGGGCGCTTGTTCGGCTGAAGCTTTAAAAAAGATCCCGTATAGGCCCGCGGCTTGGAAAGGTTCAGCATCAAGGTTCCGGCAGCTAAAGGCGGTGTCCATGAATGAAAGTGACGGCGCTGGTGGCACCTTGGGTAGGGCCGAAAAGAGCGTATGCGCCTCAAACCTGCGAATGATCACTTTGCTGGTGTCGTCTGTGTCAGCATCGGTCGGTTGCGCCCGCTCTCGAAGTGCAGGCTTACTACGGCTTAGGTTTCTGACGATGCTGATTGGCTTTTGCTGGTCAAACTCGGCGTCAGTGTCGGGGGCATCTTCGTCAGCGTGTCGATAATTATCGATAACCGCAGGCGTTATTGCCTCGTTTGAATGGCCAAAAAGCTTCAGAGTTGACGACAAGGCTTTTAATGTGGCGGGCTTTGGTTCGTATCGATCCCTCAGTGCGGTGAGGAACGCGATAAGCTCTCCCCTGTCGCTATCAAAACTCACCTCCCACCCGCTGTTACTTTTACGGGCAACAGGCATCAACAAGCGTAAATACTTCGCAGGCCCTGTCTCGCTTAAGGAGCGCCAGCTGACCCACATCTTTTCAAAGTCATGGCTTACCGCGCCATCGGCTGTTATTTGATCCACGCATTCGGTGTTCGCCCACAGGTAAATGGCACTAGGACTAACCTTGTCATAAGCTTTCCGATCCACGCAAAGACCAACCCGTTTTCCTCTTGTTCTTCCGTCAATCCCAAGTGATCCCGCCACAACAACGCATTGCTCACTTCCAGCAGGCGTCCATAGCCGAGGTGACGCAAATATATTGCACGCTGTATGTTGATGAAGTTCCAGCAAGACTTCCTGCAAGACCTGCGTGGGCACCCCCCGCAAGTTTTTGACGGTCGTTGGAGAACAAAAATGATCCTCAAACAATGAGGTATCGGAAAGGACTTCATTCATGCTTCGGTTCACAGGTACACTACCTTTCAGATTACTTGCGCCGCGCCTGCTGTAACTTGAGACAGTGTTGTCAAACAAATCCTAACACGTCTCAAATTACCGCAATCACATAAACCTTGATGTTCCAACACCTCATAACAACTTTGGCAACTTTTCATAATTCTCGGCCCCAAACATAATGCTCATCTAGAGATCTCATCTTGACCCATTCTAATTAATTCTTGATGGATCAGCACCATCGCCTCTGTATCTCTTTCACAATATTTTATTAGATCCGCGTACACCTCTTCTTTATTTGGACCGTCTTGAAGAGTTACTGCTTTCCACTCACTCGCCGCAGTCCCTCCATCTTTTATCGTTAAATCGCTATATGAATAACCAGGTACAATCGCCGGCAACACATCTTTGATAGAGTTACTACCCTTGAATGCAGGGTCCATAATCAGATCTTCATTGAATGGCTCCATCAGATCAATAACTCGACGATTTACTTCAAGTAAGAATTCTCGATATTTGGGGGCATATTCTGCCATCTCGGTGTTTCGGCTCATTTCAAAGCCTTTGTTCCAAACAATTATAGAGCCGTAACCATCGATATCCTGACTTAATTTTTCTAAAAGCCCGTCAATAGGATTGTCCTTTGCTATATGTAGATAATCGAAATGCTCTAATGACGCGTTTGGATCGCGTTTAATATGTAAAGAATATTGGAAAGGCACTTGTTGATAGGGAGCGGTATGGTTCCATAGAGGCACAGCATTCGACGAAGTTTCATAATCCAGATAGTAAATTGGATAGATAATCTTATCCAAAAACTTGTTAACTTCAGGCTTATTGATATACCGTCCGCCCAGCTCCTTGGCTTTCCAGTATTTCGCACTTCCATGCGACAACAGTGCGCCGTCTTTGATATCGCTGAGACGGGTTATATTGTTCTGCTTTAGCTTTTTCACCACACCGCTACCAACTTTTGGTAAGTGATAAATGCTATCCTCGTCTAAGTGAGGTTCCAGAGTTTTCCTGATATCCAACCATTCCTGAAAAGCGTTAGACGCGGCCATTGAGGGGTCCATATCAGGGATTTTTTTGGCGCTTATTACGGTTAGAGCCTTATCAATGTTCGATTTTGTTTTATCGATTATGCTCTCAACATTTTTTGTCACATCGGTAATAGAAACGAGCCTATTTGTATCGATCTGGCCGTCTCGGACATAGCTAGAGTTCACATGAGCAACTCTGTAAGTATGAACATCATAACCGGCACCCTTCAGAACAACACTTTGAAATGCTAGGTCCAAATCGTGTTCTGGTTTTACAGAAGAACTGCTCTTTATTTCAGTAAGAACATAGCCATTGGCGTCAGCTTCCAAAATATCTGTTATACAACTTAGCTCACCAAATTCATATTTGCCTTGAGAAACACACTGAGCGCCTTCTGCCCAAGCAGCTGATGTTCGAGCGGTCATGATGTTGTCATCACCAATAAATTCGATTTTTTTTGAGTCTGAGAAAAGTTGCTCTGCGAATGCTTCAAATTCGTAGCCTTCATCTAGCCAGTTTTTAGCTGAATGAGGTATAGTAGGTAGCTCAGTAGGGTCGTTCTTTTTCAGCCAAAGCCATGCTGGGTGACGGAGAAACAGCATATAATCTGATTTTGAAAGTGACATATGTAGGTTCAATCTATTTTTGACGTTAATCGGGGCTGTGAGCAGCCCCACTTGAGTGGTTCAGTTTGGAAGTTAGTGCATCGTTTCATTGCTGATTAAAGGATGCGTCCGGGTCGTCCAGTACCTCATTGGCGAAACGAATAGCGTCAGCCAACGAGGGGTGTGACATCTCTTGGAAGCTTTCTTCCCCGAAAGAAATAGTACTGATCACATCGAAATGCATACAGAACGATTGCTTTAGAGATTTGAGAAGCAGCTCATTTCCTAGCGTATGTGTTTCGAGATCCTCCAGTTCCATTTCAAATTCATCAAGCGCACTTAGCTTCTGAGGATCATATCCAGATATACCAAACGCCTCCAAGAACATGCAAAGCAACGTACAAATATCTAAGGTCCTATTCTCACCCATAAAATCGGGAAGTTCGAGTTTTTCAGATGATTGCCCTAGCAGTTTTTGGGTGGACGTGTGGTTGTTCAAATACCTGCTCGTATATTCCGGGTTTTCTTTTATCCATTCCAAACTTTGCTGATTGAAAAACTTGTGCACCCTGCGCAAATGTGGATGGTCTTGATCGAAATTTTCATACAAATCGTCCAATTTCAGATCTATAAAATCAACAACCCAGGGATCAGGGAGAGCTTGTGAGCCGAAGAAATCCATGAGATGCATTTTCTCGTCTTCATCGTAAACCCACAACCACACTCTTGAGTGTGATTTATCGAACGTAGCTTCTGGCAATGGATAATCTTTGCCCGCTATTTGTATGCCGTTAATTGCGTATTCAGCATGTTCATAATCTTCGATACCCACAACGCCATCTTCATAAGTCGCAGTTGTAGCTAAGTCCATGTTGCCCGCTGGCCCTGCACGATCAACCGATTCACATAGAAGTCTGAAAGTTGTAATACTTTCCTCACTGCCCTCGTCCAAGTCTATACAAATTGTACCACTTTCAAAGTGGTGATATTCAACGATACCAACTTGACTATCGGTGACGTCTTTTTCTCGTGGTTTACTGATTAATGTACGGAAATCCTTAGGATCCTCATACTCCTCGAAGAATTCGTCCTGTTCGATTAGTTTAGCTACCTTATCTTCAAAAAAACCTTGCTGGATTGTTTCACCATTCGATAAGGTAAGTTTAAATTCTGCTTGACGGTTATCTGAGAAAAAACCTCTAGACACATTGATGATGTAGTCACTGTGTTCGATTAGGAGGTCTTTGAGGCCAGGACCGGTCTCGGTTGTTAGCGGGGAGATTTCATCTAATTTCTCTTTTTCAATGTAATAAACGTTACATACTACGCCCTTGCCGGCTATTTCAAATTTCATTAATTCACCCTCCGAGTCTCTCTGTAATACCTAACGTTGAGTGATGTTGGTGTGATGTTATGATTTTTCAAGTGACTTAATTTTCTCAGCAAAGTTCTGTGCGTCTGTGTCCTTGCCAAGGGCAACCGATACATCACGTAATAATTCCAGTACGTGTTTTAGTTCGATGTCATGTTCAGAGTACTGAGCAATTTGTAAAGATAGTGCTTTCTGGAGATTTTGTTCTGCGTCGGCAAATTTAGCCTGGTGAAATTGGCTTTCGCCAAGCCATAAGAGTGTAAGTGCGATATCAGGATCATCGTCACCTAGTTCTCTCAGCTCAATTTTAAGTGTTTTTTGAAAATAATCTTCAGCATCCAAATACTTTGCTTGTTTGGTTAAAGTTTTACCCAAATTATAGTACGTAATCGCAATGTCTGCGTGGCCTATCGTAAGTTTTGGGCCTGGGCCGAAAACAACAAAGATCGTGGATTGCTCGGCTTCAAATTGGAAACTTGCTTCGGTTGGCCCATCCAAGTGACCG
>Ga0209251_1003100_pt1 | contig 11059 bp, 11 predicted proteins | sample SaaInlV_100m_DNA_6_FD_184665 | JGI IMG/M metagenome (GOLD analysis project Ga0209251, IMG submission 184665) | Marine microbial communities from expanding oxygen minimum zones in the Saanich Inlet - Saanich Inlet SI073_LV_10m_DNA (SPAdes) (version 2) | ecosystem: Environmental > Aquatic > Marine...
GAGAGTTTATTGAGAATGTGCTCGGTCCAGAGGGTTTGCGCAAAAGTGTTGTGGTAGCGACCCCTGCTGATGACCCTCCTTTGCGTCGTATTCGCGGTGCATGGCGAGCAACGGCTATTGCCGAGTATTTCCGCGGTCGGGGTAAAAACGTGCTGCTACTGATGGATTCCCTGACGCGCTTTGCCCAAGCACAGCGGGAAATAGGGCTGGCAATCGGCGAGCCTCCAGTGACAAGAGGTTATACACCCTCGGTATTTTCTGCCTTGCCTTCATTGGTAGAGAGGGCAGGAAATGGCCGCGATGACGAAGGCAGTATCACTGCGGTTTATACCGTCTTGACCGAAGGGGATGATCCCAACGACCCCATTGCCGATTCTGCTCGATCATTTCTCGACGGGCATATACAACTCTCCCGGGAAAATGCCGAGTCGGGCATCTATCCCGCCATTGATCTGGAATCTTCAGTGAGTCGTTCGATGAATGCCGTAACTTCTGAATTGCATGTGCAGGCGGCACAGTCGATTCGACGTTTGTATTCTCATTTTAGGAAAAACAAAGATCTGATAAGTGTGGGCGCTTATCGGGAAGGGAGTGATCAGGAGTTGGACATTGCGATTCGAGCCTGGCCAAAGATTTGCGACTTTATCAGTCAGATTGAGTCGGAACCTGTATCCATCGCCCAGAGTGTGGCTGAGATGCAAATACTATTGGCTGCCGCCGCGGGTTCAGTGGGTGAGGGGGAATCAGGACATGCGGCCTCATCAGCGGCAGCCTCAGAATTTGGCGGCGCAATAGGTGAATGATCCAGCCGGTAAAAAGTTAGCGCTGTTAGAACGAGTTCAACGTGCGCGCGAGATCGCTACGGGGCAAAAACTTGGTGCTGCAATACAAACCAAGGATCAAACCCAACGCAAGGGAGAACAGTTACAGAACTATTTGAGCGAGTATGAGAGCGCTCTAGAAACAGAGGCTGCGCCATCTGGTGCTATGGATCTTCTCAATTACCGGCACTTCCTCGGCGGGATGCATTCAGCCAAATATATGGTGTTGCAACAGGTGGGTAGGGAGGAGCAAAGGATTGAGTCGCTCAGAGAGGAATGGGTGAAGCATCGTTCAGAAAGCAAAGCAATTGAAAAACTATTACACACAAAAGGTCAGCAGGAGAGGCGTTTGACGCAAAAAAGAGCCGATCAAGAGGTGAGTGATCGGGGTGGGGTGGCCAAAGGGCGATAGCAGCGAAAATCAATTCTGTGCTTTTTTGATTGGGTTGGCACAGGCTTTGCAATTGTATGGGTAAGACTAATTTTTGATGTGGATTGCCCATTATGATCAACCCTCACGGCCTTCTTTCTGCACCTGCGGGTGAAGCGACATCCAGAGACCAGGAATTTTCCGATCGCCCCACGGAAAGCTCTTCTGAGCCAGGCGGTCCGGGCTTTGCAGCGCAATTACAGCAGGAGTCACGACCTCTGCCGGACAAAGAAAAGACTGCAATTTCCAAGAGCCTGGAGTCAGATAACCAATCGGATGAATCTGCATTGCCGGACGGCAAAAGATTGCCGGCAAGAGGCAGTGAATTGCCGACCGAGGCAGGGACTAATTTAATCACCAGACATCAGGGCGCAGCTGGAGCCGGAACTGGAACTAAAGCAGGTGCTGAAATTGCAGCTGAGCTGGTCGGAAACCTTGGCCACTCTAATTTGGAGTCAGATGCCACATTAGTTGAGCAAGCATTAGATTCTGAAATGCCAGCAGAGCTGGAATTGCTGCAAGCCAGACATCTTCGCAATACGGAATTGAGAGCGGTAGCTACTGAGGCCGAAGGAGTATCAAAACAAAGAGCCGGTGAGGGCGTAGCAAAATTTCTGGAGCCGGGAATGGTTCGCGGCGAGGAAAGTGCTATTAAAGCCAAAGCGTCGGATGATCTTCCATTTTTGCCCGGAAACAAGCTATCTAATGCTGCGCAGAGCATCCAAGCAGCGGATCCTAGTAGTACCGCAAGAAGGGCTAACACAGGCAGCCAGACTCAGGCTGGACAGGTGGACTTTACCTCCATGGCCCAAACCCAATGGGCTGAGACCAGAAAAATTACAACTGGCCTGCAGTCAGACCAGGCGGTTTCTGCAGACAAGCTTTTAAATTTGGAGAAGGCAGCCCCAGCCCAGCAAAGCCAATCCGCGCAGACGGTTTCATCCCTAGCTCCGTCAAACCAAGGTGTTGGAGCTCCAGCCCTTGCAAGTCAGAGTCTTGATCGCGGCATTGGTAATCTAGGCACTTCTGCCGGTGAAGCACAGTCGGGCAAAACACCAGCCTCTGAGTTGGTCAGCAATCTTGATAATCGAGTGCGCATGATGATGACGCAGGGCATGAATTCAGCAAAACTTCAGCTGTCTCCCTATGAACTGGGTGCACTGGAAATCCATCTTAGTGGTGAGGGTGATCAGGCTAAAGTTTCAGTAATCGCTCAAAGCCAGCAGGCTCGCGAGTTGCTGGAGCAGCAGCTACCGCGATTACGTGAAGCGCTGGAACAGCAAGGTATCCGTCTTTCTGATGCGGATGTCTCCGACGGATCCGGGCAGCCTGGAAATCGACAGGACGAATCCACAACGGACAGCTCAAGTTCCGGTTCATCTCTTGATGCAGAAATTGATCCTTCCGCTGAGGAGGCTTCAACAGCCAGATCAAAACCAATGCAGGATTCTCAAATCGATTTTTACGCCTGATCGGGTCGATAAATTGGCAGTTTGCTAAGGGAGGCAACTTTCTGACGCTTCCTTTTATTGCCTTGTCGTGGAATTGACACTTCCTTCAATTCACTTGTCGTGGAATTGACACTCCTTTCAATTCGCTTGTCGTGGAATTGACACTCCTTTCTAGAAATACCATAACCTATTGAAATATATAGAATAAAAAACTTGGTATGAAGTTTGCAATATTCCCTTGAGAAAGACTCTATCAAGGGAAATAACATGAAAAAAATCATCATTATTGTCGTTGCGGTATTGGTGGCAGGCGTAGGCGGAGCAGCTTCCGCCGTTCTCATTCTTGGATCTGATTCGGATACGGAAGTGGTGGAGACCCTAGAAGGTGAAGCCGCAGAGCCAGAAGTTGTGGAGGAGACCAGAGACCCTATCTACTGGTCACTCGACCCCAAATTCACCATTACTTATAACGCCGGTGGCTTGCGCTACTTACAGCTCAGTATGGAAGTAATGTCATACGAGCAAAAGGCTATCGACAGCTTAAAAGCCAATATGCCTGCCGTTAGAAATAGCGTGATCATGCTTCTCAGTGCGCAGGAGTTCGACAGCCTGACAACTATGGAGGGTAAGGAAGCACTGCGGGCTAATGTGCTGGAAACCGTTCAGCAGGCGATTCGCTCAGATGAAGAGCTGGAAGAGATCTTCTTTACTACCTTTATTTTGCAATAGGTGGAAGAGATGGAGAGCAAACCAGTCCTCAGTGAAGACGAAATCGATTCGCTCATGGGTGCGAGTGGGGAAAAAATTGGCGCTGAAGAAAACAGTCAGAACACTACCAGCCGCTATGATTTTCTCGGCCGCGAAAAGAAATTGTTCAGTCAGATGCCCGGGCTGAGAGAGCTGAACGAAAAGGTTTGTAACGATTTTGCCGCTTTGGTTTCAGAAAAACTTCGAGTTGCCTTCGAGGTGAAACTTGATGATGTCGATATTCGAGATGGCGAGAATCTCGAAAACGAATTCTCCGAAGACAGTATCGTTAGCATGGCCAAGCTCGACCCTTTGCAGGGCTTTTCCTTGGTCGAAGTTCCCACCGCGCTGCTGTCACACATAACCGAGAGTTATTTCGGTGGAATCCTATCGGGATCAACGCCCCGGCGACCTTATTCCCGAAGTGAAGTGCGGGTGCAAACTAAATTGGTCTCCCTATTTTTTGAAGCCATCGAGTCTGGGTGGTCTTCAGCCATCAAATGTCGGTATGAATTGGTTTCCACTGAAACTGACATTCAATTCCTGAGAAAACCAGCGGCGAATACCAAGTCGGTTTGTATCAGCTTTGCTCTGACCCAGGCTGACCAATCCTGGAAAATTAATTGGTTCTTTCCCTACAGCAGTCTCGAACCCCTTAGGGAAACTCTGGGAGATAGCGTCCAGGATTCAAAAGAAACTCCGCGCACCGACTGGAGCGTGGCCATGCGAAAAGGACTGCTGGATGTACCGGTAACTACCTCTGCGGTTTTGCTCGAATTGGAGATGGGATTGGGCGAGGTAATGCAACTTAAGAAGGGCAGCATCATTCCCATTCGTATGCCAGAGACAGCGCATTTCAAAGTAGAAGATATTTCCATGATGTTTGCTGAATACGGCGACAACGAATCTCAAAAAGCGGTCAAGTTGGTTGGCCGTATTGATGAAAGTTAGTAGAGCGCATTAGAAGAGTTAATAGGAGAAGTACATGAGTGCTACAGAACAAAAACAACCTGAAGAGGTAACAACGGCGGCGACTCAGCCATTAGACGGAGATACAAATCTGCAAAGGGCAGGGCAGGGATCGGCGTTAAGTGCTGAAGCGGGTGCCGAAGAAGAAGTAGATCTTCAGATGCTAATGGGTGTTCCCGTGACGCTATCTGTAGAGGTAGGTAAAACCAAGATGCCGATTCGAGACCTTCTGCAATTAGGACAGGGCTCCATAGTTGATCTTGATCGGGAGACTGATGCGCCGCTCGATTTACTGGTTAACGGAACCCTGATTGCTCAGGGTGAGGTCGTCACCATTGGCAAGAAATTTGGGCTCCGACTGATCGATGTGATCAGTCAACGTGATCGACTGAAAAAGCTGAAGTAGAGCAAAGGCTGTGGAACTAACTGAAGTCGTGCGTGTATTTGGTGTCCTCTTCTTGGTCATCGCTCTGATGGTTGGGGTTCTCCACCTGATGAAACGCATAGGTATGCCGGGTGTTAATTCAGTTAAATCCGGCATTCGAATCTCAGGGCAATGTGCGCTGGGGGGAAGAGAGCGGCTTCTAGTGGTGGAAGTTGATTCCCGTCGATTTCTTTTGGGGGTATCTCCCCAGGGTATAAATAATTTATCAGAACTTGAGGCGGATGCAGCGCAATCTGACTCTCAGGAAGTTGAGGCACCTAGAAATTTGTCGCGCTGGCTGGGAGGTCGGCAAGCGTGAGTCAACAAGTCGCTAAAAGCTTGATGCTAATGATAAGCCTGCTTTTGTTTTTCGCTGCGGGCTCTGCTGTTGCAGCAACCGAGCTGCCTCTGCTTACTGTTTCCGAACAGGCATCTGGTGCGACCTCCTATTCCGTCACTCTTCAGGTATTGGCTCTAATGACGCTCTTGAGCTTGGTTCCGGCCGGCTTAATGACCATGACTTCCTTTACTCGCATTCTTATTGTTTTGGCAATTCTTCGACAGGCGCTTGGTACCGGCCAAACTCCGTCCAACCAGATCATTTTGGGATTGGCACTTTTTCTCACCCTATTTGTTATGGCACCGGTTTTTGAGGGCGTCTGGATAGAGGCGATTCAGCCCTATATCAATGATCAGATCGGAATTGAAGCCGCATCTACTGGTGCTATGCAGTTTATGCGCGACTTTATGACGCAGCAGACCCGTGCCTCTGACCTCGCCATGTTTACTAATCTCGGCGGATATGAGCCCGCAGTTTCGGAAGCGGATATTCCTCTCTCCGTGCTTTTGCCCAGTTTTCTGATTAGCGAGCTGAAAACTGCTTTCCAGATTGGATTTTTGATCTTTGTTCCCTTTCTTATTATCGACCTAGTAGTAGCCAGCGTACTTATGTCCATGGGCATGATGATGTTGTCGCCCATGCTTATTTCTCTGCCCTTCAAGCTGATGCTTTTTGTCTTGGTGGACGGCTGGGCTCTGGTAGTCGGCACGCTGGTTTCGAGTTTTGCGAGCTAGCCGCAGATGACACCTGAAACCGTATTAGATATTGGACATCAGGCAATGTACGTGACGGTGCTTTTGGCTGCTCCAATTCTGGGAGCAGCGCTCTTTGTTGGCTTGGTGGTAGGGGTGCTTCAAGCAGCGACTCAAATTCAGGAAATGACCCTAAGCTTTATCCCCAAGCTTTTGGCACTGGTTATCGCTTTGTTTTGGGCGGGAAACTGGATGTTGTCTTTGCTGATTCAGTTTACCCAGACGCTCTTTATGGATATTCCGGGGTTAATTGGCTAGCCATGTTTCCAGCTGATATCTCAGGATTATTTACGCACCTCCAAAGTTTTATGCTGGTATTTCTGCGCATGGGTGCATTCATGATGGCAGCCCCGATTTTTGGCTCCCCCATGGTAACGGTGCGAGTACGGCTGCTTCTGGCATCACTAATTGCCTTAATGTTGCTGCCCATTGTTGGCGACATGGCTGTCCCCGATCTTGTTAGCGGGGCTGGCTTTTTAATTGTTCTCCAGCAGTTGCTCATTGGGCTGGCAATGGGGTTTCTTCTGCAACTGACCTTTGCCGCTGTGGTTCTTGCAGGGCAGGTAGTTGCTATGACCATGGGCCTGGGGTTTGCCATGTCTCTCGACCCTCAGAACGGAGTGCAGGTGCCGGTGGTCAGCCAGTTCTATCTGATCGTTGCCACACTAATATTTTTAGCCCAAGACCTGCACCTCTACCTACTCGAGTTTTTGGCGGGAAGCTTTCAAGTGAGCCCGCCCTCAGGCGTGAACCTTCTTTCACTACTATCTATGGAAACGGTCTACTGGGCCAGCCAGGCCTTTGCTGCCGCGCTCTCCATCGCCATTCCTATTCTTGCTGGACTTCTCATTATTAATATCTGCTTCGGCGTAATGACTCGCGCTGCACCTCAGCTCAACATATTTGCGGTGGGTTTTCCGGTCACCATTATGGCTGGCTTTCTATTGATTCTGATGTCACTGCCCGGTGCAGTGCAAACCCTTGTCGAGTTTCATCTGGCCGCACTGGATAAGGTCGGTTCTGTTATCGGAACTCTGGGGGGTTAAGACTGATGTCTGAGCAGAGCGGCCAGGAACGCACGGAACAGCCCACAGAGAAACGCAAACGCGAATCTCGGGAGAAGGGGCAGGTTGCAAGATCGAAGGAACTTACCCTCCTGCTGTCGTTGGTGACTGCCGGCGGCGGTATGCTGACATTGGGCGGCTTGATGCTGGCGAGTTTTGCCTACTACTTCAGCGCTGGCCTGACACTTTCTATTAACCAGGTATTTGATCCAGCGGCGCTTTCTACTTCTTTTGCGCAGATGTCTTCGAGTGCATTTAAGAGTTTTACCCCCTTTCTTATTCTGGCATTCATCAGTGCGCTTTTGGCGCCACTTCTGTTGGGCGGTATGTCTTTCAGCTGGAAGGCTTTGCATTTCAAAATTGAGAAAATTAACCCACTAAAGGGCTTAAAACGAATCTTCTCTGCTCAGGGGCTTTCCGAGTTGGCCAAGGCGGTTCTCAAGGTGCTTCTGATAGGCACGACAGCCTGGTTAACACTGAAAATTATGCTGCCCGAGCTTATTCAAATGGGTCTTTGGTCTCCCTCTAGTGCTACCCAGAGAACTCTGGAAATTCTCGCGACTCAGGTTTTGGTTTTGTCGGTGGCACTGATTCCCCTGGTGCTCTTCGATGTGCCTTTTCAGCTTTGGAATCACAACAAACAACTGAAGATGACGCGGCAAGAAGTGAAGGATGAAATGAAAGATACCGAAGGCCGCCCTGAAGTGAAGAGCCGCATTCGGAATCTGCAACAGCAAATTGCCCAAAGATCCCTAATTCAATCCGTTCCTACAGCGGATGTTGTTATTACTAACCCCACTCATTTTTCAGTAGCGCTCAAATACGATCGTGAGGGATCTGCGGCGCCGGTGATGGTGGCCAAGGGCTGCGATGAAATGGCACATATGATTCGTCGAATTGCCGGAGAACACCAAATCCGCGTTTGCCCTATGCCTAGCCTGGCAAGGGTTCTGTATTGGAATGTAAAAGAGGGGTCGGAAATTCCGCCGCTACTCTACGTCGCCGTCGCCAAGGTTTTGGCTTGGGTCTATCAGGTGGACGCCGGCATGGCTGAAAACACCAACAGTCTGCCTGAAATTGAGATTCCGGAAGAATTCCAAAAGGACATTGATCGATGAGTAGTGCCAGCCAAGCGCAGATAAACAGGGGGTTGCCAGCTCCGGCCATCTTGGCTGAACTCGGCGCACCAGCGCTCGTCATGATTTTGCTGGTGATGCTGGTCTTGCCATTGCCGCCTTTTTTATTGGATCTGTTCTTTACCTTCAATATTGCGCTTTCGCTCGTTGTACTGCTTTCCGGTGTCTATGCAAACAGACCACTGGATTTCGCTTCTTTTCCCGCGGTTTTGCTGATCGCCACGCTACTGCGTCTCGGTCTAAATATCGCATCGACTCGTGTCGTTTTACTCAACGGCCATGAAGGGCCTTCCGCTGCTGGTCAGGTAATTGCTGTCTTTGGCGACTTTGTTGTCGGCGGTAACTACGCCGTTGGTTTAGTGGTCTTCGCTATTCTGGTGATTATCAACTTTGTCGTGGTAACCAAGGGTGCGGGACGTATTTCCGAGGTAACTGCTCGATTTACTTTGGACGCTATGCCCGGCAAGCAGATGGCGATTGATGCGGACCTTAATGCCGGTTTAATTAGTGCCGAGCAGGCTACCCTGCGTCGCGAAGAGATAAGCAAGGAGGCCGATTTTTATGGTGCGATGGACGGGGCCAGTAAGTTTGTTCGTGGAGATGCCGTTGCTGGGATATTGATCCTCTTCATCAATATTATCGGCGGGCTTGCCATTGGTGTGTGGCAGCACGACCTGGGTTTTGAGCAGGCTGCGCACAACTACGTACTTCTAACCATCGGTGATGGATTGGTCGCTCAAATCCCTTCACTTCTGCTATCCACTGCAACCGCAATCATTATCACTCGTGTTTCTGATAGCCATGATTTAGGCGAACAGATGGCCGATCATCTGTTTAGCAACCCACGTACGCTTCTGGTCACAGGGGGAATTCTTGGTGCGATGGGGTTAATTCCCGGCATGCCGCTTTTGGTCTTTCTACCTTTGTCATTGCTTATGATTTATCTCGGTTATCAGCGCACCATCGCGACGCCTGAGGTGGTGAGCCCTGAGGCGAAAGACGATCTGGCGGAGAGGCCTGAGCCCACGGAACTTAGCTGGGACGACGTGGATACTGTGGATCAGATTGGTCTAGAAGTTGGCTATCGTCTGATCGGGATGGTTGATAAGAATCAGGGAGGCGAACTGCTCTCAAGAATAAAGGGTGTGCGTAAGAAGCTATCCCACGAGCTGGGTTTTCTGGTTCAGCCGGTGCATGTCAGGGACAACCTGAATTTAGGTTCCAACAGTTATCGAATCAGTTTTCATGGTGTCACCATGGGAGAAGGAGAGGTGTACGCCAATCAGGAACTGGCCATCGACCCAGGCAATGTCAGTGAAAAAATGGATGGCATTGCGACTAAAGATCCTACCTTTTCTCTGCCCGCGGTATGGGTAGATTCAGATAAAAAGGATATCGCGCAAACCAGAGGTTACACCGTGGTGGATGCGAGCACCGTGGTGGCGACCCATCTGAGCCAGCTGGTTAAAAACAACGCACATGAGCTAATAGGACAAGACGAAACTCAAGCCTTGCTGGATCGACTGGCCAAGGCCTTTCCGAAGTTGGTGGAGAACCTGGTTCCCAAAACTCTGGGTCTGGTGGAAATCGCTCAGGTGCTGCGCAACTTGCTTGAAGAAGGGGTTCCCGTTCGCGATATGCGCACCATTGCCGAAGCTTTGGCCGAAGTTGCTCCTACCAGCAAAGACCCTGACCTACTTACCTCTCAGGCTCGAAGAGCCTTAAAAAATACCATCTTCCAGAGCATCAATGGTTCCTCGGATGAGCTGAATGTGATGGTTCTGGATTCACGGCTAGAGCAGACATTGCAGCAGGTTGTGAAGTCAGCAGGCGGCGGAATCGAACCGCGACTGCTGGAAAACATGACTCAGCAAATTGGCGAAGGCGCACGTCAAATTGAATCAACCGGTTCCAGCCCAGTGATGCTGGTAAGCCAGGACATCCGTCAATTCCTATCGCGACTTATGCGCGGTCGGCTAGATAACTTTTACATCCTCGCCTACGAGGAAATACCACTAAGTAAACGAATCAAGATTACCCGACGCATAGGTGAAGCACCGGGACTTGGGCAAGCACAACCTGAAGGGGTCAATTCATGAAAATTAAACGCTATACCGACATGGATCGAAGAAAGGTAATGGATCGTGTTCGAAGTGAAATGGGATCCGATGCCGTAATTCTTTCCAGTAAAACCACGGAAGACGGATTTTCTTTGGTCGCCTGTGACCTCGATGAGCAACTGCTTGATCAACAGGTTTCTGGTGGCAAAGAACGCAGCCTATCGCTCGTCGTTGAGGATCCGGCAGAGATCGCCAGCCAGCAGGCGGAGAATATGTCCAGCTTGCAGGAGGAGCTCAATAAGTTAAGAACCCTGATTGAGGTTGAACTACCCCGCGTGGCACAGGGCAACACTCTGGTGGTTCCGGAATCCTCTGAGTCGGAAGTTAGTCTGGCGAGTCATCTGGAAGAATTTGGCTTTAGCCATTCCTATGCCAAAAGTCTTCAAGAACAGGTTGGTCCTGGGCTAGATGTTCAGAAAGCCTGGAAAAAAGCCCTCCAAATTGCCGGCAGGTCACTGCGCGGGCATCAGGGAGCTGGTTTTCAACTGGGGGGACATTTTGCATTGGTTGGACCAGCGGGTTCGGGCAAAACCGCGACGCTTTGCAAAATTGCGTCCCAGTGCCACAAATCTCTGGGGCCCGATTCCGTTGGCATTATTAGTATGGATAGAGGGCGATTTGGGGCCCATCAACAAATAGCCCAATTCGCAAATTTTATGAGTTTGCCAGCGGTTAACGTCTTTAGCTCCAAGGACCTCGAGGACGCGGTAGAGCAGTTCTCCGATAAGAAATTGGTGCTGATAGACACCCCGCCATTGCAAGAGGGAGATGATCTTGGTCACTGCTTAAATAACCTGAAAGAAAC
>Ga0209251_1003101_pt1 | contig 11059 bp, 11 predicted proteins | sample SaaInlV_100m_DNA_6_FD_184665 | JGI IMG/M metagenome (GOLD analysis project Ga0209251, IMG submission 184665) | Marine microbial communities from expanding oxygen minimum zones in the Saanich Inlet - Saanich Inlet SI073_LV_10m_DNA (SPAdes) (version 2) | ecosystem: Environmental > Aquatic > Marine...
ACTCTGCTGGCGGTTCAATTCCAGATGTATACTGTGCAACAGGTTCAGGATCTCCGTACATGTACGGTGTTCTTGAAGACGGCTTCTCCGAAGGAATGAACCGTGCAGATACAGTTCGCCTCGCTGCCCGTGCGCTCAGTGCCTCTGGCCAAAGAGACGCAGCCTCTGGAAACGGAATGGACCTCGCAGTTATTACGGCAAAGGACGGATACGTCCCAGTCGAGCAATCAGAAATTGATTCTCTTCTCAAGAAGAAGTGAAGTCACTCATACTCCCGCGGCATAGCCGTATTCCTATGGATATGCGTAGCGTGCTAAGTTGCGGTAGGAGATGTAGTAATGCGATTAACCTTTAAGGAAATCAAAGATGAGATAAGCAAGATTGTACCTCGAGATATTGAGTACAAAGCGGATTTAGAAGCTGGCGATATTGCGATTTTTACAAATGAAATTGATAAGTTCGTTGGTTCAGAAGGACTTGCGGGAAAAATCTCGAAGAAAATCAAGCGTAGAGTCGTTATGCGTCCGAATGCTGAAATTGTCATGGACAAAGAAGAAGCAACTGCAGTCATCAATGAACTTGTACCAGAAACTGCGGACATCTCTGAGCTATTCTTTGATCCTTGTATTTGGAAAGTCATCATACAATGTAAGAATCCATCCGAGGCTGTTGGTCGAAGAGGCGCAATTGCCAGAGAAATCAGAATGAAGACTGGGTGGGAAGTTACCGTCGAAAGAACTCCGCCAATCATCTCCAAGACTGTACGTGACATCCGTGGGTACCGAGAAGCGAATGCAGAAGAACGCAGAAAGTTGCTTAGAAACTTCGGTTTGAATATCCACAGACCAAAACGACCTGGTTCAACTTGGGCTCGTGTAACTGCACTTGGATCTTACCAAGAAGTCGGACGTGCGTGTCACTTTGTTACGACAAACGAATCAAGAATTATGGTTGACGTTGGTGTTAACATCGCATCGGATACCGATCCTATGCCATACTTCACCGCACCGGAAGCTCTTCCATTGGAACAAATCGATGCAGTTGTTCTAACCCACGCTCACTTGGATCACGCTGGAATGCTTCCTGTTTTGTTCAAGTATGGTTATCGAGGTCCTGTCTTCTGTACGCCTCCAACTCGTGACTTGATGCTGCTTTTACAAACCGATTACCTCAAGGTTGGTGGGTCTGAAGGAAAGCGGGCCCCATACGACATGGAAGACATTCGTATGTGCATGCGCCACGTTGTTGATGTTGATTGGAATCAAACCACGGACATTGCTCCGGATGTGAAAATGACATTCTCCAATGCAGGTCACATTCTTGGTTCTTCAGCGGTTCATCTCAACATTGCTGATGGAAAGCACAACATTGTTTTCTCTGGCGATCAAAAGTTTGAGAAGTCCTGGCTTTTCGATGCTGCTAACACTCGTTTCCCTCGATGCGAAACACTCGTGATTGAATCAACCTATGGAGCTGCTGGCGATTATCAACCATCTCGTGAAGAAGCCAATCAAGAACTTCAGGATATTGTGACACGTACCTTGCAAAGAAACGGTAAACTGATTTGTCCTGTTTTCGCTGTTGGCCGTTCTCAAGAAGTTATGATTGCAATCGATGATCTCTTCCGTTCAGGCGCTGTCAAACCAGTCCCTGTATGGCTTGATGGTATGATTCAGGAGGCTACTGCCATTCACGCAAGCCATCCAAACTATCTCACAGCAGCTCTAAGGAAATCCTTGCAACAAGATGATGGAGAGAATCCATTTACAAGCCCTTGGTTCAGAACTGTTGAAGGAGCACAACGGAGAGAAAGCATCGTTATGGACACAAGCCCATGCATCGTTCTTGCTACATCGGGTATGCTGAATGGAGGTCCAGTCATGAATTACTTCCAGAATTGGGCACATGAAGAGCGAAACTCACTCTGCTTTGTAGGATATCAAGCAGAAGGTACCTTGGGTCGACGTCTCCAGAAAGGATTTGGAGAAGTTCCAATGATCATTGATGGCCGTACTGAAATCGTCAAGGTTGGTTGTGAAATGGCCACTATCGATGGATTCAGCGGGCACTCTGACCGACGCCAATTGCTTGCTTTCGTCGATTCAATGAATCCTAAGCCTCGTAACATTATTTGTCATCACGGTGATTACTACAAGTGCAGTGAACTTGGAAAAGAGTTGAGAGACAAGTATCGATGTCGAACCTACGCTCCAAAGAATCTTGAAACAGTTCGAATTCTGTGAAGCCAATTGCTTTCTTCAGATGTCGAGAGCATTGTAGCCTTCTTGCATCCAATGGAATCCTTTGATGGTCCATTGAAGCAACGCTTCAACGTGCTTGTCAGTAAGGCCTGCAGCTGCTGCAACCTTGAGTAGAACAGCTCGTTCTGAGGGTTCGACTTCACGATCAGCCATGGTCATCAAGCATATGTCTCTCAGAGCAAGTTTGATCGAACGAGGATTCATTGCAGCAAGATGCTTGTCGAGGTTAAGGTTTGAACTCAGTTTCTTTCTGAGTTGTTCTTTTCTCTCTGGAGAAAGAAGAGTTGCTCCAAGACGTTGCTCGAAGAAGGCCATCTCTGGCTTGGAGATGTTGTTGTCAACACTTGCTAGGTAAGCAAGAAGTTGAGCATATTGGAATCGTTCAGACGGTTCCATTTGGTGGACGATGTCGTGAAGCATGCCCACTCCTCATCACCGCCATTGATGAGTATTTTGGTTAAGAACAGATGGAAAATTCACATAAGGTTGGTTCGTTTAGCATAGGTTAAGGGGTTCACCATGTCAAAACAAACCATCTCTCTTTTTCTTGTTCTTCTCTTGTTCGCTCCACTGATGAATACTGTGAGTGCGGGTGAAGGTGATGGACCTGCTCTTGAAGCAAAAAACTTCACTGCAGTCGTCGATTCAGATGACGAAACAACAACCTTGACTTGGGGTAACATCGACACAAACGATTACCTTATTCTCACTGACCTTACCTTGACAAACTACTCGCTTTATCGTTCAGATGAACCACTCAGCACATCGAATTACATGGAAGCACAACTCATCGCTGATGAGATACAAGCGTGTCTTCCTGCAGACAGTCTTACCGAATGTAAGGAACGTATCCATTCAGTTACGAACGCCATACCTCCTTCGACCAATGGAAGTTTCTACTACGGTGTCGTCAGTACGCTCCAGAATGGAACAATCATCAGTAATTTCACTGCTGGCGATTCAGCGCTTAATCAACCAATTCAGGAGTATGGATCTCCAATTTCATCACCTTATGCTCTCCAAGGTTCCTATGACGTCTTGAATGCAACAACCACCTTGTCCTGGATTGATATTGCAACCGTTGATTCTTCTTTGTCTCAGACTCACACGACATCGATTTGGAGCCATACAAGCGCTGCAACTTCAACCAACTGGGATTCTTTGGCTAAGATAGAGGTTGCTTCAAATCTAAGTTCTGACATGACACAGTACGATATCGTTCACCAACAAGAAGTAAGCCAAACCATGTTCTACACAGTACTGCATTACTTTGGAAGCGAATCTGATTCCCGCCTTTTGTCTGGAAACACCTTGACTCAAGGAATTGTCGAGGACAACACTGGTTCTTCAATTACTGGTACTCTTGTCGCTTCATTCGATTCAACAACGTCAATCACATCTCTTGACTGGAACGGGTCGACAATTGAAGATGAAAACCATACGCTTCACATTTGGAGAAGTCCTTCACCAATCGTGGATGTTTCCTCTGATGAGGTAACTGAACTCGCTCAATTAGAAGCAAATGCAACAGAGTACAACTACTCCGTAGAATCAAGTTACAGTGGAGAGAGTTACTATCTTGTTACTCTTTCAGATCAACTTGGAAATCAACAATCGAACTATGCTATTGCACCTAGCGCAGCAGTATTTGAATACACACTTATCCCAGAAGAGAACATCATCGATGACATTAGTGCAACCTTCTCACAAGGAAGCACTCTCGTGACATGGACTGACATTACAGGACATCCTGAGGCATTGTACCAAGTATGGCGGTCCTCAGTTAGCAGAATCAACACGAGTTCATTGTCAAGTAGCAATGTCGAATTACTTGCCGTGGTTGACACAGGTGAAGAGCACTACAACAACACGATTTCTGCCGGCACCTCTGAAAATGCATGGTATGCAGTTACCGTAATCGCTTCCTTTGGGACACAACATGTGACGTATGCTCAGACAAACATCACCATGTCTTACAACTCGATGATGTTACCAATCGTTGAAGATACAACTGCTCCAGATGCACCACTCGCACTTGATACAGAATATTTCGCCAATGGAACAACTCAACTTCGTTGGGCTGGACGCACCGATGAAGTTGGAACTGAATGGGCTCTCTATCGAAACTTGAACAGTGATTTGTCTGATGAGTCATTGTGGGTCGCCGTTGGTCAAAAGATGAATGAAGGTTCATCTGTCCACATGTTGTATGTCGATACGGTTGCTCAAGAAGGCGAACTTGTTACTCCGGTCTATGCTATCGGAGGAGTCGATGCATATGGAAATGCAATCGAATTTTCGAACTGGAAATTGAGCACTTCTGTAAAGGAAGATCGTCAATCACCTCAAGCACAACTCAAGTTGTTTGATTCTTCACAATCATTGGAGACAAGTCGATGGTTTACGGGTGGTGAAGACGCAACATTCTCCAATCTTGAATCTGATAATTATTCTATTCAGTTTACGCTTTCAGAAGATGTTGTTTCGGTTACATACGTACATTCAACTCAATCCCAGTTGCAAGTGCTTGATTTGAACCAGGCAAATCCACACATTGACGTTGCAATCCTAGACTCTGTTGAAAACATCTCCTTCACGTTTACAGTTACGGATCAAGCAGGAAACACGATCTCATTCGACACGCTTTTCTGCACAACTTGTTTGATTGAGCCTCAAGTGATCTTTGAACCATCCGATACTGCTGATGACGATGTGGATAAGAAGAAAGGAAAGGGTTCCGATTCAAATGAGAACCTTTTGATTGGTGCAGGTGCATTAATTGGTGTTCTCGTGCTCTTACTTCTTGTTCGTAAACCTGCAAAGAAAGCACCAAAGGGCTTGCCCTCTGTTGAAGAAGATGCATGGTTTGGAAAATACGTTTCCTAAGGTTGGAACAGATTCTAAAGAATCGGTATCTCAAAATCAGACGAAATCAAATCTGGTAATTCTTCACCAGTTGGTTGATTATCTTTGAGATGTCCATCCTTTTCAGTAAGCACTCCTGCAGTGCTTCTTCTGTCTTCTATATCTCTTGCATCAAATAAAAAATATCCAAAACCCATCAGAATAGTTGCACCAATGATTGGAACAATGACCAACGTTGACTCACTGTTCTTGAACAACATGACTGCTCCAGTTGCCAATAAGCCGACTGCTGAGGCCATAAGCAGCATTCGTGAGGCATTCGCCATATCACAGTCGAAGAAGTGATTCGACATAGCATTTCGTTCAATGCGCTCATTATGGACCACGTTATTCATGAACCGATTGGACTCTCTGGAAACATGGCGGGACAAGAAGGTGGCTCCAAATCCTCTCGTGGATGGCTCATGACTGCAGTTGCTCCATGGGGAGAGAACGGGGAAGATGCATTCGATCAAGGCCTCGTTGAACTCGGTCTTGGCGATGCTCGATTAATTCAAGTTCAGGGTGCAATGCTGCCTCTTGGTTTCAACATCGTTCCTCCTGAAGCGTTGCCTATGGGTTCCCTTGTCGAATGTCATCTTGCGACTGCATACGCTTGGTCTGGTTCTACTGCTTGTGCAGGAGTCGGCTATGCTCTATGTGAAACGCCAGAAGGCGAAGAGTGTGCAATAGTTGCAACAATTACAACCGAAGCAGACTATGAAGAAACTGTTCTGCTTTTGCGAAGAAACATCCAGAGAAAACTGGCATCTCGTGATTTAGAAGTTGTCGCATTTGATGTGGCAGTTGATGAAGTAACAGCCGGACCGGATCATCACGGTGTTGCAATTGCAGCTTTGATTCTACCAGACTCACTGAGAATGGCAGGTCGAGGAAGAACGGGTCCTATTCGAGGCGCACTCACTCGCAGTGCTGAGCCTGAAAAGAAGCGTGTTGATACCAAAGCACCAGCTGCTCCTGCTCTTCGTCCAGGTAGCCAATCTCAAAAGAAAGGTCTAGATTTCCGTTTGTGAATCTTCATAGTCTGTTGGCCTGAACCTCCCTTATGGAGAAGTGGAGTGTTGTACGATGTCCTGCTTGCAAAAATTGTCATGGGACCCGTACTCGTGCTCGGCAATGCCCTCACTGCGGCCAAACGCTGGCCAGTACTACCCCAGTCGTAGCAACTGCTGATTCAGCGGCTCAATTGAGGATTGAAGTTGCGTTGGCAAATACTCCAAAAGAAATTCGAGACGAGCTTCGAATCAAACTTGAAGCATCGCAAGAACCACTTGTTGCAATTAATTCTACATCACCTCGTCGATTGTATGCTCTAATGGTTGACCAAGCAGGTGAAGCCGGTATTATTCGTCGGAGAGATGTTGAGGATGTTCTGAATAAAGTCGACACCGATTTGGATGCTGATGACCTCTTAGATCAACTTGAGATTAATGGGACCATCATTCGTCGACAAGACGGAACCTGGCAACTCCTTGAGTGAAGTTCATATGCGGAATGGCTTCCCCCAAACTAAGGGCGTATGGGTTAGTTTGGCCTATACTCGGGCGTTTGGGACGCTTGGACCCAAGTTCAAATCTTGGTACGCCCACCATCATAACGGTGCATAGCGAGTCGATCGACTCGATGAGCAACCCACCAAAACACTGGTAGGGACAAAACTCCAAGAGGATATGTCGTTGCGTAAAAGAGACTCGCATATCCGAGAAGGTATGTTGTGAATGCTATCCACATGAGAGGAGAGGATTTCAAATGACGAAAACATCGTTTATGATGCTCTTTGGTCATCATCAATCCTACATTCCAGAAGAAACGCTTGGGCTTAATCCCAGATATTTCACTACCATAAACAGCTCGAACCGGTACGTCCCTGATGTTCCAGCCTTGAGATGAGAGGTGGATTAACCAATAGTTCGGATAACCATAGCCCTTCCATGAGTTGTTCCAATTCCATTGTTTGAGAAGAGTAGATGAGGATGCGGTGTACCCGCATTGTGGGTCGGTTGTCTTTTTCCCAGTTGCTAATGTCGTCAACCAGCCAAGAATCTTAGAGGCTCGTCGTCTTGTTTTTGGCATTTGTTTGATATCAGCAGGATTCATCATTCGATTTCCTTTTACAAAATCCACATCACCTATTAGGATTGGATGAAGGAGTGATTTCAAGTTGTCTGGGTCCATTTGCCCATCCCCTGCCATGACGACGCTAATGAATGGATGTTGCAGAGATTTTAGTAGATGTTGATGACCAAGATCGATGGCTCCTCCGACGCCTATCCCATCGGTTTGGAGAATGGTTTTGTCAAATGTAGTTTGGGCTTCTGTCGCTCGTAATTTTGTACCATCAGTCGAGCCATCATCAATTACAACAGCCATGTCGATAAACTCGGGCAGAGTTTCCAAAACCGATTGAATGTGTTTCTCTTCATCACGTGCAGGAATGACAACACCGATGTAATGTCCTTCCAGCATGTACATTCCAATCGTTCGTCCACAAAAGGGGTTGTGTCTCAGTCCACTTGAGGGAGAGTTGAAAGGTAGGACGTCGACCAGAGGTTGTGGTTAAAGGCACGTTACGAGTAATTGGCGTCGGACAAGATATTGAACTTCGAGTCGTATCTTTTCTCACCCGAGCACGTCAGGTAACAGATGATGTGGTCTTTATTGACCTTGGTTCTGAAGATGAAACCAAAATTCTTGTCGAAGAAATAGGCTGTACATTACTCGAAACCAAAGAAAACGACTTGCAAAACATCTCGAATGTTCTTATTGAATCTGACCTTGATCCTGTTGACAATTATTTAATCATCAACGTGAATAAAGAGTGGTCATTACGAGAATTCCCGCTTCATCTCAATCGTTCAAGAGAAGGCTGGGATGTCTATGTGGGGCTTGTTTCGGATTCAGGTGATGTTGATACGCCTTCGGAAAGTGTTCTTTCTCAATCTAATTTCCAGCACGCTTCATTGAGCAATGAAGGTTTGAAAGAACTTTCCAATTCTTTGGATTCAAGTACTGCTCATGACCTCTCCGATAACCTACGGGTACGCATTGTACAATCAACAGCTTTGCCGACACTTCCTCAAAGAGAATCGCTTGCAACGGCTTCCCGATTTGCTCAATTATTCATGTGGATGATTCAATCGAGACATCCGTTGTTCTTATTCGGTATTCCAGGATTGGTATTGTTTATTCTTGGTTATCGTCTGTCGGGCGGTGTTGTTGATACATTCACTGAATTGACGACAGAGTCACTTGGGGTCACCTTTGCAACAATTGCTATGACTTTATTTGGCCTCTTTGCCATGATGATCGCTCTGATGCTCTATATTATGGGTAAGCAAGTTGAGCAGATACAGGCCCAATACGAATGGCCAAATAAGGAGTGATTCGATGATTGGATTGATTTGTTTAGATATGGACCGTGTACTCGTAGATCATCTTTCGACTTGGCAATTTGTATACGATAACCTAGGCATCAATAATGATGAATCCTTTGAACTGTACAATCAAGGTCTACTTGATGAATGGGATTGGATTAAGCTCGATGTGGCTTTAATCAAAGATAGTTGGCTCGAGAAGCACGGTTTTCCAATAAGCGATGCAGACTTGCGTGACTGTATGGATGGTATGCCTATGATGAAAAATTACAAACTTCTCATTCAAGAATTACTTGATGATGGTCATCATGTGGCCATTGTAAGTGGTGGCTTACAACAAACTGCTCGTGATATTTCAACTCTTTTTCCAAGCGATAAGAAATGGAAGAGGCGCTGGGGTGGTATCGATCGTCATACTTCCAAGCGCCTCGCAAATGGGTTTGATACTCGATTACACGTGTTCACAAATGGTTGGACAGTAGGTTCAGAGAATGCAGATGGTTCATTGCCTATTGCAGATTATGGGCGTTATCAAGTTCAAATGGATGGAAAAGGAGCTCTTGTTCGTATGCTTCAGAGAAGGTTGGGAGTTGAATCCAATCGGATCATTGCAGTTGGTGATTCTGCTGGTGATATCGGTATGTTTGAGGAAGCTGCACATGCAATCTGTTTCAATCCTTGGGATGAGCGACCTATTCCTTATGCCAACGAGGTAATCCATGAGAAAGATTTGTCTCTGGTTCTTCAATCCTGTCAATCGTTCCTACAGGCCAACCAATGAAGGGTTTACATTTTTGTACTCAGTGATTGTAAGGCTAATGATGAGAAGGAGTTTGACAACTGTTATTATCGGAATTTTGTTCCTTTCAATTACATCTATCACTCCTCATTCTTCTGCTCAAGTTCCTACTGCATCAGTTACAATCGAATGCGAACCTAGCGTAAATGGTTCCAATGTTATGATTGATGTAGAGCCCGGTTCTGATAACTACGGTTCTGCGATTTGTACTGTATCAAACCCAACTGCTTATACAGAAAAGGTGGAAATTGAAGTTACTTCAGATGTCTTATCGCATTCTGCTCCGGGTTCAATATATGTTAGTCCTAACTCGGAAGAGGAATTTACATTGGGTCTTTCTGGTCAAACAGCAATGCGAACGGATACCTTCGAAATTTTAGTAAAGGCAACAGTGAGTGAGTTAAGCGGTTTGCCGCCTGTGAATGCAGCCTCTTCCGAAGCAAGCGTGATTGCCGAAGCCATACATTATGGTGGATGCTCATTGGAACTTGTTGAATCGGTAAGTGTATTCGCCCCTAGTGATGAATTCTTTCTTGATATCAAAATCAATAACCTAGGTAATGGTTTAGATACGTTCGACATCAGTTTAGATCCAGCATATCAACTATCGCTTGAAGACTCTGGATTTGTCCTATCACTTTCAACTACAAGGGTTCAGCTTTCTCCTGAATCCCCGACTACAGTTGTGAGTCTTAACGTAAAAGCGCCATCCTCCTTGAGTGATGCTTCAACCTCCGATGGAGATCTTTTACGAGAAACGTTCACTCTAATTGTAAATCTTGAATCAGCCACAGGATGTGCGAATAGTGATTGTAATCATCATTCAATTGAACCACTTCTGATTTTAGAGACAGATGACTCAGAGGTTTCTGGAGCTATACTTGGTATTGATAATGATAATAACACCATTTATCTTCTTTCTGCAAGTGTTTGTGTTATCCTTATTCTGCTTGGCTACATCTTTTTCCAACGTTCATCAAGGTGATGCTTTTGGCTGATTCATCCTTGTTTAACCGAATGCGTGAAAATCCATTATTTCGATCATTTATGCTCTATTCTGCTTTTCGTGCAGTATACGGCATCGGTATTCTCGTGGTTGCCTATTTCTTCGCAACCAGTACGAATGCCCCGTGGTGGGCTACTTTGCTTATTTTTCTGGCATCCATGGTTTTCTCAAGAGTCCTTTTCCGCTTCCTGAAGAAATCCTCGAAGAAAGACGAAGAACAGTCCTTGCCTTTAGAATAAAATAGGTCCATGTGTATCGGTAACCATGTCAGATTTCGACGACATGGTCTCAACAATGTGCTTGAATTGCGGATTTCTCCTTGGAGAATTCATTCCAGGAATGCCCTGTCCTCATTGTGATGAGCCGATGGTATGAGTGACTTTTACATCTTGATTCTCAAAGATGTTTAGAACAGCCTGTAAGGTTTCTTCGTTGACATTTTCTGGAGGATGGACTCCCGGTTTCAATCCACATGCTTCTGTACCGAGTGTAGCAAATCGAGATGCAAGTGCATAGGTGACTAAACCAGTTGTTCGTGCCATTGATCCATCTCCATCCTTTCCATAATCAGAAACAATCCATTGTTTTGAATCCGTTTTATTCTCACAGGAGACCTTCATCCATGTGAATTCTTCTCGATTTGAATCATATTTCCATGAGTCAAGAAGTTCTTTTTCTGGAGTCGAATGACCTT
>Ga0209251_1003106_pt1 | contig 11050 bp, 10 predicted proteins | sample SaaInlV_100m_DNA_6_FD_184665 | JGI IMG/M metagenome (GOLD analysis project Ga0209251, IMG submission 184665) | Marine microbial communities from expanding oxygen minimum zones in the Saanich Inlet - Saanich Inlet SI073_LV_10m_DNA (SPAdes) (version 2) | ecosystem: Environmental > Aquatic > Marine...
CTGCTACAATACATAGGAAGTACCATAATCCTCGTGAAGTACAGATGTCTTCGCTTTTAAGCATAAAGACAGGTGGGTGTCCTGAAGATTGTGGCTATTGTCCTCAGGCAGCTAGATATCACACGGATATCAATACTCATAAAATCATGGATGTCGAGGAAGTGCTTGAGCAAGCCAAAAATGCAAAAGCCAATGGTTCTTCAAGGCTTTGTATGGGTGCTGCTTGGCGAGAAGTAAGGGACAATAAAGATTTCGACAAAGTAGTTGAAATGGTTCAAGGGGTGAATGATATGGATATGGAGGTGTGCTGTACACTTGGTATGCTTTCTGAAAATCAAGCCAAAAGATTGAAAAATGCGGGGTTATTTGCATACAATCACAATTTAGATTCTTCTAAAGAATTTTATAAAGACGTTATTTCTACACGTGAGTATGAACAACGTCTAGACACCATCGAAAATGCTCGAAGTGCAGGTATTTCTGTCTGTTCAGGTGGTATTATTGGAATGGGAGAAACAGAGGAAGATCGTATTGGATTACTCATGAGCTATATGGAAATGGAAAACCCTCCTGAATCTATTCCGATAAATGCTTTGGTGGCCGTGGAAGGAACACCATTAGAGGATCAAAAACCAATTGAACAATGGGAACTGATAAGAATGGTAGCTACTACTCGAATTGCCTTTCCAGAGTCAGTTGTAAGATTATCAGCGGGTAGAACTAAAATGAATATGGAGGCGCAAGCACTTTGTTTTATGGCAGGTGCAGGTTCAATCTTTGCTGGGGATAAATTATTGACTACTCCGAATCCTGAATTTAATGAGGATCAAGAAATGTTATCGATTTTGGGTTTATTGCCTAAGGCTTCCTTTTCGGATGCACCACAGCCTGAAACTAAACCTGATCCGATCCTGATTGAGCGCAAAAGACAGGAAGAGGCACGTGAAAAAGAGCTTAAGGATGCAAAAGAAACCAAAAACAAATTTGAACCCAGAAACATTAAGTCCGTTGATTCCCTGTAATGGATGGCAAGTTAAGAAAACGAATTCAAGACCGAAAGGAAGAAGGCTCCCTTAGAGAGCTAACACAAATTCAATCTGGTATTGATTTTTTCTCCAATGATTACCTAGGTTTAGCCAAAGAAAATTTTTCTGATTCAAGTATCCAAACTGGATCTTCAGGTTCACGACTATTATCTGGTAATTCTGTTGAAGCGATCGAATGCGAGGATAAACTTTCTTCATTTTTTGATTCAGAAAGTGCTTTAATGTTTAATTCTGGTTACGATGCCAATCTTGGAGTTGTTTCGGCAGTAGCACAAAGAGGAGACTTTATCTTGTACGATGAATATGTGCATGCCAGTATAAGAGACGGTATTCGTCTTTCGAATGCCAAAGGTTACTCATTTAAACACAATGACTGCGACGACCTTAAAAGACAGTTAAAAGATATAAATGGTACTGTATATATAATTGTAGAGTCATTGTACTCTATGGATGGTGATATGGCACCTTTAAGACGCATACAATCTTTGTCAAAAGAGTTTTGTGCTTACCTTATAGTTGATGAGGCTCATGCATGTGGGGTGTATGGAATAGATGGCAAGGGCATTGTCCATGCAAGAGAAATGCAAAATGATATATTTTGTAGAATAATAACTTTTGGAAAAGCATACGGTTTTCATGGTGCTGCTATTTTGTGTTCTGAAGAATTGAAACAGTTCCTTATTAATTTTTCTAGGCCTTTTATATATTCTACGGCATTGCCATTAGGGAGTTATGTCTCCATTATTCAGCGTGTTGAAAATGCTTCAATTAGGGAACGACAGATAAAACTTCACAAAAACATAGCTGAGTTTAGAAAGGGACTGACAAATGGTAGATTTCTTTCTGAGGAAAATGCTCCTATTCAGGTATTAGAGTTCGATAATAAAGAATCTCTTCTGGAATTAGTGGACAAAATATTAAAAGTAGGCATATATACAAAGCCAATTTATCCTCCGACAGTTCCAAAAGGCAGTTATCGGGCTCGGATATGTATTCATAGCTTTAATTCCGAGGCTGAAATTGCCTTGCTGAAATCTTGCTTAGTAAACCTGGTTTAACCTCCGAAGTCGTCAAATCTGACGTTCTCTGGTGGTACACCCCAGTCGTCACACATTTTTATCACAGCTTGGTTCATCATCGGTGGACCACAGAAATAGACTTCCATATCCTCCGGTGCCTCATGCTTCGTCAAGTATTCATCAATCACTACTTGGTGAACAAATCCTGAGAAGCCATCTCCTTCAGTGTCATCGACGTCTTTTTTGTTGGTCCAATTATCTTCTGGAAGTGCGTCAGACAAGACCAAATAAAACTTAAAGTTTGGAAACTCCTTTTCTAAATCTCTGAAATAATGAATATAAAACAATTCAGCTCGAGATCGACCACCATACCAATAGGTCACCTTACGACCTGTTTTCAATGTTTTGAATAGCTCATAGAGGTGTGAACGCATAGGAGCCATTCCTGCACCACCACCAATATATAACATTTCTGCATCCGAGTCATTAATAAAGAATTCGCCGTAAGGACCAGATATTGTTACTTCGTCCCCTTCTTTTAGACCGAAAATATATGACGATGCAATACCAGGGTTGATATCTGCCCATTTGTCTTGAGCTCTATCCCATGGCGGAGCAGCAACTCTAACATTAAGCATGATTTTACGACCTTCTGCAGGGTATGAGGCCATTGAGTAAGCACGAACAACTTCTTCACTGTTATTCATGACTAAATTTCGCATAGCGAATTTTCCTTCAGACCAATCTTTTTCAAATTTATTGGGTTCTCCGGGATGATCCTGAGGATGTGCAGTGATGTCCATATCAGAAAATTTCACTTGCGTTTCTGGAATATTAATTTGAATATAACCTCCGGCCTTATAATTCATATCTTCGGGGATATCAACAATGAATTCTTTGATGTAGGTCGCTACGTTGTAGTTAGATGAAACTTTGGCTTTCCACTCTTTAATTCCTAAGATTTCCTCTTCAATATGAATTTTCATATTCTCCTTTACCTTTACTTGGCAACCAAGACGGTGATTCGAGGCAATTTCTTTACGTGAAAAATGAGGGGCTTCTGTAGGTAGGATTTCTCCTCCACCCTCGTTTACTTGGCATATGCACTGTACACAAGTACCACCACCACCACAGGCAGAAGGCAGAAAGATTCCATTGCTACCGAGTGTTCCCAATAAGGTGCCACCTCCGTCCACCTCTAATGTCTTTTCTCCGTCGTTAATGTCTATGATCAGCTTCCCTTTTGGAGATATTTTTGCTTTTACAAATAAAAGCATTGATGTTAGCAGTAAAATAACTGTTAAAAAGGCAATAAGCGTAAATATTAATACTGTACCCATAATGATTATTTATTTTCTAATTGTTGATTGGTTGTTGCTGTAGTCACTTCAGTTGCGGGTTCTTCTTCTACCACCTCTTTTCCATATTTAATTCCCATAAAGCTCATGAATGCAATACCCATTAAGCCTGTAACGATAAATGTTATCCCCAAACCTCTTAATGGACCTGGAACATTTGAATACCTCAATTTTTCTCTAATAGCAGCAATGGCAACGATTGCAATAAACCAACCAATACCTGACCCTAATGAAAACGCTGTAGCGTCTAAAATTGTTGAGAATTGTCTTTCTTGCATAAATAAAGCGCCACCAAGTATGGAGCAATTTACAGCGATTAGAGGTAGAAAAATCCCTAACGCGCCATAAAGAGCTGGAGCAAATTTCTCAACCAACATTTCAACCAATTGTACAATTGAGGCTACAACCGCAATAAACATGATGAATGCCAAGAAGCTTAAATCAAGAGAAGCATAATCTTCACTTATCCAGGTGAGTGCGCCTTCTTGTAAAACATAGTTTTCTAACAGGTAATTAACCGGTACGGTTACTGTTAATACAAATATTACAGCGGCGCCTAATCCCACAGCTGTTTTTACTGTTTTCGAAACCGCGAGGTATGAACACATTCCCAAGAAATATGCGAAAATCATGTTTTCACTGAAAATGGCCTTAACGAATATATCTAATGTACTTTCCATAATTTCTTAATGTTTAGTGCTCTTCAATGAGTGCTTTATTTCTTGATCTTTGTACCCAAATAATGATACCTGTAATAATTAAGGCCATTGGTGGTAAAATCATCATGTTGTTATTTTGATACCCCATAGCATAAAGTCCCGACTCTTCTCCTGGAAGAGGGTTTCCAAATATGGGTATACCCATTAAGGTGCCAGAACCAAATAGCTCACGAAATACAGCTACGATAATTAAAATGGCTCCGTACCCCAATCCATTCCCTAGACCATCTAAAATTGAGGGCCAAGGCTTATTCGCCATTGCAAAAGCTTCGAGTCTACCCATGATGATGCAATTGGTAATAATCAGTCCTACAAATACAGATAGTTTTGAAGAAAGGTCTGGTAAGAAAGCTGCCAATACTTGGTCTACGATAATCACTAATGAGGCAACAACCAATAACTGTACAATAATTCGAATTCTTGAGGGTATCAAGTTTCGAAGTAATGATACAATTAGGTTACCCATAATAATTACAAAAAGTACAGATAATGACATAACGATTGCCTGATTCACTTGCACGGTTATGGCTAAGGCAGAACAAATACCTAGTACCTGAATCGTTACAGGGTTATTGTCTGTAAGTGGGTCTGTGATGAGCTTTTTATTCTTTTTCGAGAAAAGCGGCTCTGATCCTTTTTCTGAACTCATTTTAAGATTTTTTATTTTTAAAATATGTAGCGTAGATTTTCAATGTCCTATTGACCATTTCTTCCACACCTTTTGATGTAATGGTACCACCAGTAATTCCATCTATTTTAGAGTCACCTTTAGTAGCACCCGAATTGTCTTTAACAACCTCGTATTTCATGAAATTCCCTTGCTCATCTGATATTTTTGATGATTTCCACCTGTCCATAAAAAAGGGTTTATTGATTTCAGCACCTAGACCTGGAGTTTCTGTTTTGTGATCAAAAGACACACCCAATACTGTGTTCATATCTTTATCAAGACAAATATATCCCCAAATTGGACCCCAAAGACCTTTTCCAACCACGGGTATAATATATCTGGTATTCTTTGATTTGTCTGTTGCAACAAATAAAGGGTAGTTCTTATCTTTCTCTGCTAAGGTTTTGTCCCTGAATTCTTTTTTTATGTCAATATCGAATGCACTTACTCCTTCTTCAGATTTTTTTACTTTACCAGTGTAGTCTAGTATAACCGCATCTTCGAGCTTTACATATTTCTTGAATTCGACTTCTGCATTTGCACGGGTAATCCCTTCCTTTTCAACATCCATCATAGCAGAAAGAATGTCAAGTTGTTTTTTGATTCTTACATTCTTGTCTTTGTAGGGCTTAAGACCTTCTGATAATACGGCAAGGATTACACCCAATATAACGACTAAGCCAATAGCAAAGCCGAAAGTGAATTGATTTGATTCTTTATTAATAGCCATGTTATGTTGTTTTTAATCTTTTTAGTCTTCGGTTGATGTTTCCTTGAACAATGTAATGATCAATGATTGGTGCCATTATATTCATAAATAGGATGGCAAGAAAAACGCCTTCCGGATATGCAGGATTTAATACCCTAATCATGATGGCTAAAAATCCGCCAAGGAACCCGTATATGATCTTTCCATTGGCTGTTTGAGATGCTGTGACAGGGTCAGTAGCCATAAATATGGCACCGAAAGCAAATCCTCCAATAATTAAATGATAATAGGCGGGTAAGTCTAGGTATGGATTTCCACCGATGGCATTTAAAAGAAGTCCCATGATAAAACCACCTGCGAAAAACGATAAAATAATTCTTAGTGAACCTACGCCGGTTAAAACCAAGACCAATGCACCTAATAGGCATGCCATCGTTGATGTTTCACCTATGGAACCTGGAATCATTCCCATGAAAGATTCAAATGGTCCGTAATGTTGACTAAACGTAGTGATATACTCATGGCTATTTTCCACGTGTTGGCCAGCTACAAGAGCCTTGTCAGACATGTTTGTAGCCAGATCTCCGAGGGCTGTTGCTCCTGAAAAGCCATCAACGGATTCGGGATTGGCAGCCATCTTATCACCTAATCCTGACATCCAAACTTTATCTCCAGACATGGAAGTTGGATAGGCAAAGAATAAAAAGGCTCGGGCTGTAAGCGCAATATTCACAACATTCATTCCTGTGCCCCCAAAGATTTCTTTACCAATGATAACGGCAAATGCTGTAGCCAATCCTACCATCCAAAGCGGAACATCTGCAGGCATTGTGAGTGGAATAAGCATACCAGAGACCAAGAAACCCTCATGTAAAGAATGGCCTCGAATCATACCAAACAGAAATTCTATACCCAAACCAACACCATATGACACTATGACAACCGGCATAACAATGCCTAAACCAGTTAAAAACTTCGCTCCCATTGCATCAAAATAGGGTAGGTTTCGATTGGCTTCAGACACAGCCATTTCCCAATGCCCAGTATTGTAAATTCCAAAAATCAAACAAGGAATAAGGGCGAGAATCACCGTCATCATTGTTCTTTTTAAGTCAACCCCATCTCTAATGTGTGAACCCTTATTTGTAACCAACTTTGGCGTAAAAGCAAAAGTGGCCATCGTTTCGAATAAAGGATTCCATTTCTCGTACTTGCCACCTTTTATAAAGTGGGGTTCCATTTTGTGTAAATATTTTTCTAAAAATTTCACTGATCGTTTATTTTAATGTTACATACATTCACTAGCAATTAAGTCTAGTCCATGTCTAATCTTTTCTTGAATATTTATTTTAGTTGTACAGACATATTCACAAAGTGCAAAATCTTCTGGTGCTACTTCGTAAATTCCCAAATTCTCCATGCCGTCAATATCCTCTGTTATTGCCGCTTTTGTAAGGTGCATCGGAAGAATGTCAAAAGGAAAAACCTTTTCTAATTCTCCGGTAACTACAAAAGCCCGTTCTTCTCCATTTGTGTTGGTGTCCAAAGTAAAATGTTTACTTTTTGGAAGCAGAAAGGTCGGGAAGAGTCTAGAATTTGAAAACTTATCAAACCCTAATCCAAGCCATCCTTTCGTCAGGAAAAATTTATACTCGTTTCCCTCGGGAATTACTGTAATTTGATTGTGATAAAATCCAATATAGCCATCTGTATTTTTTTGATCTCCAGTTAAAACATTACCTGATATGTATCTTACATTATCACCAACAATATTGCCTTTTAAAATGTCACTCATTGAAGAACCACAATGAATATTGAAGTACGCAGGATTTTTAATTTCAGAACCTCCAACCGCAATACATTTTTTTCCATCTACAGAACCCGTTTCAAAAAGTTGTCCAATGGCTGCTACGTCTTGAATATTTATACTCCAAGCGAATTCGCCCTTATTCACAGGGTCGATATGGTGAATCTGTGTTCCAATATTACCTGCAGGATGAATACCATCAACGTTGTGATGGATTACATTTTGCATTTTCGTAAAATCAGAATTTTTTCTACTACTTAAGTAAACTTTACCATTCGCTAATTGATTCAATGCGTTAAGCCCTATTTGAACTTGGTCCATTTTTTCTTTGAGAATAAATGAATAATCCGGAGCAAGAGGGGAGGAGTCAAATGATGAAATAAAAATACCTTTCGGTTCATTTGACGGATCAGCTACAACATCTAACGGACGTTGTTTTATACTTGGCCAAATACCAGAATTCAGCAATAGATCGAGCATCTCTTCCTTAGAGGTGTCAGCCACCTTCTTCACGTCAAATTTTTTGCAAGTTTGTTTTGAATCAGATTCAATTAAAATCTGAACAATTTTTCTCTTTTCAGCACGGACGATTTGTTTTATTTTTCCACTCGTGGGACTAACAAATTTTATTCTTTCGTTTTTCTTGTCATGGAAAATAACATCACCTACTTGAACTGATTCTCCTTCTTTTATTACCAATTTAGGTATTAAGCCATGAAAATCTAGAGGGGATAAACATACCGTATGAGATACGGGAATGTCTTTTATTTCTTTAGCCGATTCTCCTACTAGTCTGATATTCAAACCTTTTCGAATACTTATGGTGTTAGACATGAAATGTGATATTACAATTTAGCGACAAAATTAAGAAAAACCTAGGCCTATGCAGTAATTCGAAATGTAATTTGTCTTGATAAATAATAATTTAGATTGATTCTAAATAAATTGATTTTGTACTTTTTATCCTTTATGAAAAAAAAAGACGTTTTTTCAGATCGGTCGTATTTACGAATTCGTACATATTATGTAATTTTTATATGTTAAAAGTACGCAGCTAAATGTTCGAAGTGTTAAAGATTCCGAATTATTTTATTTTAAGATATAATTCAAATACTTTTAGGTATGTCAAATACAACAGCTCTTGGAATTTCAATAGAAATTAAGACGTGGTTTCGCAATGATTTATCATCCGATACAGATTCTAGTTTTATTCATAATTATGAAATCAAGATTATTAATAATATGAAATATCCGGTTCGGTTATTATCTCGTGAATGGAGTGTTCGACATTTAATTCACGGAGGGTCAAAAGTGAAGGGAGAGGGTGTCGTTGGTCAAACACCAATAATATTTCCAGATGAATCTTTTGTATATACTAGCGGTTGCGAATTGCTTTCTGCTTTGGGTTATATGCAGGGAAAGTTTTATTTCAAAAACTTGGGAAATGATGAAGTATTTGAGGTTAGGATTCCACGATTTTATATGTATTTCCCTCCTTTATTGAATTAATGAGGAATGTGGATGAGTTTTTTTGTGATAAAAAATTCTTCCTCAAATAAGGAACTCAAATCGGTGATATAACTTTTCCCCTTTATTTGTTTTATTTCTTTTTCAAAGTCACCCCCTTTTAAATAGTATGTCCCTGAATGAGAAGTTGAATTTGCCTTTCTAATGTTTCGTGTGAGTTTTATGAATTTTGGGAGATTTGTGACGGCACGGCTTAAAATGTAATCGTACTTTCTGTCTATGTCTTCAACGCGCGAATGTATGGTTTCAATGTTGTTAATATGTAGTTTTTCGGATATCTCATTAATCACCTTCAATTTTTTTCCAATAGAATCAAGGAGCGTAAAATGGGCGTTTGGGAATAGTATTGCTAATGGTACTCCTGGAAACCCTCCACCAGTACCAACATCAATAATATGACTGTTGTCATTGAACTGGATTAATTTTGCAATAGCAAGTGAGTGAAGTACGTGTCTTTCGTAAAAATTATCAATATCTTTTCTTGAAATAACATTAATCTTTTGATTCCATTCTTCGTAATGAGACTTGAGCTCTTTGAGTTTGTTGTATTGCTCTTTTGGGATGTCAGGAAAATATTTTTTTATGAGATCCATTAAATGGAATCTTTGGTCTTTTCGGCCATGCTTGCTAAAAAATCTCGTGCTCTAAACAATTGAGCCTTTACTGTTCCAAGAGGCAAATTCATTTCAGTCGCAATTTCCTCATAACTCAACTCTTGGAAATATCTTTTCTCGACAAGTTCTCTATATTTCGGTTTCAACTTACTTACAAGCAAACGCAGATGAACAACTCTTTGTCCTTTCATTACGGTTTCCTCGGGATTTAAATTTGTGGATTTGGCGTCAATTCTCATAACGTCACCGTTGTTATTAACAACTCCCGTATCCATGGAGGTCACCTTTATTCTTTTTTTTCTAATGAAATCAATACAATTGTTGGAAGCAATTTTAAAGAGCCATGTGCTAAATGCGAAATTGGGTGAGTATTGACCGAGTCGATTAAACGCTTTGCCGAAGGCTTCAATGGTTAAATCATCGGCGTCATCTGAATCTTTGACCATTTTCAGCATCATGAAATAAATGGATTCTCTGTAACGTTCCATGAGGTCTGCGTAGGCCATTTGGTCTCCTTTTTTAGCTGCCTCAACCAACACCAAGTCAAATTTTGCCTTATCAGATAAATGATCTTTTGCTACCAATTGTTATTTCGTTTAGTTTTTCCAAATAAAAAGATTAAAGGAGATAACACTGCGTAAAATATATCCCAAAAAGGAAATAGTAACGCGAATTTCCTTTCATTGAGTTTTAACAGGCATCTTCCTTGAATCCACCATTTAATCAAGCAAAACACACTCATTATGGTTATAAATATAAATAGTGAATCACCGACTATCACCAAAGAAACAAAAGAAAACCAAGCTAGAATCAGTGATATTGGATAGATTGCTAACAATAGTTTTTTGATAAAACCATATTTGGATGAAGTTGTATAATGTCTTGACTTCTGTTTAATCCATGCAGACCAGGTTTTTTTTGTAGAAGAATAACAAAATGAATCTGTATCAATTTGTATTCCTAATGGACTTTTCTTAGAGACTTCTTGAACGAATAGATCATCATCACCAGAAGCGAGAGAATAGTGTGATTTAAATCCGTCAACAGAATGGTATGCCTCTTTCGTGTATGCTAGATTTCTCCCAACTCCCATGTAGGCGGTCTTGTTCAAGGCAAAAGATAAATAATTTACACCAATCCAGGCAGTATCGAATCTAATGATCCTATTTAGAAGGCCATTTGCTTTATAATAGGGTCCATATCCAAGAATGACTTCTTCTTTATTACTAAAGCCTTGAGCCATTTTTTTTAACCACAATAGAGATGCAGGTCTACAGTCAGCGTCGGTAAGTATTAAATGTTCATTTTTAGCAGCTTTAATACCAATGGTTATCGGGAGTTTTTTCCCAGGACGGATATGCCTACTGTTATTGAATTCTACAATTTTTAAATGAGGATGTTTTTTTTCTAACTCAGAAAGAACTTGTTTACTGTGGTCAACAGAGTTGTTATTTACTACAATTACCTCAAATTTTGAATAGCTCTGATTTAGAACAGATTCAAGGTTTTCTTCTAGTGCTTTGCCGTCATTTCTTGATGCAATAATAATGCTCAATGGTATTTCTTCTTGTTCAGTTTTAT
>Ga0209251_1003113_pt1 | contig 11025 bp, 4 predicted proteins | sample SaaInlV_100m_DNA_6_FD_184665 | JGI IMG/M metagenome (GOLD analysis project Ga0209251, IMG submission 184665) | Marine microbial communities from expanding oxygen minimum zones in the Saanich Inlet - Saanich Inlet SI073_LV_10m_DNA (SPAdes) (version 2) | ecosystem: Environmental > Aquatic > Marine...
CACCAGGCGCGATGGTTGCCGCGGCATCGCGCGGTGCCATGACGCGCGCGCGCAAGCGAAAGCGGGACCTTGACGCTCAGGCGGGCGTCGCGATTCCGGGCCTTCCCTTCGATGTCGCCGTCTCGGACGTCACTCTGTCATTTTCGCCCGAAAAAACCGGCGGCGCCCCGACGGGAGATTTCGCCGGCGGGTTCGGAGATAGACGAGGCGAGAGCTCCACGGCTCCGACGCGAAACCTTCGGTTATCGAGTTTCAGCGACCCGAACGCCCCACCCGGGCAAGCGCTACAGACCTCCATCTCGCTCGATACCGCGGAAGACGCGGTCCTGCGATACGAGCACGCGGAGTCTCACGGCGCGGGAGACGTGGCGGCGCGAGACGTCACCGTAAACTTGAAAGACTTGCGGGCGATGGTTTCGTTTTGCGAAAGCGTGGACCTGGACGTGGCTCTGTACGCGGACTGCGCGGGCGCGCCGATGCTGGTGCGCCCCACCGCGGAGTTCAAGGGCGCGCACCACCAGCAGCAGCAGTACGGCGGGCAACAGCAGTACGGCGGCCGCGACCGCTCCAACTACTTCGACGCCGCCGCCGTCGATTTCGACGCCGAGCTGGTTTTGGCCTCCATGCTTCCCCGCGGCGACGAGGCGGCTGATGAGCCGACGGAAACGCTCGGTGGCACGCGACGCGGGGACGCGCGGGAAGAGGACTCGGTCGCACCCCAGGGTGCTTTCGAGGGAGAGGGAAGGAGGAGCGAAGTGACCGAAAGAGGGGGAGGGAAGGCGCCGTCGGTGAGTGCGGCTATTCCCGACTCGGAAGCCGGCGGGTCCTCGCAGCCGACTCGGCGCGGAGGGGAAGCGTCAGTCGGAAACGTGGCGGGCCTCAAGTGGGCGCCTGGGGCTCCCGTGAACGCCGCGGAGGAGGACGACTGGGACCTAGGGGACGCGGGGGATGAGTTCGTGGAGTTGACACCTCCCGAGAAACGACGAAGGTTGTAGCAATCACGGTAGCTGTACATGTATTTGGCAACGTAGCCACTAGTCTAGCTAGACTAGTCTATGGTCGGTTGTCTCGCCGCGAACGCTCGGCTCGCGTATCCGTCTCACGCGGTCGCCGGGATATCGATGCTCGCGTAGTCTCGCGCGAGAAGCGGGGTCTTCTCCGCGGCTGCCTCGTCGCGACCGATGTCGCTCTTCCGTGACATCCGCCCGGCCGCGAACGCGCCTGATGCCACGATGCCGGCGATCAGCGCGAGGACCGCCCCTCGCGATCGTGCGTCGTCGTCGCCGACGACGAAGCCCGGATCCGAGAACGAAGACGAGCGTCTCGCCTCGCCGAGTTTGGCGCCGACCGCCACCGCTTTGATGGTCTGACGCCGCTCTCCGTCGTGAGTCACGAGCTGAGTGCCGAGCGACGCTGGGCCAGGAAGACCCAGCGAGGCGAGCGCCGAGCACGTCTCCGCGCACGTCCCCCAGACGTACGACACGGACCCGAACTGCTGCGCCGGGGCGTACGCACGGTTCCTCCAGTCGCGCGCAAACCTTCCCGAACACGTGCTGTCGAGCAGCGGCGAAACCGTCTCTCCGAACGAGCGTTGCCACATCTCTATATCGCCCAGCACGTGTCCGACGTCGTACACGTGGTTGGGAGCGCGGAACGAGTTTTGACCGGACGCGGTGTCTCCCTCCGCCGCTTTCGAGTCGGTTTCCGCGACCGAGAACCCGTACTCGACGCCGGACTCGAATAATCGGGGCGTCTGTTGCACCAGCGCGAAGGTGCATGTCTTGTGATACCGTTCGCCGTCGCGGCCCGTGACCGCGGGCATGTCCAATCCGGTCCAGTAGTCCCAGTGCTTGGGCGCTCCCGGCAGATCGAGGCGAGGCGAGACCAGCTTCCACTCCACGATATCTTCGACGGCTAAAGGTTCGTGCAGATACTTCTCGTCCTCGTTGTTGTAGACGTCTTCGTACGCGCGAATCGCGGAGTTATTCAAGCGCGTGGTGACGACGACGTCAGGAATGCACTCGCTCGTGACGTAGAAACAAGGCGGCGGAGCGGTGCGGCAAGGATCCGCGACGGGACACCTCGGATGTTTCCCGATGTGCGCGTTGCGAGCCTCCAGAATCAGGTTGAACTCCTGCCACGTCCCGTCGTTGTTCGTGCCGACGGGCGAGGGCGTGTTCGAGGTGGGGCACAGGTGATCATCCGCGTCGCACACGCGATCGGGCGCCAACGGGTCGGTGTCGACGTCCGTGTTTTCGCCCATCGTGCCGACGCACGTCGGACGGCAAATCGAATACTCCTGGTAGTACCAAGCCTTGTGGTAGTAGAACAGCTTGGTCATGTCGTGCTTGTCGATGTGCGTCGGGTCGCGCATCCAGTACCGGTCGTACCGGTCGGACCACCACGCCGGGTGGTTCGGCTCGCGCAACGCATACGGCACGAAGACGTGCTCCCTTAAGTGCTCGTACGGCGTGTGCGAAAACGCCGGAGCCATCGCGAAGGACGTGTAGCCGGGATACGAAGCCGGAGTGAAGTCGGTGTACCGCGGGTACGGCGTAAGCGTCAGCGTTTGGTACGCGAACGCCTGCACGGTGAACGCCACGAACCCGGGATACGGCCCGTCCGCCAGCGCGAACGGGACATACGAAGGCAACGTCAGCCCCAGCTCGAACGCCTCGTACGCCGGCAGCGCCGCGCGCGAGAAGGACTCGGCGAGGAGCGTCGCCGGGAACGGCGCCGCCGGGACGTGCGCCACGAACCCGGGGTACGCGCCGTCCGGCAACTCGAACGGAACAAACGTGGGGTACGCACTCGACGGGGTGAACGCCGAGTAGGTCCCGAACGACGCGCCGCGGGACGGCGCGAAGGCGGGGACGGCGGGCGCTTCCGCCGCCGCCGGCGCGTACGCCTCGTACTGGAACGGTTCGGAGACGGCGAACTCCACGAAGTCGTCCATCGCGACGGGCGCCTCGAACGGTTCGTACGTCACGAGCGACGGGTCGATCTGGCGCGCGATCGCCTCGACGTCCGCGTTGAGCGCACCGAAATCCTGCTCAAAGTCGCTCACACTGAGCGCGGCGAACCTCGTGGCGTTGCCTCCGTACGTCGCGATCAACCAGTTTTGGAACTCGTCGTTCGCCGTCTCCGTCCATTCCGCTTGCAACTTGCCGAGCACCGCGGCGTTGACGCGCGCGACGTCGTCGTCGAGGTCCGCCACGTCCGACCCGACGACGTCACTCGACGCGTCGAAGTAGTCGTCGTACTCGTTATCCTCCACCCACGTGTCGATTTCCGTGTTCACGTTGCCCATGTAATCCGCCGACGCGGCGGCTTCGATCGCGGCGTTGATCGCGTCAAAGTCGGGGCGGACGTCGCGCACGCGCGCCGACGCAATCGAGCCGTACCCCTGGACGACGATCCACTGCTGCAGCGCGGCGTCCGCGTCCGAGATCCACTGCGCGTCCACCTGCGCTTCGATGTCGGCATTGATCGCGTTGAGGTCGGGGGAATCGGTGTTGATCGACGGCGCGACGACGTACGAGTATCCGTTCGACACGAGGAACGCGGCGAGCTCGTCGGTCGCGTCGTTGATCCAGTCGGCGCGAGCCTGAGACTCGATGTCCGCGTTGAGCGCCGCGAAATTCTCATTCGCGGCGTCCACGGCGGCGATGACGTCGCCGTACCCGCGGTCGCCGAGCCACCGCTGCAGCTCTGCGTTCGCGGCGGCGATCCAGTCCTGCTCGACGAGGCGCTCGATCGCCGCGTTCAGCTCGGCGACGTTCGGGGACGTCGAGGAGATGGACGCGTCCGAGGCAGAGACGAAGCCGTCGTACGATTTCGCCGCCAGCCAGGCGCGAAGCGAGCCATCCGCGGCGGCGATCCAGTCCGCCTCGAACGCCGCCAGCGTCGCCGCGTTCGCCGAAGCAGGGTACGAGGGGTACCCCACGCTGCGTGCGGCGGTGTCGTCACCGTCGAGCGCGACGTCAGCCAAGGCGGTGACGCGGTCGTACCCGTTGGACGCGAGCCACGCGTTCATGGCGGCGTTCTCCGAGGCGACCCAGGCGTCGACGGTCTGCGCGTCGATGTCAGCGTTGAGCGCCGCCATGTCCTCGGTAGTCGACGACACGGCTGCGGTTACTGACGTGCCCAGCCCGCGAGCCGCGAGCCACGCCTGCAACGCGGCGTCCGCGTCAGCGATCCATTTCTGCTCCACCTGCGTCTTCACGGCGGCGTTCACGGCGTCGATGTCTTCGTTCACCTCGTCGATCGTGACGCCGGTGACGTACGAGTAAGCCTGGTTGGTGAGCCATCTTTGGAACTCGTCCTGCGCATCCGCGACGTGCGCGGCTTCCAGCGCGCGTTCCACCGCGCGGTTCAGAGCGGCGACGTCGACGTCGACGTCGACGATGGACGCTGTCGCGTTGGAAACGTCTTCCGTGTAGCCTTTGTTGGTCAGCCACTCGTAAAACTCGTTCTGCGCGTTGCGAACCCACTCGGCTTCCACCTGCGTCTCCGCCGCGGCGTTCAGCGCGTCGATGTCTTCGTCCACCGACCGCACCGCGACGTCGGTGACGTAGGCGTAGCCGTTCGTAGCGAGCCACGCGGTGAGGTTGGCGGACGCGCGCGTCGTCCAATCCGCCTCAACCTGCGTCTTCGCCGCGGCGTTGAGCCCGTCGACGTCTGGCGTGCGCGAGTCCACCGCCGCGCCTCCCGGGAACGTCACGAACCCGTACGCGTTGGCGTCTTTCCATTCATCCACGAGAGCGTTCGCGTTGGCGATCCAGTTTGACGCCACCTGCGCTTCAATCAGCTCGTTGAGCGCGGTGGCGTTGGGGGTGACAGTGGCCACCGTCGCCACGACGTTGTCGTACAACGTGCCGTTCTTAGCATTCATCCACGTCACGATCGCCGCGTTCACGTCGCGAACGTGCCGCGCCTTGACTTCGTTCTCCACGAGCGCGTTTAATCGAGGCACGTTCTGGTTCCAAAACCTCACCTTCAGGTTTTGCGCGCCGGTGATGTTGCCCTCGCCGTTCACGACGATGTCGTCGTAGCCTTCATCGCGTAAGAACGCTAAGAACCGCGCTTGCTGCTGTTGCGCGTACTTCCCTCGAACCTGCGCGGTGACGTTGGCGTTGAACATCGCCAAGTCGTCGATGCACAAGTCGAGGTCGTCGGCTTTGCCAGTCAGGAACGTGTACGGACCGGTGGCGCGCGACGCTTCGGCGCGGTAGGCGTCCAGGTGCGCGCGCTCGAGGGTTCGGTTGTGAATCCTCATCAATCGCTCGAGCTCGTCGTTGAGGTACCCCAGCGTCGTCTCCGGAGGCGTCAGCGTGTCGCAATGATGGCGGCCACGACACCGCCAGCTGTAGCGGAAACGGTACCGCATCGAGCGGTCGAAGTCGTCCCTCATGGCGGAATCCAGACGGGGCATGACGGTGGACGTCGAGATCGTGTCGCAATCGTTCTCCGCGAGGTACTCCATCAGCCTCGGCCCTTCCTTGATGATGGTCATGTTGATCTGCTCCAACGCGATGTCCTGGTTGAAGTAGTACGTCGACTTACTCTGCGTCGACGTTTGCCACGGGAACTTGTACTTCCAGTACTTCGTCCCGTGGTGCGTGAAACCGGCGCCGCGCCTCGGCGGATCTCCGGGTTCGCGGTAATCCTCGAACGTCGGCACGTTGAAGTCGTTGCTCGCGACGAGATTGTTCGCGGGCCAGAACGCGTCGAACTCATCGCGCGCGCGTTCCAGGTTGAACGGGTAAAGATCTCTCTCGAAGTCCCACACGTCGGTCATGGGCGCGCCCGGGCACGACTGGTTAGCGGAAGCGATCCCGTGACTCACCAACCCCGGGTCGCTTCGAATGCACCCTGGGTGCGCAACACCTGCCGGGTCATCGTGCACGTACGCGGCGTTCGAGCCGACGAGCCATAAAGCCGTCGCAAACGCGGCTGTGACCGACTTGGCCATCGATGCGGGACGGTCGCCCTGCGCGGGTGGCTCTGATGCTTGGACAGGTCGAAACATCTCGTAACCGCCCGACGGTTTTTTTTTTCGGTGTTCAGACTCCGGGTTTGGGACTCGGGTGTTGGCGGGAGTCGGGAAAAATCGACGGTCTGTTCAAGGATGATGCTGTCGGTTCGCTGGAAACGCGAAGAGACGCTCGCGGCGTTCGTGGTTTTCGGCAAGACGCGGGACGCTAAAAGTCCTGGGGGAGGCGTTGAAACGCGCGCAGGCGTGCTCCGTTAATGTACAACGTAGTCTCTCGTCGGACGTCTCGCCGCGAACGCTCGGCTCGCGTTTCCCCGTCTTTCGATCCTCGACCCGGACTCGGCGCGGGCGTCGTCAGTTGAGCGCCAGCATCTCCTTTTGTATCGTGTCAAGCGTCTTGCCCTTCGTCTCCAGCACCTGCGTCTGCACGAACGCGACCGAGGCGACGCACATCGCCGCGAACCCCAGGAACACGGTGGGCCCGCCCACGGCTTCCACCACCGGTAAGAACGCCTGCCCGATGACGAAGTTGAAGACCCAGTGCGTGACGAAGCACAGCGACATCGCGCTCCCCCTGATTCGCGGGGAGAAGATCTCCGAGCTCAGCAGTCCAGGGATGGGCCCGGCGCCGAGGCCGAAGCAGACCATGTACGCCAGCGTGCCGGCGACGGCGACCGGGCCCGCCAACGACCACGTGGCTTGCGCCGACATCGCCGCGGCGATGATCAAACAGCTGGTGCCCATCCCGACGAACGAGAGCGTCAACAGCGGTTTCCGCCCCATCCGGTCGAGCGCCTGGCCGCTGATCAGCGTGCCGAACAGGTTGATGGCGCACACCGCGACGGACGCGGCGACGGCGTTCTGCACCCCCGCGGCTTCGAACATGGCGCTGGAGAAGTAAATCACGGCGTTTATGCCCGTCATCTGCTGCAGGAAGAAGAGCATCGTGCCGATGGTGATTTGTTTCCGGTTCGCGGGCGCGAGCAGCTCGGCGACGGACGCGTCCTTCTCGCCCTTGTCGTCCCCGGCGGTGGCCTCCGCGGCGGCGTCCGGCGCGCCCCACAGCGCCGTCTCCGCGGTCTCCGCCTCGGCGACCTTGCCCCGGCGGCGCAGCCACACCGGGCTCTCCGGCACGACGGACATGAAGAAGAACTGCGCGGCGGCGGGCGCCACCGCGTAGAGAAACATGGCGTGCCAGTGCGTCGGGTCGCCGGCGAGCGGTAAGCCCGCGATGACGGCGACGAGGATCCCGAGGCAGATCCCGAGCTGGTTCAGCGACCCGAGGACGCCTCGAACTTTCTCCGGAGACACCTCCGCGATGTACATCGGGACGAGGTTGGAGGACGCGCCGATCCCGAGGCCGCACAGTAACCGGCCGACGAGCATGGTCTCGACGTTGGGCGCGCACGAACAGAGGAACGATCCGACGCCGAGCGGCGCGGCGACGCCGATGAGCGCCTTCTTGCGCCCGAAGACATCCGCCAGCTTGCCGGCGACGAGCGAGCCTACGGTGGCCCCCACGAGCACCATGCTGACTACCAGGCCCTTGAGCTGCACGTTCGCGGCGATCCCGAGGTCCCTCGCCAGGTGTTCGAGCGCGGGGTTGACGATGCCGAGGTGGTAGCCGAACGAGAAGGCACCGAGCGTGGCGACGAGGACCGCGGGAAGCACGCGCCGCATCACCGCGTCGTCGTCCAGGGGAGCGAGCATCGGGGCGCGGTCTTCGCCGCCTCCCGATTCGAGGTCCGCGGCGGAACTCGAGACGCGCCTCGCGTGTGCGCCTCGTCCGCTGATGACTCGCCCGCCGCTTCGATTGAACATGCAGGGGCCTAGATCCGGCGAGATCACGCGCGCGCTCGCGCGCGCTCGCGAGGGAAGGGGGGGTGAGACGCGCCGGCGGTCGACGGTCGCGCGGCGCGACGCCAGGAGGCTGACTGTCTTCGCGCCTGCGAAAGAGGTGCACACGCTCATGCCGTACCGCGAGCTGCGCGTCGTGCCTCTGAAGTTAACATCGCCCACAACGGCCAGAAACGACGCGCGAAGACGACGTCGAGCGGACGTGCGAATCACGCAGTCACGAGACGAGACATATCCAAAGAGTCGTGCTGCTGCAGGCGCTTTCAGGAGGACGCGGCTCGGGCGTGCGTGACTACGGTGAGCGCATCGGGCGCGCCCGAGACAGGGTCGGGAGCCACCCTCGCGTCGGGTAGGCGACCTTGAGGTCGGTGGAGCTCGTTCCCCGCGAGCGCAGCTCGAGTGACGCGCGAGGTTGCTTCCAGATCGTGTCGCTTCCCGGCACACGCCTTTTCCAGGCAGGCAGCGGACGACGATCGCGATGAGCGGGCTCGACAGCCTGTTCGATGACTTCGACTTGAGCGCCCCCTCTTCCAAGAAGGGGGCGTCCATGAACTCGATGAAGCATGGTGGCTTCTCCAGCGCGCAGACCTCGCGCGCCTCCGCGAGCGCGGGAGCCTCGTCCGGAGGAGGGACGCGGGACGCGTTCGAGGATCTTTTTGGCCTCGGAGCCACAACCACGCCGACGCGGGCGATTCCCACCGGGAACGTTCCCTCCGCCACGCCCGGCGCGCCTCCCGCGAGCGACTTTTTCGCCTCGCCTCGGATGGGCGCCGCGCCCGGCGCGACCCCCGCGCGGCCTTCGGCGGACCCGTTCGGCGGGCTTGGCGCCGGGGACAGCCTGTTCGGGTCGCTGGGCGGCGGCGCTCCCGGCGGCGGGACGCCCATGGCCGCCATGGGCCGATCCATCGCGAGACCGCCGCCGGCGATGGCATCGCCGGCGAGCGATGACCTGCTGGGCGCCATCCTCGGGGACGGAGGGGGCTCTGCGCCCGGCTCGGGACCCGGGTCGGGACTCGGGTCGAGGCTGGGTTCGGAGTCGGACTTTTCCGCCGCCGGCGGAAGCACGCGCGTCGAGCCCGCTGGAACTTCGACGCTCGCGTCGTCGCTCGGGGGCAGCGCGAGTGACTTTTGGGTGGGCTCCGGAGGAGGCCTGGGGAGCTTGTCCGGGCTTGAAGCGTTCGCGTCCAGAGGGGGGAGCTCGAGCGATCTGGCGAGCGTCGGCGCGTCCGCGCCCTCGGACGGGTTCGCCGGGTTGGAGGATCTCGTGTCTTCGGCGCCCGCGCCGAGCGCGATTCGACGCCGCGCGGCGGAAACGGCGACCGGCGAATCCGACGGGGGCTTCGGCGGGCTGGAGGACCTGGTGGCTTCCGCGCAGCCGAGCCAGACCGTGTCGCGAACCGCGAGCGCGAACGATTTCGACATCTTCGCGGGGGACGGCGCCGGCGCGTCGCCTTCTGTGTCCTCGCCCGACGCGTCAGGGACCGCCGCCGACGGCGGTTTCGCCGGCCTGGAAGATTTCCTCTCCCCCAGGCCCGCGCCGAGCGGCTCGCAGCGCCACGCCGCGCCCGCCGCGCCCGAATCCACCTCCGACGCGGGGCTGGAGGCTATGCTCGGCGAACTCTCGGTGGGCGGAAACGGAGGCGGGTTCGGCGGCGGCGGGTCGCCCGTGGTCATCGACGACATGTTCGGTCCCGCGATGGGTTCCGGGTTCAACGCCGGCGTCGGCGTCGCGGGCGAGGTGGCGTCGCGCGTCGGCGCGACTGATGTGATGTACGAGTCGAGCGACGACGAAGGCCACGAGGACGACTCGGAGGCGCGGAAGAAAGCGCGCGCCGCTCGGCACGAGCGCAACCGAAAACGCATCACCGATAAGCTCCAGGAGAAACGAGACCGAGAAGCGAAGGCGCTGGCGGAGCAGGCGGAGAGGCAGGTTCTGAAGGATTTGATCGGCGCCGACATCGACGAGTGGCTGCGTAAGAACCAAAACAACATACGCACGATGTTAGCGAATCTGGCGGACGTGTTGTGGGAAGGGCACGGATACAAGTCCCCGGACCTGAACGACTTGCTCAGCCCGAACGCGGTGAAGAAGAGTTACCACAAGGCGCTGGTGATCATCCACCCGGACAAGGTCAGGCAGAAGTTCGGAGGGGACATGGACAAGGTGTTCGTCGCGGACAAGGTGTTCGACCAAGTGCGGGACGCGTACAAGGCGTTTTCGGAGAAGGAACTGTGACGGACGCGCGAGAAGACGCGGCTTTTTCGCGACAGACTGATGAGAAAGACTCGCCGCGGGCGCGCGACGGAGCGCTTCTTCGAATACGATGAGCCTATTGAATCTACGGTTCTACCAACACGCGTCGCGTCGCCACCACGTACCGTGCGGTACGCTAACCCGAATCGTCCTTCCCGCTGTTTCGCTTCGCGTCGCCCTCCGCGTCGGCGGCGGCGGCTCCTTCTCCCCGCGCGTTCGGTTTCTTCGTCTTCTTCTTTTTCGGGAGAGGGTTCATGACGAACCAGCGGAGCGTGAACATCAGCATCAGCGTGGGGAGGATCGCCAGTTTCACCAGGAAGCGACACGCGAGGAACGTCAAGGCGAGCACGGTGACGCGCAGCTGTGGTGGCAGTGGGTAAGGGGAACGGAGTATGCGGGGTCGGGGTCAGCGGGTCGACATCGACGCGACTTTCTTTAAAACTCGGCACACTCGTGCGCGGGGACGACAGAGAAGGAGCGCGTGTTTTCCCGCCCGGATCGCGCGCGCGTCGGAATGCGCACCCATCGATGCCGTAACTGTTTCCTGATGCCATCCCCCAGCAATTGCCGCGTCACCCGCGGTAGCCTGCGCTTTCGAGGCGGACGATCGCCGGCCATGTGCGCGTGCGAAGTGGGCTTCGGTCGTCGGAAAAGGGAAAAACAAAAAGCTGCGTCGAAACGCGACCGAAATCGATCGACGAATTGAAAAAATCTTGAGTGCGCTTTCCACCACTTTCGGGAGACTGATCGAGCGTACGTGTTTCGTGCGACTCCACTTGGCCTCCAACTGTCCGCGAAACGGCACACGCTGATCCGCGTCATCGCTTTCCAACCGCGCGGTTTTCGTCGCGAAAACCGTGAAAAGCCGGGAAAAACCCCGCGAGCGGCGCACTTTTCCTGGACCTAACAATCCGCAATG
>Ga0209251_1003116_pt1 | contig 11007 bp, 7 predicted proteins | sample SaaInlV_100m_DNA_6_FD_184665 | JGI IMG/M metagenome (GOLD analysis project Ga0209251, IMG submission 184665) | Marine microbial communities from expanding oxygen minimum zones in the Saanich Inlet - Saanich Inlet SI073_LV_10m_DNA (SPAdes) (version 2) | ecosystem: Environmental > Aquatic > Marine...
TTGTTATGAAGTCTAAAAGAATCATAGAATCAATATAAGTCAACAGCTTAAGAAAGTTTCTTAAAGTCATAACTATATATTGTGGCTTATCCGCACGAAGACCTTGTATCTAGTGGTGCGATGCAGGCCAAAAAACAGCCAGAATGATGCTTTGGCGAAACCGTGCGGCTGTGTCGCGTCTATTTCACCCTAAAAAACAGGGCTAAAACACAGCCTTCAGCCCGATTGCGCATCCAGAATACGTTGGATCGGCTTATAGCTTTTCCGGTGATGCGGCGTCACCCCCAGCGCGGCTAGCCCTTCTTGATGCGCCTTGGTGCCATAGCCCATATTTGACGCCCAGCCATAGCCTGGATAGGCCGCATCAAGTTCGATCATGATGCTATCGCGCGTTTGCTTGGCGATGATCGACGCTGCCGCAATCGATAATGATAACCCATCGCCGCCAATCACCGCTTCGCCTGTTATCGTGCTTGTACGAGCAGACACCACCGGTACAGGCGGCATGATCGATCCATCCACCAGCATATGAAGCGGCGCATTATGCCCTACCTGTGCAAGCTGACCAGCTACATCCTCTGCACAATCATGCATTGCTTGTAATGTGACTTGCAGAATGTTTCCTGCATCGATCACCGCAGGCGGCACCGATATAACACTATATATATGTGTGCTTGTGGTCAGCGCGCTATAAAGCGTCGCACGTGTCGCGGGCTTTAGCTTTTTGGAATCATCAAGCGTCGCGGGTAGCTTGTCATAACATGCGGGATCAAGCCAGATCGCCGCCACCGTCACAGGGCCTGCCCAGGGGCCACGTCCCGCTTCGTCAATACCGATCACCAGCCCTTCACATGCATGCTCACGCGATAAATCTGGGCGCGACAAATCTTGACGTGACAAATCTGGGCGCGATAATTTCGGCATTATACCCGCCGTTGATCGGCCGATTCACGTAAACGTGGCATGATCTCGACAAAGTTACATGGCTTATGCCTTATATCGAGTTGATAGCGCAAAATCTCATCCCAGCCATCGCGGCACGCTGATGACGACCCTGGCAAGGCAAATAGATAGGTGCCTTTGGCCACACCACCAACCGCACGCGACTGGATCGTTGAGGTGCCAATCTTGTCAAACGAGACCAGTCGGAAAATTTCGCCAAAGCCTTCGATTTCCTTGTCAAAAACCGCACGAAACGCTTCTGGCGTGCCATCGCGTCCGGTCAGTCCGGTACCGCCAGTTGAAATCACCACATCAATCTCTGGCATGTCGATCCATGCGGAAAGCTGGCCGGTGATCGCCGTGAAATCATCGGTCACAAGCGCTCTATCTGCCAGATTATGGCCATCGCCTTGCACCCGCGCGGCCAGCAGATCGCCTGATTTATCATCAGCCATCGTGCGCGAATCCGAAACTGTCAGAACTGCAATATTGACCGCCACAAACGACACCGATTCATCGATACGCTTCTCATGTCCGGTCATCTATCTAGCCTCTTTCATCATTTCGGGGCATCCCTATCAATCTATTATCTAATTTCAATCCACCACCTAATTTGTCGCGGCAAAGGGAACATAGGTACCCTTTTCACCAATGGCCAGTGACAATAATGCGGGGGCATCTTCGCCAAAGCGCGCACGATAGATCGCCAGATTCGAAACAACATTTTTCACATAATACCGTGTTTCGCGAGCTGGCATCGATTCAACAAGCAGAAACACATCATCCTGATGATTAACTTGACGAAGCCATTTATTCAGATTGCCCGGGCCGCCATTATAGGCCGCCAGCAAACGCACCAGCGAATTATCAATGATCTGTTCATCCAGAAGATGCCGGATATATTTCTGCCCCAATGCCAGATTAACTTTTGGGAGTAAAAGCTCACTGCGTTTGCGATCACGATAGCCTCTGTCACGCCCAATAAATGCCGCCGTTCGTGGCATAAGCTGCATCAGGCCCGATGCCTTGGCACTACTTTTGGCGCGCGGGTTAAAGCCTGATTCTTGGCGCGATACCGCCCAGACCAGCGCTTCATCAACGGTAAAGTCAATATCGGCAAACTCAGGATGCGGGTACAACGCCCCATACCAGCTTTTGCCGCCATTTTTGCGGATGATTTCACCAACACGAAAAGACAGGCCAGGCATATTATGCAAAGCTGCTAACCGCATCACACTTGGTTTGAACTGATCGGGCATATCCATCCATAAATAGCGCAATTCACGCGCCGCATCATGAGGCCGGCCTATTTGCAGTAACGCCAGCACCCGCTGGCCGCCAAGCTGATTTGTCAGCCATGCCATAAAATCCGGATGCTCTGGGGGCAGATCAAAGGAAATATCCATGCTTTGGCCAAGCGCATTACGCGCAATCACGCCATAGAAACTATCCAGTTCACGCGCGGCAATTTCCAGATATTTTGTCGCATTCTGGTATCGGCCATGCCGCATATCGACCCGATGCGCCCAGAACGCGGCGCTACTACGAAGCCCGGGTGACACTTTGTCAAAACCGGCAAGGGTGCGGAAAAACAAACCGGCATCTTCATAATGGCCACTGCGCCATGAGGCCAAACCTGCCGCCCAATAGGCCATAGTCGCACTTTCGCGGCCAACGCCAATCGCATAGCGCGCTTGCCGGATCGCTTTGTCATCATAGCCGAAAATGAAATAGGCATGCGCCACTTCCCCACGAAGCTGGGCTTCTTCCTGTTTGGTCAAATAGCGTTTATTGGCTTTGCTACTCAGGATTTCAACAGCGCCTGTAGGCCACCCTTTACGGATTGACCGCCGCACTTTACGCGCGATATTGCGGGTTGTTGAAATCGATGCCCGCGCCTTTGTGCTCATCGGAATTGTCGGACGATAGCCATAGCTTCCAGCCTGACCATAGCCATTCAGATAACCTGATTTTGGCTTGGTCGGTGCTTTTTGCGCATTGCCCTTGCGGCGCTTGGCAAGCCAGTAAATGCGGCTGGCATCGGGGTGGTCATTATATTGCCTGAGCCAGCTTGCCAGCTCGCTATAGGTCGAGCGCCATGCTGTCGGATGCAGATAGCGTTGCGACAATAGATGCCCCATCAACATGGGATCACGAAGCCGTCCCATTTCGCGCGTTGCCTGCTTCATTTTGCCAGCTTGCTGCAAAGCGAACAGACGCTCATAAAGCACAGCATCAAAATCGGATAGCGGTGTTGGTAATGGCGCGGGCAACGGTGCCGCATTTACGCTTTGCCCACTCATCACCGTCAGCACAGCCAGCATAACAAGGCATCTCCTGAAAAAGCACCAGCTAACATAATTCAGGGCGTTTAATCGGCAAAAGACAGAGGTTTTGAAAAAGGCGTTCATAAAATCATATACCTGTTTAATCGCTATTATGTGATGATGATAATCGGGCATTAACCGACAGCATATCGGCAAAAGAAAGGCGTTTTTGTGCTGGTGACCGTAGCAAATAGGCTGGATGCAGGCTGGCCAGCGTAGGCCGGTTGATCGCATCACCAAAATCAATATCCTGCCAACGGCCACGTAATTTCAGAATGCCGTCCTTTGTATCAAGCACGGCCTTTGCCGCCGACCCTCCCAGTATCAGAACATAGTCGGGATTGGCAAGCTGAACATGCCGCCGCAGCCACGGCAACATCATCACGGTTTCTTCCGTAGTTGGTGTCCGGTTGCCAGGTGGCCGCCATGGCAGAAGATTGGCTATATAGACATGCGACCGGTTGAGCCCGATCGACGCCAGCATTTTATCAAGTAGCTGTCCTGACGCACCAACAAAGGGCAGGCCAATCATATCCTCGTCACGCCCGGGGGCTTCGCCGATAATCATCAGCCGTGCGCCTGGATTGCCATCGGCAAAGACCAGGTTACTAGCTGTCTGTTTCAGCGCACATCCTTCAAATGCCAGCAAAGCCGCTTTCAATGCGGCCAATGACGTGATCGATGCCAAATCTGGCGCGTCTGGCGTTGATGCTTGTGGCGGCACCACATCTGATATTTTTGCGGCGCTTATTTTTGCGGCACTTATTTTTGCGGCACTGGGCGCGGATACGATGCTGGCTGGTGCACGGTCATGCGCGCTGGCACCTCCTGATGCCCCCGATGATGCACCTGATGATGCTGGCAATGATGCTGTCTCTGGCACCGACGATCGTGATGGCAGATATTTGTCTAACTTGACCTTTGGCATGGCCAGCGCATCCACACCCAGAAACGCCTCATCGGCGCCCATTTCGGCCTGCCATGCAAGCTGGGTCATAAGCTGTTGAATTGTCGTCGCCGACTGGTTCGACATGAAAAGCCCCTCGACATATGGCCATTAACAAATGATATGCGTCGCATTTTGGCCGAAAATTGACCGAAAATTGCTTGTTTCGGACGCTATAAACTGACCATTATCATTCTCGCACTTGTTGCGCTTGTTAGCAATCCGCCAGTTATCATTCCTGATCGGCGTTTTCTTGATATGCGTTGCAGAATAACGGACTTAATTTTGCTAGGCTATAAATGTAATTTGGTTTTGACGTAATCTTGGGTATCCCTAACAATGCTTCACGGCACCTTACAGGGTAATAATACAGGATCGGCACTAAGCCATATAGAGATAATTTACCGCCAACGGCCGCTTGGCTGGTGAAAGGATATGAGACTATGGAACGCGAAACTATGGAATTTGATGTTGTTATTGTTGGTGGTGGCCCCTCTGGCTTGTCCGCGGCAATTCGCCTTAAACAGCTTGCCAGTGATGCTGGCCGCGATCTTGATGTATGTCTGATCGAAAAAGGCAGCGAAGTAGGTGCGCATATCCTGTCAGGTGCGGTACTTGAACCACGCGCATTAAACGAACTGATTCCTGACTGGAAAGACAAGAACGCGCCGCTTGATACGCCTGTCACTTCAGATAAATTCATGTTTCTGACCGAAACCAAATCATTCCGCATGCCCACCCCGCCCAGCATGAACAATCATGGCAATTATATCATCTCACTTGGCAATTTCTGTCGCTGGCTAGGCGAACAGGCCGAAGCGCTTGGCGTCGAAATCTATCCAGGCTTTCCTGCCGCCGAAATTCTCTATGATGATAACGGCGCGGTACGCGGCATCGCGACAGGCGATATGGGCATTGGCAAAGATGGCGAACCAACCGACAATTATATGCGCGGCATGGAGCTTGTTGGCAAACAGACCATTTTTGCCGAAGGTTGTCGGGGGCATCTGACCAAAAACCTGTTTGAAACATTCGATCTACGCGAAGGTAAGGATCCGCAAACCTATGCTATCGGCATCAAGGAATTATGGGACATCGATCCTGCCAAAGCCAAGCCCGGTCTGGCTTGGCATTCGATTGGCTGGCCGCTGGCAACCGATACCTATGGGGGGTCTTTCCTCTATCATCTAAATGGCAATCAGGTGGCTGTTGGCTATGTTGTTGGGCTTGATTATTCAAATCCGCATTTATCACCTTTTGAAGAATTTCAGCGTTTCAAAACACATCCTGCCGTGCGCGATGTTTTTGAAGGTGGACGCCGCGTATCCTATGGTGCGCGCGCCTTGAACGAAGGTGGCTTTCAATCGGTGCCAAAACTGACTTTCCCGGGCGGCTGTCTGGTTGGCTGTACGGCTGGATTTTTGAATGTGCCAAAAATCAAGGGTACTCATACCGCCATGAAGTCGGGCATGGTTGCCGCCGAAGCTATTTTTGAATCCCTCACCACCATGACATCAGAGACTGCAGGTCATGAACCCGTCAGCTATGCTAACAAGCTCACCTCGTCATGGCTGTGGAAAGAACTGCATAAAGTGCGCAATATCCGCCCTGGCTTTGCCAAGGGTCTATGGCTTGGTCTGGCACATGCCGCGCTTGATACCTATCTGCTGTTTGGTAAGGCACCGTGGACATTGCGCCATCATGCCGATCATACACAACTCCGTAAGGCCGCCGACGCGCCCAAGATCGATTATCCAAAACCTGACGGCATTATCAGCTTTGATCGCAATTCATCGGTATTTTTGTCAGGTACAAATCATGAAGAAAACCAGCCCGCGCATCTAACACTCAAAGATGCGACAATCCCGATCACACATAACCTTGCTTTATATGACGCGCCTGAACAACGTTATTGTCCGGCGGGCGTTTATGAGATCGTCCGTGATGATAATGGCAATGATCCCCGTTTGCAGATCAACGCGCAAAATTGTGTGCATTGCAAAACATGTGATATTAAAGACCCATCACAAAATATTGTCTGGGTAACGCCAGAAGGTGGCGGTGGACCTAATTATCCGAATATGTAGGCCACATTTATATTAAGCCGGATATATAGGCAGCTAAAATATGGGTAGGGTCTTTGGGTTGATATGGTTAGGTTTGGATAAGCCCATTATGGAACACATGCCCCCGTTAGGGAACATATGCGCACGCTAAGACATAATAAGACGCAAAAGACTCATGTGCCAAATCCGCCTTTAGTTGCGCGCTTGCTGACAACCGGATCGGCATTGGCACTAGTCGCTGTCATGGCGTCTGGATGCGGCGGGTCTGCATCAAAGCCAATTATCGCCCAGACCATAGATAATAACGCACATATATCTAATGCGCGGACAGGCGAACCTTATAATCCATACTCACCTGCCGCGCATTATCTGGCCGCGCGTCAGGCTCTATATATGAATGCGATTGAAGATTCAGCGCATTTCTATATGCGCACGCTTGAGGCCGAACCTGACAATATCGAGTTTCTACAACGCAATTTCATATCACAATATTATCTTGGGCATGTCGAAGAAGCGGCCAGCATTGGCCGCCAGCTTGAAAGCCTGAATATAATGACGCCCCTAAGCTACGAACCTAGTATTGCCATGGCAATCCGGGATGCTGATTGGGATGCGGTTATGGTGTTGGCTGACAATATTGCCGAAAACATCCCGTCGCGCCAGTTTGCTGGCATTATCAAGGCTTGGGCCATGATCGCCACAGGTCGTGGTGACGCGGGCATCACCCATCTTACCGATAGTGCCATGTCGCTTGTCGATGCCGAAGATGGCTTGCCTTTCTATCATCAGCTTCACCATGCCTTGATGTTTGAAGCGCTTGGCAATAAAGACGACGCCTTGCTAAAGGCGCAATTATTGATTGATGATCGGATACCGTCATCGGCAATAATGCTTGATCTTGCCAGTCTGCTTTATCGTTTGGGGGCGGATGATCTGGCCGATACCATGCTCGATCAAAAACTACCCCGTGCTTTCGACCTGCAAACAACACGCAAAATTCTGGCCGCACAGGCACACCAGCCGCCAACGATCATCCAGAATATTGCCAACGGTGTTGTCCAGACAGCCAGCAATGGCGGCGAAGGACAGCCGCAGACAATCGGCGCGCGCTTGCGCTTTGCCATCTATATTGCCCCGGGGCTTGATTCGGCACGCTTTTCACTGGCACAAACCCTTAACATACTGGCGCTGAAAACATCGGCAATGACCGTGCTTGCTGACATCGACCCCACGGGCTTATGGGCACAGCCTGCCATGCTTATGAAGCTGGATATGCTGGTTGCAGAAAACGACTTTGAAACCGCTTTATCGATAATCCAGTCCTATCTTGCCGATCATCCCAAAAACGGCTTTCTACACAAGGAACATGGCGACATCCTGCGACGTAACAGCAATTATGCCGCCAGTCGTGATGCTTATCTTCAAGCCGAAAAATATGGCTTTGCATCGGCGACGCTTGATCGCAACCTTGCCATCACCTACGAACAGCTTGGTAGCGATGATAAGGCTGAAGAGCGTTTCCTAGCCGCGTTGACGGTAAGTCCGGATGATGCTTTCACGCTCAATTATCTTGGCTATTGGTGGGCAGATGAGGGGCGCAATCTGGATGAAGCGATCAAACTGATCGAAAAAGCTGTCGAGCTACGCCCCGAAAGCGGCTATTTCGTCGATTCACTTGGCTGGGTACATTACAAGCTCGGTAATTATCCTGTCGCTGTCGAACTGCTTGAAAAAGCCACAACGCTTGAACCTGCTGATCCGGTGATTTTCGATCATCTGGGCGACGCCTATTGGCGACTGAATCGTTATGCCGAAGCCCGCCATATGTGGACCTTTGCCATCGACCAAAGCAACGATCAGGAATTAACCGACACAATGCGCAAGAAATTGTCCAACGGACTAAAGCCATAAGCACAGACTTCTGTCTGTTCAGACATACCAGTTCGATATAGCCCCTTTTCCTTTGATCGACACGGACATGACATGACCGCAACAACCATCACCGAAATGGCACCTGCCAAAGTCAATTTATATCTGCGCATCTGTGGGCGCCGTGACGATGGCTATCATCTGCTTGATTCGGCTGTCATCTTCACCGCTTTTGGCGACCAGATCAGCCTGACACCTGCCACCACCGACAGCCTGACCATAACGGGTGCCTTTGCCTCCACTCTTAACGATGAATATGCTGTTGATTCTGATACGTCAAACAGCAACCCCACCCCAAATCTACCCACCCAAAATTTATGTATGCGGGCATTGACAGCTTTTCGGGACGCGGGCGGCAATATCGCCCCTATCGCGATCACACTTGATAAGCAGATTCCGGTTGGCGCGGGTCTTGGCGGCGGTTCTGCTGACGCGGCGGCGATGCTCCGCGCACTTAACGCCTATGCCGATAAGCCTGTCACAGCCACAACACTTGAAGCCATCGCTGCCCGCCTTGGCGCTGATGTGCCTGCCTGTTTGCGCGCCCATACATTACGCATGACAGGCATAGGCGACCAGATCACCGCGCTCACGCTTGCTGATGACAAAATATCTGATGCTGATAATGCGGCGGCTATGCCTGTTTCTATTTTATTGGCTAACCCGCTAATCCCGCTGGCCACCAAAGATGTCTTCACGCACTTAGATAATAATGGGCACGGTTCTGCTGGCGACATAAGCCAGCTTGCGGCACCCGCATTGGCCCGCATTGGCAATGATCTGGCTGATACCGCCATTAGGCTGGTACCTGAAATAGCGTCGCTTCTGCGCTTATTACAACAACAGCGCGGCTGTCAGATCGCCGCCATGTCAGGAAGCGGTGCTAGCTGTTTTGCCTTGTTTGATACAGCCACAGCTTGCCATCATGCCGAAGCAATCCTTCGCAAATCGGGAATCTGGGCCAAAGCCACGCATATCATCTGACGTGATTACCAGATGTGATTTCCAGATGTGATTTCCAGATGTGATTTCCAGATGTGATTATCGGCTTTGCTGGCATTTTGCATGGCCTGTCATTGACCCTTTGTATTAAATAGACCTAATTTAGTATTTGTTTCATGTGATCTGGTTTTATTATGTCTATACGAGCAAAATATGCTGCCTTGGATCGGCAGTGCAGGGATTTTCACCAGACCCATTTCACCCCGTCATGGCTACACCCTGATAAAACCCGTCTTTATATCTGGCTTGGCTTGATAATGGCTATTATCGCGATCGCCGCGAACGGGCATATGCGCAGTTGGCAGTTTGACAGGTGGCAGGCCGATCCCGACATCTATTTCATCGATGACATGCCTTCGGTTTCAACTGCTGATGCTGGGTTTTTTCTGGCCACTGCCAAAGCCATCAAAACCGAAAACAGCAGTGATGCTTTTCACCAAAAACGTTTGTTCCCGAATAATCTTGACCGCCAGGACAATCCAGATAACCGTCTGACCAAAGAACAGCTTCTATCGGTTATAATTGCCTATTTGGCACCAGATGCGTCAAACAAGGCGTTGCTTGAGTCCGCCCATGCCATGCTGCCCATAACAGCGATGATTACGGCAGTGGCGATCATCTGTTTATTTGGCAGTGCTGGTTTCTGGTGGGAGGGGTCAATAGCGGCACTGGGGGGCGGGCTGTCCTTTAGCTATCTATCACGAAGCGCGGTCGGGCGCATCGATACCGATCAGCTCAATCTGGCTTTCTTTTATGGCGTCACCGCTTTGGTATTGCTGGCAGCGCGGATCAAAAGCTGGCGTGCGGCGATTCTGGCCAGCATCCTTGCTGGCAGTATGAACTGGCTGTTCAGCTGGTGGTATTCAAAGGATATTTTTAGCTGGTTTTTTCTAGGCGTGCTTGTCTGGACTGGCCTGATGACGCATCGCGATCTCAAACGCACCTTGGCGCAGGCGATAATTTTCATTCTGCTATCAGGCACCTTCGTGCGCACAGGCGGCGTTGCGATAGATATGTTCACCAACCTCAATCTGGAATTTGGCACGCTGGTTTTTCCCAATGCTTTTCAGACCATCACCGAGTTACAGGTGATTCCCTTTACCGATCTGTTACGCAGCATCACCCATTATCCGGCAATAGGTATTTTTGGCATCATTAGCTTGCTAATCTGGGTCATCTTCAATCCGGTCATTGGTATGGCCATGTTGCCAATTCTGGGGCTGGGCATGCTCAATTTCATTTTTGGCAATCGGGTAGTATTTTTTGCCGCGCCGATTGTCTGGTTTGGCGTTGCCTGGGGACTTTTTGCCCTGATTCGCTATCTGACAAGCTGGTTCACCCGCAAATATCATACCCGCAAATATCAAACCGACAGTCATCATGCCCGCAAATATCAAACCGGTAGCCACCACGCGCCTATGCCAGCCTTTATGGCGCGCAGTTCCGCAATGGTTATGCCGATCACCGCGCTGATCCTTACGGCTTTGGTCTATCTGAATGCCTATAACCCTCTCACCAATCCCTATCTGCCCATACCATCATTCAGCCGCGACGTGCTGACTGGCTTTGCCCATCTGAACAGCCACATAGCATCACGCCCAAACCCAAAACCGGCAGTCATCGCCAGCTGGTGGGATTATGGCTATATAGCCACCTTCCTCAGCGATATGAATAGCCTGCATGATGGCGGTGCCCAAGTAACACCTATCACGCATTTTGTGGCGCGCGCCTTAACCGCCAACAGCCAGGCCGAGACCGCCGCCATTCTGACCTTTCTTGCCGAAGATGGTCTGGA
>Ga0209251_1003124_pt1 | contig 10990 bp, 10 predicted proteins | sample SaaInlV_100m_DNA_6_FD_184665 | JGI IMG/M metagenome (GOLD analysis project Ga0209251, IMG submission 184665) | Marine microbial communities from expanding oxygen minimum zones in the Saanich Inlet - Saanich Inlet SI073_LV_10m_DNA (SPAdes) (version 2) | ecosystem: Environmental > Aquatic > Marine...
GACATTGAGGCAGGATTTGAGGCAGGCACATATATCTTTACAGTTCCATACGGCTACCAATTTGGTGAGTCAATTATTTCTGATAAAGTAGATTATGCAATGTCAAATTTCAGCGAACTAACTCAAATTATTAACTAATATGCTGTCAACTATTTCAAGACAAGAATTCGATAATTTTAAAAAGAATGGATTTAATAGAATTCCTTTGGTGCTCGAATGCTTTGCTGATTTAGATACGCCATTATCTGTCTATTCAAAGTTAGCAAATGATCGTTATAGTTATTTGCTTGAATCGGCAGATGGAGGCAACAAATATGGGCGCTATTCCATTATTGGCTTGCCAGCAAAAGTCAGGATACAGATTAAAAAAGATAAAATTTTAGTTTTTAATGAAGATACTGTCACAGATGAAATCTCTGATAAAAATCCTTTAGATTTTATTGATAAGTTTATGGACCAGTTTAAAACTCCACAAAATTTAGATTTACCAAGATTTTCTGGAGGCCTTGCTGGTTATTTTGGTTATGAAACGATTCAATACATCGAACCCAGATTAAGTAAGGAATTTTTAGAGGATAAGCTTGATCTACCTGACATACTTTTGATGCTATCAGATGAGGTTGTGGTTTTTGATAACGTCAGTGGTAAATTATATTTTGTAATCTATGTAGATGTGAAAACTCAAAATGCTTACGAAAAAGGTATACTTCGCCTTAATATTCTAGAGGAAAAATTAAAACAAGGACCCTCACCTTATTTAATTGAGAAAAATAAATTTGATGATAAGTTGACTGAGGCTCGATCAGAATTTGGTGAAGAAAATTATTTAGAAGCAGTTGAGAAAGTCAAAGAATACATAGTCAATGGCGATATTATGCAGGTTGTTTTATCTCAAAGGCTTAGTCAAACATTTAAATCGAATCCACTGTCTTTGTATAGAACATTAAGAAATCTAAATCCCTCCCCTTATATGTATTTTTATAATATGGATGACCACTTCGTGGTAGGTGCATCTCCTGAAATTTTGGTTACGTTGGAGAAAGAGAAAGTGACTGTAAGACCTATTGCAGGAACTAGACCGAGAGGTAAGGATGAATATGAAGATCTTGCCTTTGAAAAAGACTTACTCAAAGACCCTAAAGAAATTGCTGAGCATGTACAGTTGATGGATTTGGGGAGAAATGATATTGGACGAGTTTCTGAGACGTCTTCAGTCAAGGTAACTGACCATATGATTATTGAAAGATATTCTCATGTTATGCATATTGTTTCAAATGTCGAAGGTAAACTTAAAGATAAACTTTCTGCAATGGATGTTTTAAAAGCAACATTTCCTGCCGGGACGGTAAGTGGGGCACCAAAAGTAAGAGCGATGGAAATCATTAATGAGTTAGAATCAACTAAGCGGGGTGTTTATTCCGGCGCAGTTGGATATATTGGATTCGACGGCGATATGAATGTTGCTATTGCTATTAGAACTGCGGTAATAAAAAATCAAACACTTTTTGTTCAGGCGGGGGCAGGAATAGTCTCGGACTCAATCCCTATGAACGAGTGGGTAGAAACACAAAATAAAGCAAAAGCGATTTTAAAGGCAGCCGAGTTAGTGCAAGCAAGGATAACGGAGTAGTTTTATGCTGTTAATGATAGATAACTATGACTCATTTACTTATAACCTAGTGCAATATCTTGCAGAAATTGGACAAGAGGTTAAGGTTGTTCGAAATGACAAAATTTCTATTGAGGAAATTAATAAGCTAAATCCACAGTATATTGTAATTTCTCCTGGCCCATGCACACCTAATGAAGCAGGTATTTCACTCGAACTAATTGAAGCTTTTAAGGGTAAAATTCCCATTTTAGGAGTTTGTCTCGGACATCAATCAATAGGGCAAGCGTTTGGCGGAAAAATTATTCATGCACAAACTATCATGCATGGGAAAACCTCAAAAATATCTCATAACAATAAGGGTGTATTTAAGGGCATTAAAAATCCTTTCATTGCAACAAGATATCATTCCTTAGTTATTGATAGGGAATCCCTCCCAAACTGTTTCGATATAACAGCTTGGACTGATGATAATGAGATTATGGGAATCAAACATAAAGAATTAGCAATTGAAGGTGTTCAGTTTCACCCAGAATCTATTTTGAGTGAGCACGGACATGACTTATTAAAAAATTTTTTAGATCAAAATGAGTAATCACTTTACAAGCATTATTAGCTCTCTTATAAATCAACAAGATTTATCCTTTGAGGATATGCAATTTGCAATGAACCAGATAATGTCTGGAGAGATAAACCCAATCCAAATTTCTGGTTTTATGGTTGCTCTTCAAATTAAAGGGCCAACAATTAATGAGATAGCTGCTGCGGCCGAAGTGATGAGGGAGGTTTCAAATAAAGTAAAAATAACAAGTAAGCAAAATTTGATTGATACTTGTGGGACGGGTGGCGATAGTCTGCAAACTTTTAATGTATCGACACTCGCAGCCATTGTGGCTGCATCAGCAGGAGCCGTTGTTGCGAAGCATGGAGGACGTTCTGTTTCATCAAAATCTGGTAGTGCCGATGTATTAGAATCATTGGGCGTAAATGTTAATTTAAACTTCTCTCAACTTGGAAATCTTGTTGATGATATTGGGATTGGTTTTATGTTTGCACCTAATTATCACCCTGCAATGAAACATGTTGCTCCTGTCAGAAAGGAATTAAAACTTAGAACAATTTTTAATTTACTAGGACCTTTAACCAACCCAGCTGCAGCAAAAAATCAAGTGGTTGGTGTTTATGGTAAAGAATTGACTATTGTTTTTGCCGAAGTTTTGAAAAAACTGGGTAGTCATCATGTACTTTCCGTTCATGGTGATGATGGTATGGATGAGATATCAATTACGGGTAAAACATATATTGCCGAACTTAAAAAGGGAAAAATTTTAGAGTATGAATTTAACCCACAAGACTATGGATTTGAATTGGGAAAGATTGAAGATATTGAGGTTGCCGATATTGCAAGCTCAAAAAAAATGATGCTTGGCGTTCTTAACGGAGATAAAAACACCGCTCGTGATATCACAATTCTGAACGCAGGAGCGGCACTATATGTTTCAGGTATCTGTCAAGATTTTGTGTCAGCTTTTGAGGTTTCAGCTCAAATGATTGATGAAGGCTTTGCTATTAAAAAACTTAAACAATTAATTAAAAAATCAAATGAGTAATATTTTAAATAAAATTTTGGCAACAAAGTCTTCAGAAATTGCTGAAGCAAAAAAAAGTATTTCAATTGATCAACTTAAGAAAAAAATCTTAGAGCTTGATAAACCAAGAGATTTTATTCAAGCATTAAGAGAAAAACATTTAAACGCCGAGTCAGCTGTGATTGCTGAGATTAAAAAAGCCAGTCCATCTAAGGGTATTATTAGAGAGAATTTTGATCCTGTATTAATTTCCCAGTCATATGAGAAAGGAGGAGCAGCCTGCTTATCAGTCCTAACTGATCGAGATTACTTTCAAGGGCATCCTGGTTTTATTAAGCAAGTAAAGTCAAGCACAAAGCTTCCTGTATTGCGAAAAGATTTTATTGTTGATCCTTATCAAATTTACGAATCAAGAGCGTTAGGGGCTGATTGTATTTTGTTGATTGTTGCTGCATTGGGTTTAGAAGAAATGAAGGAATTAGAGATTATTGCAAATGATTTAGGTATGGCCGTATTGGTTGAATCTCATAATCAACTGGAGTTAGATGCTGCGTTAGAATTAAATACACCATTAATTGGAATAAACAATAGAGACCTAAAAACATTTGAGGTGTCATTAAAAACATCAATAGATCTAGTCAAATCTATCAAGGACAGAATACCTATTACTGAGTCAGGAATTTTTAATCATGAGGATATAAAGTTGATGAATGAAAATCATATTAATACCTTTTTAGTTGGAGAGGCTTTTATGAGACAAGCTGATCCTGGTGAAGCACTTAATGAACTTTTTTTTAATTGAGTTTTAAAATATGACGATGCTAAATAGACCCAGGCGAATGAGAGAGAGTAGTTTTTCAAGAACACTCATGCGTGAAAATAATATTTCTGTAAGCAATCTGATTTATCCCATGTTTGTAATTGAAGGAAATGGTATTCGACAAGATATAGAGTCAATGCCAGGCATTCAAAGATTAAGTATTGATGAATTAATAAAAGATGCTTCTGAATGCCATCAATTAGGCATTCCAGCCATTGCTATTTTTCCCTATATCGACAAAAAATTAAAAACGAATGATGCAAGTGAAGCATTTAACGATAATGGTCTTGTTCAAAGGACAATACAAAAATTAAAAAAAGAAATTCCTGGGCTTGGGGTCATTTCAGATGTTGCACTTGATCCATATACATTGCATGGGCAAGATGGACTCATTGATAAGGTAGGTAATATATTAAATGATGAAACGGTTAGTATTTTAACCAAACAAGCCATCAGCCACGCTAAAGCAGGAGCCGATATTGTGGCACCTTCAGATATGATGGATGGGAGGGTTCAGAAAATTAGAAAGGCTCTTGAAGAGAATAAATTTATAAACACAAAAATTTTAGCTTACTCTGCGAAATATGCTTCCTCATTTTACGGGCCATTTAGAGATGCAGTTGGTTCATCAGGGCTATTGGGTAAGTCCTCAAAGGAGACATATCAAATGGACCCTGCAAATAGTGACGAGGCTTTAAATGAGGTGAAATTAGATATTCAAGAGGGCGCTGATATGGTTATGATTAAACCTGGCATGCCTTATCTTGATATAGTTTTTAGGGTTAAACAGACCTTTAATAAGCCAACTTTTGTTTATCAAGTTAGCGGTGAGTACGCAATGATTATGGCAGCATCTTTGAGAGGTTGGCTAAATCAAGATGATGTTATTCTAGAGTCACTCATTTCATTTAGAAGGGCAGGAGCCGATGCAATCATAACTTATTTTGCATTAGAGGTCGCGCGGTTGATGGATTCAAAGTAGTAATGTCTAAGGATAAAACTTTTTTTATATTCAACCCTCTGTTCTGCAGAAAATTTTTTTTAAAATCAAAAAAATCATTTTCAAAATACACCTTTATTTCAGCTGGTATAGATAAGTTCTCTAAGTAAATCGTAGGAATAGACTTTATTGAATGCTTACCCTCTTTGGTATTCATTTTTACCTCTTTAAAATCATAAGACAATTCACTATTTAGAAGAACGTACTCTACGTCTTTTAGATTATCAGCAAATAAATTTATCTTAATTTCGGGAAACTTTGGAATTATGCCTTGCGATAATTGATTCATCAGATGGGGCTTAAAATTTTTAAAGATATTCATTACTTCGAGCGCTTGGGTCTTAAATTGCTGTAAAAATTCAATATCTATATTTGGGTTAAAAATTTTATTGAAATCATCAATAGCTTTATCAATTTGTGAATTTGTTGGGAGGCTTGCATTTTCATTATGGCCTAATGATTTAGCAGCTTTTTTCTTGGCAAATAAATAATCTTTAATACCCTCTTCCATTATCAATTGAGCAGCAAGATTTGCAACTGATTCTTTTATTTTTTTAGATGACATAATTTTAATTAAATTAGTTAATCACAAAGTATGAATTATCAAAGGGTGGATATTCCTCATAAAAATATTCGTAGAAACCGTTTTCATCTGCGTTATTCGTCATTCCTGTTTTTTTATTGATCTTATATGGAATAATGCCTTCAGGTTTTACTAAATTTTTAATTGGATAATCCTTTAGTAGGGGCCTCATATAATCAATCCAAATTGGTAAGGCAGCTCTTGAACCTGTCTCTTTATTGCCTAATGATTTTGGTTGATCGAAGCCCATCCAAGTCACAGTCACTATGTCAGAATTAAACCCAGCAAACCAAGCATCCATTAAATCGTTTGTGGTACCTGTTTTACCAGCAATATCAGGGCGTTTTAAAGTTTTAGCTTTTCTTGCGGTACCATTTTTGATGACTTCTTTTAATAAGTCATACATAATAAATGCATTCCTAGGATCAATAATTCTTGGTGTTTCTTCATTTATCAACCCAGCCTGAAGTTTAATATTTCTCCCCTTAGAATCAATAATTCTATCAATATAATAAGGTGTTTTAAGGTAGCCACCATTAGCAAAAACACTGTAGGCCCTCACCATTTCCCAAGCTGTTGCTTCCCCTACACCAAGGGCCATAGATAGGTAAGGTTTATATTTTTTTGGATTAAAGCCAAAGCGCGCAATATAATCAAGCGAATATTCAGGACTAATATGTTTTAAAATTCTTATCGAAATAAGATTTTTTGATTTTGCTAAGCCTTCTCTAAGTCTGATAGGGCCTGAAAATTTTTCATTATAATTTTGAGGGACCCAATTTTCATTCGTGCCAAGATCTTTCGCCAATACCTCCAAAGGTCCATCATTAATTATTGTCGAGGGCGTAATTCCTTTTTCAAGCGCACTTGAAATAATGAATGGTTTGAAAATTGATCCGGGTTGACGATGTGCTTGGGTCACATGATTATATTTATTTTTCTTAAAGCTAAAGCCACCGACTAGCGCAACAATTGCACCAGTATTTGGGTCCATTGAAATTAATGCGCTCTCAACTTCGGGAAGTTGAGTAACAATCCAATCTTTTTTCTTTTGAAAAAACCTCATTACGGAGCCAGGTTTAATTAATTTCCCCTCTGGGTTTTCTTTAGCTAAATCTTTTTTCAATAATCCTAAATTTTTTTTATAGATAGTGATGAATTGATTATTCTTTAAAAAAACTTCAATCTTGTATGGTTGAGTTGATAGGACAATGCCAGGAATAAAATTGTTATAGGTTTTAAAAGGTCTTAAAGCCTTTCTCAAGAACTGTTTTTTTGTTTTTTTGGCGTTGAAGCTTTTATCATCTAGATTAATAAACCCCTCAGGAACTCTTAAGGGTTGCCGATTCATGTAATTAATAATGCCATTCTCTATTGCCTCATTTGCAACTCTTTGGTTCTTTTTCTTGATAGTCGTAATTACTTTTAGACCGCTGGTATAGATACTGTTACCGTATTCATCGTATAAAACCTTTCTGACCATTTCTGCAATATAGTCTGCCTGAATTTCGTAACGAATATTTTTTTCAACAAGATCAAGATGTTCTTCGAGCGCTAATATATAAGAAGGTCTATCAATAAAGCCATATTTATACATATTATTTAATACGGTATGTTGTCTTGCTATAGCTAAATCAGGATTAGATAAGGGATTATATCTACTTGGGGCCTTAGGTAACCCAGCCAATAGAGCAATTTCAGCTAGATTTAAGCTCTCAAGTGTCTTATTAAAATAAGTATTCGCAGCAGCGGAAAAGCCAAACGATCTTTGCCCAAGGTAGATCTGATTTATGTAAAGCTCAAGAATTTCCTCTTTAGATAATTTATTTTCAATCTTTAGTGATAGAAGGATTTCATTAATTTTTCTTTTGAATGTTTTTTCAGAGGACAAGAAGAAATTTCGAGCAACTTGCATGGTGATAGTGCTCGCTCCCTCTCTACTCTGCCCTGTAAAATTTTTTACAGCCGCTCTAATGATGCCAATTAAATCAATACCTGGGTGCTCAAAAAATCGCCTATCCTCAATCGCCAATATAGCGTTTATCATTTTTTGGGGAACATTTTCTATGGCAATAAAATCTCTCCGCTCCTCTCCAAACTCTTGAATTAGATAATTATCTTTTGTGAAAATTTGTAATGGTTCTTTGGGGCGATATTTCGACAGACTTTCTACATCAGGCAGCGTTGGATATATAAGCGTTACTGTAAAAATTATAGTTGCTAAGCCTGCAATAGCAATAAGGAATGAGAGCGTTAAGAAATTTTTTATCTTTGAAATCATGAAATTGATTTTTTAATTTTTATAATCGATATAAGTATATTATAGAGCTGAACATTTTCATTATAAGTTTTAATTGATTTATAATTTTGTTTTGGCTGGGCTTGAATATGAAAAAATATAAAAATATTTACCTAATAGGTTTGATGGGTTCAGGTAAAACGACTTTAGGTAAAATTTTGTCTAAAAAATTGGATAAACATTTTTATGACAGTGATCAGGTAATTGAGGAAAAATTGGGTGTTAATGTGCCAATGATATTTGAGTATGAAGGCGAAGCAGGTTTTCGTGAAAGAGAAAAAGATAGTTTGAAGCAGCTTGTGGGCAAAAAAAATATTGTTTTGGCGACGGGCGGTGGCATTATCCTTTCTAAATCAAACCGTGATCTTTTGTCAGAAAATGGGATAGTGATATATTTGAAATCTAATCAAAAAGATTTGATCAAAAGAATGAAAAATGACAAGACAAGACCTCTATTGAAAAATGGAAATATTGAAGAAATTATCAAGAAACTTTGTAAAGAGAGAGAGCCTCTTTATGAGGAGATTGCGGACTTTGAGATAGTTACAAAAAACAAAAGAATTCATGAAGTCATTAATGAAATCATCACAATAATAAATTAAATTTATGGAAACTATTAATATTAAATTTGATGATCGAAGTTACCCTATATATATTGGAAAAGGTTTAATTTCAGATTATGAGCTAATAAGCCAACACTTACCGCATAAAAAAATTGTAATCATTACAAACGATCTTATTGCTGATATCTACCTAGACCCACTTAAAAACTCTTTATCGCCTCATAAGGATGTCATCACTATCATCTTGCCTGATGGAGAAAAAAATAAAAATACGGATTCATTAAATATCATTTATTCTGAGCTGCTTAAAAATAAAGCGGATCGAAATACTACACTCATTGCTTTAGGTGGTGGTGTTATCGGTGATCTCACTGGATTTGCGGCAGCCACTTTCATGAGAGGGATAAATTTTATCCAGATACCCACTACATTACTTTCACAAGTCGACTCATCTGTGGGAGGTAAAACAGGCATTAATCATCCTCTAGGGAAAAATATGATAGGCGCTTTTTATCAACCAAAGTGTGTCATAACGGATGTGAATGTCTTAAGCACATTGCCAAGACGAGAGTTGTCAGCAGGTTTAGCGGAGGTTATTAAATATGGCCTAATTAGAGATGTGAGATTTTTTGAATGGCTTGAAGGTAATATTCAATCGTTAATTGCAATGAATCTAGATCTTTTAATTGAGGCTATTCTGCGATCTTGTCAAAATAAAGCAGATGTTGTTGAGGCGGATGAATTTGAGTCAGGTATCAGGGCAATATTAAATTTAGGACACACGTTCGGGCATGCGATTGAAGTCGCACAAGGCTATGGTAACTGGCTGCATGGCGAGGCGGTTAGCGCAGGAATGGTGATGGCAGCAAGGCTATCACAGAGCATGGATTGGTTATCAGACAAAGATGTAAAGCGAACCATTAAACTGATAAAAAGTGCTGGGTTACCAACGAAACCCCCTAATATTTCTGTTGAGAAATATTTAGAGCTTATGATGCTTGATAAGAAAACAAAAGACGGACAGATTAATTTAGTGCTTCAAAAATCAATAGGTGAAGCAGTACTAACTAATGACTATGATCCTTCTAAGCTTCGACAAGTACTAGAATCTTCACATTAAAGTTTAATTCTCATGAATTTAAAACCTTTCGCTGCAGACCCTCAAAAAAGTCTAGGGAGGCAATTTAAAGAGGCCCCTTCAAAACTTCGAAATGACTTTCAAAGAGATCGTGATCGTATAATTCACTCAGGAGCCTTTAGAAGACTGGAATATAAAACACAAGTATTCGTGAATCACGAAGGCGATATGTTTAGGACAAGACTGACCCATTCACTCGAGGTAGCACAAGTTGCCAGGGGGATCTCAAGAACTTTAGGGCTTCATGAGGATTTAGCCGAAGCGATTGCGCTTGCTCATGATCTTGGCCATACCCCTTTTGGTCACGCAGGGCAAACAGCGTTAAATCAATGTATGAAAGCGTATGGTGGCTTTGAACATAACCTACAATCACTAAGAATTGTAGATTCATTAGAGAATGATTATGTTGATTTTAAGGGGCTTAACCTGACGTTTGAGACAAGAGAGGGAATTTTAAAACATTGTTCAAATAAAAATGCTCGAAAATTAGGTGAAGTGGGAAAGCGTTTTATTCAAAAGACGCAGCCATCCCTTGAAGCTCAGTTGGTTAACTTTGCTGATGAGATAGCATATAACCATCATGATATTGATGATGGCTTCCGCTCCGGATTGCTCACATTTAAGCAATTACAAGATGTTTTATTTTTTAATGAAATATGTTTGGAGGTAAAATCTAAATCACCATTGATTAATGATAGGCAATGTATGAGGGCAACTATTCGTCGCATGATGAATATTTTTATCATGGACCTATGTGAGCAATCTCAAGGTCGCATAGACAAACAAGACCTAAATTCAATTGATGATGTTCGTGATGCGGGAACAATCATTGCCTTATCAGAGGATATGACAAATAAACAACAATCTTTGAAGCGATTTTTAAGAGAAGCGCTTTATCTGCACCCTCGAGTACAGGCCATGACAGACAACGCCTACAATGTGATTAATTCGATATTTGAAAGATTAATGCAAAACCCTGACCTTATTAATATTACAAAAGAGCATAGTCAAGATGAACTAGCTATTCTAGTTTCAGACTATATTGCAGGGATGACAGACCGTTTTGCGCTTCAAACCTATGAAAAACTGTGTCAAAGTAAAACTTCCTAACTTATCTATTTTTCCCACTACAAACCAAGTAATTTTGGGCTTTTCATTAAAATTGTTGCAATTTAACAACAAAATAATGAATATGTATCAAAAAAAAGACAAAAAGCTTGCGAAGGGGTCCTTAACTGATGGATAATATGTCTAACTTCTTAAAGTTTTTTTATTTTAAGAATGTTATAAAAAGCTTTAAAAATTTTTAAATCAAGGAGAAACATATGAATAACAAAATTAAAGCAGCTGTAGCAGGTGCAGTATTAGCATCAGCTTCAGTAGCAAATG
>Ga0209251_1003125_pt1 | contig 10988 bp, 10 predicted proteins | sample SaaInlV_100m_DNA_6_FD_184665 | JGI IMG/M metagenome (GOLD analysis project Ga0209251, IMG submission 184665) | Marine microbial communities from expanding oxygen minimum zones in the Saanich Inlet - Saanich Inlet SI073_LV_10m_DNA (SPAdes) (version 2) | ecosystem: Environmental > Aquatic > Marine...
TTTGTTTTGCTCTCGAGCCAATAGCAACAAATGCTCTAGCTGCACCGTAAAGAATTTGCGTCTAGATTCTCTCTTGTCATTTTGGGTGTAATAATCAAATGCTAAGGTTGTTAAGGCGTCGATTACCCTGTAGCTGCCTACATTGCGACCATAGTTTGTTTCTACGCCAATAATACTAACGATTATAGCGGGATCTACTCCAAATTCTTTTTCTGCTCGCTCCAAGGTATCCTTGTTTTCTTGCCAAAACTTTTTCCCTCGAGAAATACGAGTATCTGTAACAAAAATCTTTCGATATTCATGCCACGGCTTTGCTTTTTCTGCAGGCCTACTCATCGCTTTAATAATAGATTCTTGTCGTTTAGCCTCAGTTAACCAGCGGACTAGATCTTGGCGTTCGAACTGATGTTCTTTGACCATACTGTCTATAAATGGACCAGCTTGCTCATGGGCTGAATAATCTGCGGATGTTTTATTAGAGATTAGTAGTACTGTACTGAGAGTAATTAAAAATATGTATTTCAAAGCTGTGTCCTTATTCGTTTTGGCTCTGTACTTATCGCCATCAGCATACCAAATCCGATGAACAGAGTTAAGATTGCTGTGCCGCCATAACTAATCATTGGTAAGGGGGCACCAACTACTGGGAGTATTCCTGATACCATTCCCATATTGACAAAAATATAGAAAAAAAACACAAGCCCGAAACTGCCTGCTAGTAACCTCCCAAACTGAGATTGCGCATTTGTGGCAATAATTATACATCTTCCGATCACCAGCAAATATAAAGTGAAGAGAGTGAGAACACCAATCAAACCAAATTCTTCGGCAAGTACCGCTATGATAAAATCGGTATGACTTTCGGGAAGAAAATTTAGCTGGGACTGGGTTCCCTCGGTCCAACCTTTACCACTAATCCCACCCGAACCAATAGCCGTTTTGGATTGCACGATATTCCAGCCCGCTCCCAATTTATCATCTTCTGGGGATAGCAAGGTAAGTACTCGTTGCTTTTGGTAGTCGCGTAGTACGAAAATCCACATCATTGGCACCGCTGCCAGAGCTAACAAGGTAGACCCAATTAAATATCGCTTTCTTAAGCCTGCTAAAAATAAGACTAAAAAGCCCGATACAAAAACTAAAATACCTGTGCCTAAATCAGGTTGCTGGATGATTAGGAGCGTTGGCAATATGACCATAAAAGCAGACCAAAACACATGTTTAGCCGTGGGCGGAACAAAGCGTTTGCCCAGGTAGGCTGATATCATCAGTGGCACACAAACCTTCATAAATTCTGCAGGTTGAAGTCGAGTAAAACCAATATCGAGCCAACGCTGAGCTCCCTTGGCTCCCACACCAAAGATCAAAACTGCGGCAAGTGAAACTAAACCAATTCCATAAAATACAAAGGCCCATCTTTCCCAAGACCTAGCAGGAAATTGCGCGACTAAGAGCATTAAAATAAAACCAGTAACCATAAAAATAAATTGCCGTTTGACATAAAAAAGATCTTGGCCACCCGCGCTGTAGAGAACAATTAAACCAAATGCGCACAGCATCAACAGTAAAACAAATAAAATTAAATCGATATTCATCACACGGCTGATTATTCGATCGCCGCCAGGACTCTGAAATCTGCGAACAAAATCGTTATTCTGCATAAGCGAGATACCCTTGCCCAGTCTTTACAGCGCTAGAGTTAGAGATTAGCTCTTTTCCGTTATCCTCTCTGTTTGACATATAGGCATCTAATACTTTTCTTGCAATGGGTGCAGCTACTGAACTGCCGTGCTCTCCATTTTCAACGATCAGGCCAATTGCAACTTCCGGATTTTCAGCGGGAGCGAAGGCAATAAATAACGCATGGTCCCACTGACGCTTATTGAGTTTTGACTTATCGTAGTCTTCATCAGCATTGATGCTAACAACTTGCGCGGTACCTGTTTTGCCAGCTATTTGGTATAAAAGTCCAGAGCTAATTGATTTAGCTGTACCTCTTGAGGAATGAACAACGTCTTTCATCGCGCCATGGACATAGGTCCAATTTTCTTCATCAATTTTAGAGTCACTAGGAAGAAAGATCGTTGGTTGCACTTTATTGTTAATGGACTTTACAATCTGTGGTTGAACGATATTACCCTTAGATGCAATACGTGATGCCATAACTGCCAGCTGTAGAGGCGTAGTGAGCATAAATCCCTGCCCGATGCTCATGTTTATTGTATCCCCGTTATACCAGGCAGCATTGCGGCTTTCTTTCTTCCACTTTCTAGTTGGCATGATTCCGGAAGCTTCGCCAGGTAAATCAATTCCGGTTTTAGTACCGAGGCCAAACATTGCACTTTGTGAAGAAAGGGCATCGATGCCTGTTTTAATACCCATTTTATAAAAGAAAACATCACAAGATTCTATAATAGCTTCCGCTAGATCAACGTCACTGCCATGGCCTCCGCGTTTTGAATTATGATCGCGCCATGGGCGTTCTATACCCTCCATAATAAAATATCCCGGATCTTCAATTTTGGTATCGATTGTAATATTTTTGTTAGTTAGACCAATAAGTCCGAACAAGGGTTTTACTGTGGATCCCGGGGGGTACTGTCCACGAATAGCCCTATTAAATAGGGGTTTGTCAGTCGAATTCACCAAAAGATCGTAATTCTTTTGACTAATACCTGATACAAATAAATTAGGATCATAACTTGGGGCACTCACCATGGCTAAGATGCCACCATTTTTGATATCCATCGCGATTAATGCACCACGTTCCCCATCAAAAGCATCGTAAGAGATTTGTTGTAGTCTGCTATCTAAATGCAGTACCAGGTCATTGCCTGCATTAGGGTCGGCTTGATCAAGAACCCTCATCACTCGCCCTTTGGCATTTGTTTCTACATGCTCGCTGCCAACCTCTCCTAAAAGATTTTGCTCATAAAATTTTTCTAGTCCAACTTTGCCGATCGAGTCTGTGCCGCTGTATTTGATGGAGTCAATTGCCCGAAGTTCTCGCTCATTAATTCGGCCGACATACCCAACTACATGAGCAAAAAGCTCTCCCTTAGGGTAAGACCGAGTTAATCTTGCGCTAACTTTTATGCCCTCCAAAAGATATTCGTTGACTGCCAATATAGCCTGTTCTTCTGCACTCAAATTGAATTTAAGAGGAGTCTGTTCAAAAGGTCTTCTGCGCTCTAGCCGCTTATAAAAACGCTTTATGTCAGCATCAGAGAGTTGAATAAGTGAACCAATTTTTGTGATCAAACTGTTTAAGTCTTTGGTACGTTCTCGAATAATGGTCAAATTAGATGCTGGACGGTTATCGGCCAAAATTTCCCCATTTCGATCATAGATTACACCCCTAGCTGGGGGTACGGGTCTTATATGCACACGATTGTTGTCAGAATTAGTCACGAAGTCTTGATGCTGCGTCACTTGGAGGTCGGCATACCTAGCTAATAGAACTAAAGCCATTGCCAACACGAAGAAACTAGCGATCACTATTCTACCCACAAAAATATTTCGCTCGCGAGTAGGATCTGAAAACGCTGCTTCATGCTGCATGTTTTTATATCAACTCCTTTATTGACGATGATATGGGTGGTTAGTTGTAATAGTCCATGCTCTGTAAAGTTGTTCCATAAGAATGATGCGCACTAACGGGTGAGGCATAGTTAAATCTGATAGAGACCAACGCATGTCAGCTCTTTTTATACAGTCAGAGGAGAGGCCATCAGGTCCTCCAATTAAAAAGCTAACGTTCCTACCCTCCATTTGCCACGCCATTAAACTTGTAGCCAGTTTTTTTGTACTCATGCCTCTACCAATAACATCCAGAGCAATTACGTAGTCTTTCTCTCCAACCGCCTTTAGTATCGCGACCCCTTCGGCTTCTATAGCTTTTTTTGGCGACTGGCTCTTGCCGCGAGAACCAAGAGGAATTTCAACACTCTGAACCCGCAACTCTGGGGGCATTCGTTTGTTGTATTCTTCCCAACCAGACTCTACCCATTCAGGCATTCGTGTACCGACTGTTAGCACACGAATCTTCAATTTAGTCTTGGTCCGAGGCGTTTATATCATGCATGGTAGTATCAGAATCGGCACTGATTGGCCGATCGTCCGGCCGCAGTGACCACAGCTTCTCAAGGTCATAGAATACGCGAGTAGCCGGCAGCATAATGTGAACAATCACGTCACCAAAGTCGACTAAAATCCACTCAGACACGTCGTCACCTTCAATACCGATTAGATCAAACCCAGCCTTTTTAGCATCGACGACGACGTTGTTGGCTAATGATTTTACTTGACGGTTTGAGTTGCCACTGGCGACTACCATAGTGTCCATAACGCCTGTTAGTTCTTTAACATCAATGCTGACGATATCTTGCGCTTTAACGTCTTCAAGGGCATTGATGATGATTTCATGTAGATTATTTTTCATGGTTTGTAATTACTCGTAAAGGCGATGTTGTTGAATATAGTTTACTACGGGTTCCGGTGTCATATAGCGAATACTACTTCCTTGCTTTATTTTATCTCGAATAGTTGTCGATGAAATGGCCAACATAGTGAGATCACAGAAATAAATATACCCACTGGGGCACTGTTTAATTTCATTTAGATTGTCGCTCGCGTGCTGGGCAATCCATTCGCAGAGCGGGCCCTGTTTAGGGGCGGAAAACCCCGGGCGCGATGAGACAGCAATATGACAAAAACTCAATAGTTCTTTCCAATGGCGCCAAGTATTAATAGTTGCTAAGGCATCCATTCCTACGCATAAGAAAAGTGGAGTTGATGACCCTAGCTTTTCCCGCATAAAAGTCACAGTATCTATACTGTAGCTTGGCGCAGGACGCTGTAGTTCAATATCTTCAACAGACAAAATTGAGTTATTAACGCCAATACCCAACTCCAACATTTCTAGTCGCTGATGGGCGGAAACCTCGGTGTCATCCCGATGAGGGGGAAACCCGCAAGGCATCATTCTTAACTCGTTCACGGGAAGTAGTTCTGCTAGCTCACTGGCAATGCGCAAGTGACCATTGTGCACAGGATCGAATGTTCCACCAAATAGAGCGACTGACATCTTATTCTCTAACCTGCCCATCACCGAAGACTACCCATTTTTGACTGGTGAGTCCCGTGAGACCTACTGGGCCTCGAGCATGGATTTTATCTGTAGAAATACCAATTTCTGCTCCCAGCCCATATTCAAATCCATCGGCAAACCGAGTCGAGGCATTAATCATGACAGAGCTTGAGTCGACTTCAGTGATAAAGCGACGGCCATTCTCTTCTTTTTCGGTAACAATAGACTCTGTATGTTTAGAACTATAATGATTGATGTGATCAATAGCCTCATCAATTCCACTGACAACTTTCACCGATAAAATAGGAGCCAAGAATTCTTCACTCCAGTCTTGCTCGGTGGCTTGATTCATTGATGTGACTATTTTTTGAGCCTTACCACAGCCCCTAAGCTCAACCCCTGCAGTAACAAACGCAGATGCTAGGGTGGGAAGAAGGCTTGAGGCAACAGACTCAGCGATCAGAAGTGACTCCATCGCATTGCATACTCCATAGCGGTGGGTTTTTGCATTTATTGCAATACTCACCGCTTTGGCATGGTCCGCATAATCATCAATATAGACATGGCAGTTACCATCTAAATGTTTAATTAGAGGTACTTTGGCATCATTTATCAGCCGCTCAATGAGTCCTTTTCCTCCCCGAGGAATAATCACATCGACATAATCAGTCATGGTAATTAATTCGCCAACCACTGACCGGTCAGTGATATTGATTATCTGTACGGCAGTTTCAGGAAGTCCACAGCGGGCTAAGCCTTCAGTAATACAATTAGCAATAGCTTGATTCGATAAAATAGCCTCGCTGCCACCTCTCAGAATCGTTGCATTACCTGATTTTAGGCACAGGCAAGCGGCATCAATAGTTACATTCGGCCGTGACTCATAAATAATTCCGATAACACCTAGAGGCACGCGCATTTTACCTAACCGAATTCCGCTAGGTCTTAATTCTAAGTCGGTAATATCCCCAATTAGATCAGGCATAGCCGCCACTTGTCGGACGCCCTCAATCATCGCGTCAATGCGCTCATCATTAAGATCGAGACGCTCCAAAAGAGCAGCCTCAAGATTATTTTCACGCGCGTTGTTCATATCGGCATTATTAGCGGCTAACAGATCTTTGCGGTTGTCATCGAGCGCTGACGCTATGTTTAGCAAGGCGTCATTTTTTAAACTCGTCGATGCTCTGGCCAGAACTCTCGACGATTTAAGAGCGGCAACACCGATACTTTCCATGTGAGATTTTATGTCTAATTTTTCCAATGTTTTTAACGCCAATACCTGAGGTACACTAAGGTTAGTAGTTTTTCGCCATTATACGGCTAGCCTTGTCATAATTCACAACTTTGCGGTTAAACCTGCAAAAATTAGGGTTATGACATCAAGTAACTGCCGTTTTTTTGGTTATAGCATCTATTTGAGGAACCTGAAGTGTTAAATGTGATAGCTAAACTTATTCAGAACAAGCAATGGTTGGTGGTTACGGGCGCTGGCGTCAGTGCTGATTCTGGTGTTCCTACTTATCGCGATGACAAAGGTATTTGGCAGCGTAAACCGCCTGTAAAGCATCAAGAATTTGTTCAGCAACATAATGCAAGACAGCGATTTTGGTCACGCAACATGGTCGGCTGGCGTTTTATGAGCCAAGCAATACCTAATGAATCACACAGTGTATTAGCAGAGTTAGAAAAGTTGGGACATATTCGTTGTTTAGTCACGCAAAATGTTGATGGTTTGCATCAGAGAGCGGGGAGTCAGCATGTGATTGATCTTCACGGGCGGGTCGATACTGTCTCCTGTATATCATGTCATTTGAAATTTCCGCGTAGTCCTTTGCAAAGGTGGCTGGAGCAGAACAACCCAGATTTTGCCTCGCTAGCGGGGACCATAGCTCCTGATGGCGATGCAGATATAGATGAACTCGATTATTCATCGATGAAGGTACCTGACTGCGAGTATTGCGGAGGAATCCTCAAGCCCGATGCGGTTTTTTTTGGAGACTCAATACCCAAACAAAGAGTTGCAGATGCTGAAGCAGAAATGCTTGGAGCTTCGGGCTTACTAGTTGTAGGTTCTTCTCTGAGCACCTATTCAGGATATCGATTTTGTCTTTGGGCCAAACAACAAAATAAGCCCATTGTTATTATCAATCAAGGCGAGACCCGAGCCGATGAGATAGCCTGTGAACGCACTAATCAGAACTGCTCAAGTGTCCTTCAGGTATGGTTAAATCAGGTTAGTTAATTGGCTAAGTATTTGCCAACTATGCTCGCTAGAGCTTCAATATGCTCAGGATCATCGTTAAGACAGGGAATGTAATGGAACTGCTCCCCACCTGCATGCAAAAAACTCTCACGTGCTTCCATATTGATTTCTTCGATGGTCTCTAGACAGTCTGAAGAAAAGCCCGGGCACATAATGGCCACATGTTTTATCCCGTCTTCAGGCATGGCCTCAAGAGTTTTGTCGGTATAGGGTTGTAGCCAAGGTTCGCGGCCGAAACGAGACTGAAACGTGGTCATGACTTTCTCTTTATCCAACCCCATTCTTTCTACGATCAGTCGAGTGGTCTGGTGGCATAGACAGTGGTAAGGGTCGCCCTTTTTTAAATAGCTCTGTGGTGTGCCATGGTAGGACATCACCAGTTTATCAGGCTGACCGTGGGCTTCTATGTGGCGTTTAATAGAAGCGCAAAGCGCATCCAAAAATGCCTCTGACTGGTGATACCCGCCCACAAAATTAAGCTGGGGAACCCAGCGAGTCTTTTTAAAAACATCGGCAACGGCATCAAACGTAGAGCCTGTTGTGGCCCCGGAGTATTGAGGATACAGGGGGAGAATCGTAATCTCTCGCACGTTCTGCTCAGTAAGGTCATTAATCGCAGATTCAATAGAAGGGTTGCCATACCGCATTCCCAGTACAACCGGAATGTCACGATCATACTTCTCATCCAAGAGCTTCTTAACGCCATCAACTTGAGCTTGGCTGTAAACCAGCAACGGAGAGCCGCCCTCTGTCCAAACACTTTTATAAAGTTTGGCGGACCGGCGAGGCCGTATTCTTAGAATAATTAAGTTAAGAATTAGCCACCAAATCAAACGAGGCACTTCAACCACTCTAGGATCACTGAGGAACTGCTTTAAGTAGCGCCTAAGTTCCGACGTTCCAGGTGCATCAGGTGTACCTAGGTTACACAGAAGAACACCGCGACGTGGCGAAGCGCCCTTGTGGTCATAATCTGTCTGGCCTTGGTACTTCATTTCTTTTACTCCTCACCCTGCCTTAGCCCATCAAACTTAACATTCTTTGCCTACTTTTGAGGCATGGTTGGGCTATTTCTTCTGCCAGCGACATTATACGCGACATTATTCCAATGGGATCGGTTTAAATAGGGTGTTTTTATTAGCTGACCCCCGCTCGTCGCGAGGCTATAATGCCCGACTTTTAATCATATATAAATTTCATCATGAGCCAATCTGTTTCAGATCGAAGAACATTTGCGATCATCTCTCACCCAGATGCGGGTAAAACGACGATCACCGAAAAGTTGTTACTTCTTGGCAACCTCATTCAGGTAGCTGGAACTGTAAAGGGTAGAAAAAGTGATCGTCATGCTACATCCGACTGGATGGCCATGGAGAAAGAACGAGGTATCTCTGTAACCTCCTCTGTGATGCAGTTTCCTTACCACGATTGCATGGTAAATCTCCTTGATACTCCAGGTCACGAAGACTTCTCTGAAGATACCTATCGTACACTCACGGCAGTGGATTCATCTCTGATGGTGATTGATGGCGCAAAAGGGGTAGAGGCACGAACAATAAAGCTGATGGATGTTTGTCGTTTGCGAGATACACCGATACTGACATTTGTAAACAAAATGGACCGAGACATTCGTGACCCGATTGATCTTCTCGATGAAATTGAAAGCGTTTTAAAAATTAAAGGTGCTCCCATTAATTGGCCTATTGGTATGGGGCGTGAGTTTCGAGGCGTTTATAATTTTTATACCGACACCATCCATGTCTATGTCCAGGGTAAGGGACATACATTAACCGATGATATTCAAGTTAAAGGCCTAGAGTCTCCCGAGGCAAGAGAAGCCTTGGGTGACTATGCTGATGACGTACTTGAAGAATTGGAGCTGGTTAAAGGAGCGACAAATCTTTTTGATATGGACGAATTTTTATCGGGCAAACTGGCACCTGTATTTTTTGGTACTGCTTTGGGTAATTTTGGTATACGTGAAATGTTAGATGATTTTGTTCGATGGGCGCCACCGCCACAGCCAAGGTCTGCGGCTCAACGTGAAGTTATTGCCGATGAAGGCAAGTTCAGTGGTTTTGTCTTTAAAATTCAAGCTAATATGGACCCAAAGCATCGTGACCGTATTGCTTTTTTGCGTATATGTTCAGGCAAATATACCAAGGGTATGAAAATGAAGCATGTTCGCACTGGAAAAGATGTGCGCGTATCAGATGCGTTTAGTTTTAAAGCAGGTGAGCGAATCTCTGTAGAAGAAGCTATTGCTGGCGACATTATAGGGCTACATAACCATGGCTCCATTCAGATCGGTGACACATTTACTGAGGGAGAGACACTTAAATTCAGTGGGATACCGCACTTTGCGCCAGAGTTATTTAAACGCATCCGGCTAAAAGACCCTCTGAAGGCGAAACAACTTCAAAATGGCATACGTCAGCTGTCAGAAGAGGGCAGTACTCAGGTGTTCTTCCCCTTCCGAAACAACGATATTGTGGTGGGAGCAGTAGGGCAGCTGCAGTTTGACGTAGTGGCCTACCGTTTGCGCGAAGAGTATGGAGTTGAAGCGATCTATGAGCCTATCAATGTGCACACTGCTCGGTGGGTGGACTCAGAGGATGTTAAGACCTTAGAGGCGTTTAGGATCAAAGCGGAAGATAACCTTGCTTTAGACGGGGGTGGTCATTTGACCTACCTTGCTCCAACCAGGGTCAACTTATCTCTGTCCGAAGAGCGGCACCCGGATATTAGATTTCGTGCTACCCGCGAACACTAAATAATCATCCGATCACAAGGCGGCATTAAACGATGACTAAAATAACATTGTCCCAAGATCAAGTACCAGAACACCTGCGCGGCAATCGAAGCAGGTTTTCACGATGGATGGGTCGCTCGATTTTAAAAATTCTGGGATGGCGTGTCGAGGGCAGCATTCCTGATTTAAAGCGTTTCATATTGATTGGAGCACCCCATACTTCAAATTGGGATTTCGTATTGGCAATGGCGACTATTTTAGGCTTAAATTTGAGAATGCGCTGGATGGCCAAACACACTATTTTTAAGCCTGGCGTTGTTTGGTTCATGGAGTGGTTAGGGGGAATACCTACCGACCGTAGAAATCCAAAAATGATTGTTGATAATGTTGCTCGCATAGCTAAACGAGAGAAAGGTGTCATTATTGGTTTAACACCAGAAGGGACCCGTAAAAAAGTTGAAAAATGGAAGACAGGATTTTTGCGTATTGCCAAAACATTGGATTGTCCAATTCTTATGGTGGGACTCAATTTTCCGGGTAAGATTATATTTATAGGGGATCTGTATCACCCAAGCGGTGATAACGATGCAGATTTGGTGGCGATCAAGGAGTATTACAGTCAATTTCAAGGAAGGCACCCAGCTAGATTTTAGTTAATAAAAGACTTTAAACGTAAGTGAACATTCACTTATTTTTACTATTTATTTCGATGTCGCTTTGAAAAATAGGATTGTAGAGTGCCAAATAAAGGCTATCCCGCAACACAGAAACAAGTTCCAGAGCACCTGCGGGGTACTAGAGGTGCTCTTGCCCGCTGTTTTGGTAGAACCGTTCTAAATCTATTTGGATGGCGGGTTGTTGGTAACATACCAAATGTTAAG
>Ga0209251_1003126_pt1 | contig 10987 bp, 8 predicted proteins | sample SaaInlV_100m_DNA_6_FD_184665 | JGI IMG/M metagenome (GOLD analysis project Ga0209251, IMG submission 184665) | Marine microbial communities from expanding oxygen minimum zones in the Saanich Inlet - Saanich Inlet SI073_LV_10m_DNA (SPAdes) (version 2) | ecosystem: Environmental > Aquatic > Marine...
CTAACGGAACAAGACCAAAAAGAGACGTAAGAGTAGACATGAAAATTGGTCTTATCCTATTTCTAGTAGCCTCAATGATAGATTCTTCAACTTCCATACCCTCTTCGCGAATTTGCAGGCAGGTCTGTTCAACCATTAAAATAGCATTATTTACAACAATTCCAGTCAAAATTACAAAGCCAAGCATTGTCAGCATATCAAGTGGCTGGCGTATATAAAGATTTATAATAAACAAACTTAATATACCACCAGCTGCTGCGATTGGCACTGCCAATATTATGATAACAGGTAGTATAAATGACCTTAGCAATATCACTAATAATAAAAAGATTACCCCAAGTGCAATTAATACATTTGCTTGCATCGCTTGCCATGTTTCTTGCAATGCGCTTGCTGCCCCGCTAACAGCAATAGATACATTATTATCATCTGCAATTTGCACTAGATTTGGAAGTACCTGCGCATTGATAATTTTTATTGCAGATTCAAGTGCAATAGCCTCTTGTGGTCGTACTTGAATAGTTAATGCTTGGTTTCCATTTAGTCGACGAATTGTCTGTGGCGCGCTGATCATTGCTACATCTGCTACTTGATCCAGTCTTACAATAAGTCCTTGTTGATTAATAATAGGCAGTGCAGAAAGGTCATCCATACCCATATCGCCTGCATTACTTCCAGTTAAAATTAATTCTACTAATTCTCCATTGATAGGCACATCTGCTATTACCAGACCGTCATTCAAAATATCTACCAATGAACTGAATTCACGCGCAGAAATACCAATCTTTGCTAATTTTTCAGAACGCGGCGTAATCCTAATTTGAGGTGCCCCTGAATCAAGACTTGGGATAATACGCACCTGATTACCGTCTGCTACTGGGAAAGCTGTATCAAGGATATCTGTTAATTGCCTTGCTACAGAAACAAGATTAGCCAATGACGGTCCAGTTAAGTCTACATTAATAGAACGAGAGCCGCCTACAGAGCGCCCAAATAAGGATGCCTGAAACACAAAGGCGCGCGCGCCAGGTTCAGAGAATACAGGCTTCATCAAAAAAGGTCTTAATTCAGTTACTCTTTTTGGGTCTGTGGCAGTGGCACCTGCAAATCCGCCACCATTAAATGCAACAAAGAAAAAACGCTCAATACCAGGGGCATCTCCCATCGCCTCAGATTTTTCCCATAATGGTCTGGCTGATGCTTCCATCTTATCTGCTATTTTTTTAGTTTCTTCGATTGAATAACCAGGAGGTACAAAGATTCTACCTAACAGAAAATTTGCATTACCATCTGGAAGATAATCTAATTTTGGCATTAAAAGAAGGATTACAGATATACTAGCTGTAACAATAGTAGTGACTGTTAAAAGTGCTATTCTTCGATTTTTTATTGTATAGCTTGCAAATTTGACTATCTGTGAGCTTATAAATCCTGCAAACTTATCAATACCCCATAATGGTCTAGTTTTCTGAAACTTGTCAGCTTCTCCTGCGAGCAGTTTTGATGCTAGGGTTGGAATCACTGTTACTGATACTAAAACAGATATCAAAACAGATACTGATATTGCTATTCCAATATCCCGAAAAAGCTGACCAACTGGCAGATCTAATAAAATAATGGGTACAAAAACCAGCACGGTTGTTAGAGCAGACCCCAAAATAGGCGCCCAGACCTGACGCGCTCCTAGATAGGCAGCTGTTGGCGCATCAAACCCTTTTTGACGTAATCTAAAAATATTTTCAAGTGATACAATTGATGCATCAACCACCATACCAATTGCAAATGCCATTCCTGCTAGAGATATAACATTAATAGATAATCCAAATCCTGAAATCGCAACAAACGTGCCAATCACAGACACTGGAATAGCGATAAATATTACAAATGTTGGAAGCAAAGAGCGCAAAAATAAAAGCAATATACTAAATGCTAAAACACCACCAATCCAAATATTTTGCTGAACAAGATCAATCGCAGAACTTATATAAGCGGTTTCATCATAAATAATATCTAACTGTAATCCACTAGGATTAAGGGTTGATTGATTCACTTCGTCAAGCGTTTTTGCCAAAGCATCCATAGTAGATACTACATTTATACCCGGTTCTCTTAGTGCATTAATTATAATCGCATCCTGACCATTTAGCCGTCTAAAACTACTTCTTGGTTCGACTGCAAATTCAACTTCTGCCACGTCTGACAATAAGACTGGCACAATCTGACCGTTTTCATAAAAATCAGCTCTTAAAATTGTATTTAATGCCGTCTCAGGTGTGTAAGCGATAGCCTCTGTTCTGACTGTATAAACACGCTTTCCTTGCTGCACGGTGCCTACTGATTGCAGCGTTGTTGCAGAGCGCAATGCTTCTAAAATAGCTGCAGTTGATAATTTATATGAAGCTAGCTTTTCAGGATCAATAATGACTCTTAGCTGTTTTTTGCCTCCCCCATTAAATGTAATTTCTGCAATCCCTGGCGTTCTTGCCAGCACATCAACGACATTAGTGCTGACAAAACTGCCAAGCTTTTCCAAATCAACATCCTGTCCCGGCATTGCAACCAAAGCTAATCTTGCAATAGGGCTATCATCAGAATTAGATGTTTGAACTTGCGGTGCTGATGCTTCACCTGGCAATCCTGTTATACTGGCAATTTTTGATAATAAGACAGTCAATGCCTTGTCCATATCAGTTGATAGCGAATAGGTAAGAGTAACCCTAGCAGAACCATTGGAAGCGTTTGAGGATATTTCTTCAACCCCCGTTAAGCTAGAAAGCTCGGTTTCGAGTCGGCTGACAATTTCTCTATCAACATCTTCAGGGGCAGCCCCAGGCCAAGATACTCTGACTTGATAAATTGGTTTTTCAATATCAGGAGACAATTGAATAGGAATTGAGCGTAAGGCAACTATACCGAATAATATTACCAGCAACATCATTGCCATAATAGAAACAGGACGCTCAATCGCGATGCGAATAATAGCATTCATTAAACTTACTTCTTTCTTAACGCCTATTGAGATGATCCTGACACGTCTATTTCAACTTCTCTGCCATTAGGAAGACCACTTAGAATAACGGTACCATTCAAACTATCTGGCGCTGGACTGAGCGCAAAAGACAAGGTGATTATGCCAAATGGTAGGACAAGATCAGTATCAAAATAAATTTTCTCGTTCTTTTTTGTTACTAATACAGGCTCGTCATTATATAAGCTTGCTTTGCTTGATAAAACAAAAATGCCTGATTGCTCGCCTCGATTTGTCTGCCATTTTAATAGCCAGGATCTGGCATCTTCAGCAAGCTCAGTTGGGACAGCCATATTTGCAGCTGACCCGCCAAAATCACTCCCTGCTCGATCCTCAGCTGACGGCACTTTTCTTGTAGGTATTTTCCCCTGTTTAACAGCCGCACCATCATTCAGCCCTTCGTTACCGCGGGTAATGACTAATTCCCCTGGCTGCAATCCAGAGGTTATAATCATTGCGCCATCTATTGCACTGCCAAGTTTTACAGCCTGCCTTCTGGCAACTCCCTCATCAAATACAAATACAATATGCCCTCCTGAAACTGGCACGATAGCATCTTGCGGTATGACTAATAACTCTTCAATTGTTGAGCTAGGTACTAAAACATCTATTTGCGCGCCATTTGAGCGAGCAACCTCTGGGACTTCATCTAAAAAGTGCAATCTTGTTATTCTAGATGCTGTTCTTCTATTCTCTTCTGGCAATATCACTCTGAGTGATAATTTTATATTCTCGCCATTTTGCGTACGGGCAAAAATAGGCTCGTTAGGGCGCAAAAAAGACGCATATTTAACAGGCAGGTCAATCTCAACTTCGTAGCCTTGCTCAGTTCGGATTTTGGCTATCATATCCCCTTCTCTGGCAAACCCAGACTGTTCAGCAAATAAAGATATAATTTGTCCATTAACAGGTGAGGTTAGCGTAGCATTTTTAAGATCCTGTTTTAGTTTATCAATCGTAAAACTTAATTGCGCTTCTGTTAGTTCTAGCTGTCTTATTGTAGAGCCTATTTCAGTGAGGGTTTTATTACGCATAATTAATTGCTGGCGAACGGTATTAAGAGAAATTTGAGCGTTTTCCGCATCCTCTAGCGAAATCGCATTACTTTGTGCTAATTTTTTCGCATATTCTGCTCTTTTTCTTACTAATGTTATCTGTTCTTCAACCAGCAATATTAAAGATGTCTCAAAGTCCAAATTCACCCTAAGTGAGGCAATTTCATTTTGTGTTGTCTCTAGCTCAGACTGATGGACCAACAGTTGATGTTCAAGCTCACTCGTGTCTTGTTGGGCTATTACATCGCCTGCGCTAACCATATCCCCTATCTGCAGGTCTAACATCTTAATTTTTGCGGTCAGGCTGGCGGTGACTGCAACTGGATTAGCCGCAATAACAGCCCCCCCAATAGTGATAAGATTGGGCAGAGTCATGAGTTGCACACGCTCTGTTTGTACAATAACACCCCTATTTTGTTGGGCAAAAACATATTTACTGAACAAAGGAAATACCAGTCCTAACATCACAACAATATATAAAAAGCGTGATAAACCTATTTTAATTTGAGGATACATTCTGAGTAATCCTTGCAGTTATATCATTCATTATTTTACTATATTAATGCATATTTGATAAAAAGCTATTTTATCCTTTATTATATAATGAATTTAGTTAATCAGGTTATATAGGGTCGGCTATATTTCAATTTCTCAGAATAATGCCCCCTTTATTGTTTGCCAGAGCTGGCAATCTCTATATAAATATCCAGGCGACATATGCATTTTTTTTGAATCCAAAATATAGCGTTAGGTTCAAATACTACCCTTGTGATTAGCGGAGAAAATAATGAATAGCTTAATAATTTTGATTAAAAAAACTTCTACATTCCTAAACCTTACATACCTCTCCTGTATGTTAACTATTGCTATAAATGTTGCGCCGCTGCAATCTGCATCAGCAGCAGAATATCAGTTTAAATTACATCATTTTCTTGGTGCGACATCATTATGGCAAACCCAAATATTGGAGCCATGGGCAACACAAGTTGCACAAAATAGTGATGGGCGTATATCGATTGAAATATTCCCCTCAATGACCCTTGGTGGTCGACCAGCTGAACTTGTTCAGCAAGCACGTGATGGCGTTGTTGATATAATTTGGACAGTAAATGGATATACTCCTGGCATATTCCCACGCTCAGAAGTTTTTGAGCTGCCTACTATTTTTACAAATGACCCTGTACCTGTAAACCTTGCTTTATATGATCTTTTTGAAAGTGACTTAAAAGAAGATTATGCTGGCTTAGAAGTCCTATTTTTAAGTGTGCATGCAGGTAACGCAATACATATGGCTAATCAAGAAGTGCACTCACCTTCAGACTTAAAAGGAAAAAAAATAAGAACACCATCTCGCACTGGTGCCTGGAGCATAGAAGCATTAGGAGCGATACCAGTGGCAATGCCAGTACCTGATTTACCTCAATCCTTGCAAAAAGGTGTGGTTGATGGCGCCTTTGTTCCAATGGAAATCATTCCTTTGTTGCAATTGCAACATCAGACAAAATATCAAATAGAAGGATATAATAACGAGAGAATTGGCGCTCTGACATTTCAAACATCTATGAATAAAGCTAGGTGGGAGAGTCTCCCAACTGATATCCAGCAAGCCTTCAAACTAGCATCTGGTCCTGAATGGTGGGCAGAGATTGGCAGAAGACTAAAAATAGGGGAAATAGAAGGTCTTAAGAGTGCTACTGATGTTGGTAATGTACATATTATTTTAGATAAGGATGAAACACGTGTTTTTAATACTATATTATCAACTGTAGTTGACCGTTGGATAAAGGATGTAAATTCTAAAAATATCGATGGTGAAAATTTAGTAAATAAGGCACGCGCTGCTATTGCCTCACATATAACTGACAGTTAAATAAAAAATATGACTTATTATCGTTCATTTACCCATTTTTGGGTAAGTGTAATTACTGGCTGGGCACTAGTAGGGGGAATGCTACTTTTATTAATTGTGGGTTTAAATATTGCCTCCATCATTGGCAGTATTTTTCTAGCGCCTATTCCAGGTGATTTTGAGCTAACCCAGGTTGGAATTGCGGTTGCCGTTTTTTGTTTTCTTCCCTACTGCCAGCTCTTCAGGCACAATGTTACCGCTGATGTTTTTACAGCTAAAGCAAATAAAAAAATTATTATGTTTTTACGAATAGCCTCCTCAATAATTGCATTGTTATTTGCAACATTACTAGTCTGGCGAATGGGTGACGGTATGCTTGACCAAAAAGCATATAATTATACAACGACAATATTACAATTTCCAATTTGGGTTGCCTTTGTTCCAATACTGATTTCTCTGTGTTTTTTGATAATTGCTAGTCTTCTTACAATCGGGGATGATTTTAATTTAACGCCAATCTCAACACCTCTTACAAATGAGCAAGCGTTAAAGGACGGCAAATGATAGATGCTGTTTTATTGGGGTTTGGCTCTCTTGGTGTGCTTATAACTCTGATTATTCTGCGCATGCCAATTGCCTATGCAATGATATTGGTAGGCGCCATTGGGATTATGAGTGTTAATGGCGTTGGACCTGTATTTAATCAGCTCAAAACGCTCGCCTACGGACAATTTTCCATTTATGATTTATCGGTTGTTCCCCTATTTATTTTGATGGGCGCATTAGCTTCCAAAACAGGTCTAAGCAGTTCTCTTTTTAGATTTGCTAATGCTTGGCTTGGCTGGCTTCGAGGGGGCACAGCAATGGCAGCCATTTCTGCGTGCGCTGGGTTTGGTGCTATTTGCGGATCATCCATTGCAACTGCCTCTACAATGGGCCGTGTAGCATTACCAGAATTACGAAAATATAATTACTCTGCCCCTCTTTCAACTGGTGTTTTAGCAGCTGGCGGTGTTCTTGGCATCTTAATTCCGCCTTCGGTAGTGCTTATTATCTATGCCCTTATCGTTGAGGTAAATATTGTTTCTATGTTTGCCGCCGCCCTTATCCCTGGTCTATTGGCAATATGCTTATTTTTAGCTGCTATCGGATTATTTGTCGCCATATATCCTGAATCTGCACCGCAAACCCATAGCTCTGATAGCATAGAAAGAAGACAGGCAACGATACAGATTCTTCCTATTATTTTTGTATTTATAGTGGTGCTAGGTGGTTTATATGCAGGATTTTACAATCCCACCCCTGCTGCTTCTGTGGGTGTAGGTCTTGTAATGCTACTTGGCTTTATACAAAAAAAATTGAGCCTAGCTGATATTAAAGAAGCTATTTTGGAGACAGCTGGTACTGCGGGAATGATTTATCTGATTCTACTTGGCGCAGAATTAATGAAAATTTACATGAGCAGAATTGGTCTTCCGCAGGCAACAGCTGAATGGATATTAGCCGCAGGGTTTGAGCCTATGACTGTATTAATTCTGCTCCTAATTGGTATGATATTGCTGGGGTGCTTATTAGATAGCCTATCCATGATTCTTTTAGTAATTCCGTTTTTCTGGCCTGTGTTAGTAGAATTAAATGGTGGTCTTTATATTCCAGCAGAATTAGCTGGCTTTGGCATGAGCACTGATGATTTGAAAATTTGGTTTGGCATTCTTGCTTTAATTGTTGTTGAAGTCGGGCTTATCACCCCGCCAGTTGGTATGAATGTTTTTGTAATTGCCTCCCTTGCAAAAGATATTGAGATGTCTGAAATATTCAGAGGCGTGCTCCCCTTCTTTTTTGCTGAATTAATTCGAATATTCATTCTAATTTCATTTCCTGTTCTGGTTTTATGGCTGCCAGCTCTTTTGTCTGGTTAGACTCATGTCTTTCGCTTATTGTCTATATACAGTTTTATAGATAAGCTAATGGTATGATTAAAACAAAAAAGTACTTATTTACCGCTACTATAAGTGGGTTTTTGGCATGTATGTCGTCTCTTCTTCATGCCTCAGAAAACACTATAACGAGTGCTTATTTATGCACAGATAGCAATGATATTTTGCTATCTGCCACACTTGAAAATTCAATAACTACTGCGCGGCAAATTCTGCAAAATTCAACTCTGCTCGTCACTAATGGTAATCAGCTTTTTTTTAATCGTTACTATGAAAATAAGGGGATTTATTATAGCCCTGTCTTTGAAAAAACAGATGAATTTGAACTACTCACATTTGAAAATGAGGTGGTTGCAATTAGTCAGAAAATAAATGGGGAAATCCGTAATCAGCGTTATCTGTGTGCACAGCATGCAGCATTTTCAGAGCTGATAGGTCTTCTTGAGGATAGGTGGTCAGATTATCTCTTAACCATGGCTAACAAGAAAAAGGATTAGATAGATAATTCTGTGTCTTTGCACTTTTCATATCATCTAATATTCTAAGTCAAATTTCGATTTTGGGAACTAAACTGAGATAATATTTAATGGGAAATAAATTTGATAGAATATCTAAGTCACGCCCTTTAATTGTTGATTTTATAGGTGGCGCCCTTAACCATAGGTTGAATTTTGGAGGCGGAATAGGGCAAGATTTAGCGAAAGCCGTTGGCATCAAATCAGGCATTAGGCCAGAAATAATAGATGCAACAGCAGGGCTTGGCAGAGATAGCTTTATCATGGCTTCTCTTGGCTCAAAAATTACGCTTATAGAACGTTCGCAAATCATGCATGATTTACTAGCAGATGGAATGAAAAAAGCCTCTAATGCTGGTGGCAGAACGTCGGAAATTATTTCTCGTATGAGGCTTATATATGGTGATGCAATTGAACTTATCCCGCAGATGTCAACAGATGTGATATATATTGACCCAATGCATCCTCTAAGACAAAAATCAGCCTTGGTAAAATTAGAAATGCGGCAGATTCGTAGCCTAGTTGGCGAAGATATAGACCAAATTGAATTAGTAAAAACAGCTCTTCATGCGGAATCAGCGCGCGTATCTCTTAAATGGCCAGCAAAAACACCTCTGCCAGATGCTGTGCCTAAATGCACTTATCAAATAGTCGGAAAATCTGTGCGGTTTGATATATTCATAAACTCTTTGAAAAAAAGGTAATATCAATGTCGAATTCTAATGCTAACGCTGACTCATATGTTTCCTTAATCACTGGCGCTGCTACTGGCATAGGACAAGAAACAGCTCTTAGATTAGCTGCTAATGGAAATAGAATTTTGATTTCTGATCTTAATCATGACTTATTATCCAAGACCAAAGAACACCTCACAAAGGCAGGGGCTAATTTTAAGTCAATTGCCATGGATATTAGTGATAAGAATAGTCTGGAAACTGGTTTTGCAGAGGCACTATCCGCATTTGGAAAAATTGACCATCTTGTAAATAATGCAGGCAGACCATTATTACGACCTGCCATCGATGTGACATGGGAGGAATGGGATAGTGTAATGAATGTGAATTTAAAGGCAGCTTTTTTTCTATCTGGTCTATTTGCCAATCAAGCAATAAGCAAAAACCATTCCGCCGCAATTGTAAATATTGCCTCTACCCATGGGCTAACTGGATTAGCTGGGCGCTCTGTCTATGGAATCTCAAAAGGAGGCTTGATACAAATGAGCAGAATGTTGGCTATTGAGTGGGCAGAGCAAAAAATCCGTGTGAATGCGGTGGCGCCTACCACTATTCTTACACCATCACGAATTGAGTTTTTGCCAGAAGGAGACAAACGAGACGTGGCAAAATCACGAATACCCTTAAATCGTTTTCCTGAGGCTACGGAAATAGCAGCAGCGATACTTTATTTATTGAGTGATGATGCTTCATCTATCACTGGTCATACATTGGCAATAGATGGCGGATTATTAGCAGAATAATCTACCCTTGCTCAAAAAGGGTGAGAGATGCCTAGCTGTTTCGCACCAACTGCTAATTCTTGTTGCAAAGACAGACTAATAGGAATGCCTATCTGCGAGAATAAATCGTGATTTATTGCTTCTTTTTCACCTGGATAAAATATTTCTGAATGTGCTGGTGCCGTTTTAGATGATTTAATAGAGTGTATTAAAGTTTCCATATCGGAATGAAACTCTTCAATTGGGCGTAATTTAGCAATATCAATAACAATAATAAGGTGCCCAGCGCCACTCCTGCCTTCTGATTTGTACGGACCTGTAATTGTATCACCAAATTGGCCAGCAGATAATACTCCAGACAACACATCCATCGCCATTGAAATAGCATAGCCTTTATGTCCTGCCATTGGTAATATCTGACCTGCAATACCTGCTTCTGGGTCTGTTGTCATATTTCCATCTTTATCCAATGCCCATCCCTCTGGGATAGATTGACCTTTTGTTTTGGCATGATAGAGCTTGCCTCGTGCTACCGCCGTGTTAGCAATATCCAGCACAAAGCAAGGAAATTTTCCAGCAGGTGCCGCCCAAGACCATGGGTTATTTCCAACCAATGGCTGAACACCTCCCCATGGGGCCATCGCCGGGCTTGCATTTGATGACAAAAAACCAATGCAATCTGCATCTGCCGCCATTTTTGTAAAATACATTGCTGTTCCAAAATGCCCTGAATTGCGCACTGAAACTGCGGCTATGCCATGTGTTTTTGCCTTTTCAATAGCAGCCCGCATTGCGATTGTAGCAATTGATTGCCCTATCCCGTCTTTTCCATCAAGCACCGCTATACCGCCAGCATTAACCACCCATTCACTCTGCGTCAAATTTTGAATAGCGCCTGATTGAATGCGAGCACCATACCAAAATAATCGCATAATACCATGCGATGGATGACCCCATAAATCTGCTTGAACAAGACTATCTGCTAAAAGTGCTGCAATGTGTTCTGGCAGCTTCATTGCTTGCAGGCATTCGCTGGCAAATTGTCTTAGAATTTGGGCAGAAATTCTGTCTGTTGTGGGGGGGGCTATTGGCATAATACGTATTTTTACCTTTTGTGTTTATAATGTAAGCCAAGCAATTTGAGCTT
>Ga0209251_1003127_pt1 | contig 10986 bp, 5 predicted proteins | sample SaaInlV_100m_DNA_6_FD_184665 | JGI IMG/M metagenome (GOLD analysis project Ga0209251, IMG submission 184665) | Marine microbial communities from expanding oxygen minimum zones in the Saanich Inlet - Saanich Inlet SI073_LV_10m_DNA (SPAdes) (version 2) | ecosystem: Environmental > Aquatic > Marine...
CGAGCCGATCGCCGCCGGAGGCGGATCTAAAATCCGAAAAGAGCGGCGACGAGAGCGGCGACGTCTCGAGCGTCTCTGTCTCCGCAGAACCGCCGCCGGTCGCATCCTGGGGCGCGACCGCCTCGGACGAGGACCTGCTTCAGCTCCGGGAAGACGTCGTGGTACTCGTGGCGCGCGTCGAGAACGAGCTCGCGCCGCGCGTCGAGAACGCCCTGCGACGAACGCTCGGCGACGCGGCGGCGGCGGCGGCGCGGGAGGTTTTGGTCTGCGGCGCGGAAACGCTGGTCGATTCCGATTCCGAAGCCGCCGACTTTGTATCGGTGCCTTCGTCGGAATCCTCCTCTCCTTCCGAACGAATTTTAAGCGCCACGCAGCTGTTGGACGAACGTTTGGTGTCGGACGTCGTGAAGCGCTGCGCCACTGCTCTCGGGCAGCTCAAAGGTGTGACGGCGACGTTCCGCATGACCAACAAGCCTATGCCGACCAAGCCGTCGCATTTTTTCTCCGGAGTCGTCGACCCGTTGCGTCGCTTCGCCGAGAGCGACGCGACGGCGCGCGCGTCGGAGCAGACGCGGCGCGCGATCGTGGACGCCGCCGTCGCGGGCGTCTGCGCCGCGTACGCCGCCGCGGCGGCGGACCTGACCGTCTCCGTGCGCAAGACGGAAGCCTCGCTGAACCGGCTGAAAGACAGGAAGGGAACGCGGGAACCTTCTTCCGGAGGCGTCGCGAAAGAGAGCGGCGAAGCGAGCGACGGTCCCACGGACGCGCAGAAAATATGTCGCCAAGTGCGGCTGGACGCGGAGGCGTTTGGGCGCGCCGTCGCGAAGCTGGGGTTCGACACCGGAAAAAGCGACGCGTTCGGAAAGCTGTGGGAGGTGTGCGGCGAGGGTGAGCCGTTCGTGGCGTGAAGGGTATCAGAGTCCGTTTGTCATGAACGCGTTCACGTCGGAGGGTGTCCTCGGAAGTCGTCGAAAAGTGCGTTTGACAAAAAAAACATTCGTCGTGTACAATGTATCTAACGTTCGGTGGAACTACGGTGTGTACCCGTCGCCCGCGTTCACACGACTCACTCCTCCTCACGCATCACCTCTCCCCCGCGACGATGACAAACGTGTTGATGTCCCCCGGCGCCTTGGTGGTCATGCTGCTGGGCTTCCCGGTGGCCAGGCCCTGCATGACGTACGCGTTCCCGGCGCCCGAAGCGGTGTGGCCCGCCACCTCGAGCTCGTCTCCAAAGTCGTTGGCCGAAGAGTGGCCGGGCACGGCGAGGCACTGGTTCGTGTTGCAGTGCCGAATCACGACGGGCGCGCCTGAGGCTACGGGCACGCCCTCGGAGACGAGCCGTTTCGTGGGGTCGGGGGTTAAGATCTCGAACACGCACTCGTACGAGTCGCTCGCGGAGACGGAGACTTCGCAGAAGCGCGAGCGCTTAGCGAAGCGCGTCGTCGACTTGGTGTACGAACGTAAACGGTTTACGCCGTCGCCGCCGCTCTCATCATCCGGCGGGCATCCGGCGATGGCCCCGGCCGCCGTGTTGAGCACGATCTTCACCTTCTGGCCGTAGCGCACGAGGTCATCGTCCCACGTCGGTGTTAAATACGCAGACGCTTTCGGCACAAACTTCTCGAACGACCAGGTGTTCCGCGCGACGGGCGACGGATACGCCGACGCGGAAACCGCGCACGACAACTCGCCGGGTCGCGGATCGGCATCCTCGACGTCCGCGGCGACCGCCGCGCCGCTGGCGACGTTCGCCAGCATCACGACGTCGCCGAATCTGATGGAGCGCTCCGAGTCCGAGGGGGGGGTCAAAGAGACCTGTTTTTTTTGCGCGGGAAGAAGAGAGAGCGTTCGTGGAGAGAGGTGAGCGGAAGCGCCGATTCGCGAATGGGTCGCCAAAAACAGACGCATTCGTTTTGAGTGTCGCGTTTCGCGAACAAAAAGCGAGCGTCTTTTGTGGAAAGGATGCCGAATTCGGCCTCCGCGGAAGTGGCGGACGTACCGGTGCGAGCGCCTTGGCCATGCGTCGGTTGTACTGATCAGTCTTCAGCGTGCCGGCCTGCTTCTTGGCGAGGTACTCCTGGGCGCGAATCTGCGGCGGGCGAGGGAAGCGGGGGGTCAGAGGAAGGTAGGGGAAGCGCCGAGGGACGAGAAGCCCGTCGAACGCGTGAAGCCATTTCTCGCCTCCTCGCGCGGAATCTCACCTCGTCCAAGGTGGCGTTCTCGTTCCAGTTGCCAACCTTGCACTTGCCCCCGTAGCGCACCCCGCCCGCCATCTCCTGGGGAGTGAAGTACTGCATGGTGGCGCGGCTAGGAGGGTCCGCCGAGCGCACGCGCGTCGAGAAGTGGACGGGCGGAGCTTCACATTCCGTTCCCTTCGCTTCGTCCCCCTACACTGGAACCGCCATCATTTCGGTCTGCGTGGCGCAGTGGCGCGGACAAGCGTCAGCCATTTCCCGCTGGAAAATGTTGACTTTCCCAGACGCTTTTCGTGTCGTTGGTGGGCTCGGCAGAGCGGGGCGCGCGAGGGCGAGGCGTGCGAGGCGAGCGGCGTCCTCCCGTCCTACGCGCCGCCATGGCTGACCCAGGCGAGAAGAAGTACATAAAAAAGAAGATCCGCCCCGGCGCGATCGTGCTCGACCCGCGCGAGACCGCCATCGTGGTTCAGTACGAACTGGAGGGCCAGCTGTTGGCACCGGACGGCGTGACCGTGATCACCGAGCTCTCCGACGGGACGAAGCGCATCAAGGTCAAGACGCTGGACCGAAGGACGGACATCCAGGCCCTGGCCGATGAGATCGTCACCACGTGCAAGCTGATTCACCACTCCAAGACGGGCAAGGTGCGTGCGCTGCTGGCGGAGCTACGGGACCGAGTGGAGGCGTCGAGCGGGGCGAAAACCAGGAACGAGGGACTCGAGATTGTGCACGACGACGACGAGAGGCGAGAACGACGAAACGCCGCCGGCCGCGCCGGTACTCGAGCGTCTTCTTCGGCGCGCCCAATTTCGTCGACCAGAAAAGGAACCACTACGCCTCGCGCGAGTCGTTCTCGAGCGGACGATCCCACCGCGAAAGAGCTGGACGATATCGTCCAACGCGAAGACGCGCGCTTGCTTTCGGAAGCTCGTTTAGATTTCCTCGGCGCGATGCACGACGTCGCCGCCGCGACGCGGCTCGTCTCGGGGATCGGCAGCAGCGGACTCGTGTCGAAACTCAACAGTGCTCTTGGCTTAAACTCAACTGGGGGCGGGCTATCATCACACGCCACGAATGATCAATCAAAGAAAACCAACACTCTGGCAAACTTGGACCTTTACTTGGAAAGGCTGTACGACGACGACCCGAAGACGCGTTTGGAGTGCGTGGAAAAAATAGCCCTCCTCGCGTCGCGTTCTTCAAACCTCGAGGCGCTCGCCTCGCATGAGACGTTGCCTCAGACGCTCGCGCGCGTGCTTCGCGAGGACGGCCGAAGGTCCACAGACGTCGCGACGCATTGCCTGTGCGTCTTCTTCGCGCTTTCCAACGCGTCGGCGTTTCACGGTCTGATCCTGGGAAACCAAGTGGGCGACGCGACGTTGCGCGTCGTCGACCTCGAGCTGCGGCGCGCGGCGGATCGCCGGAAAACGCATTTACGGACAAACGCGCCGCGCGTTCATTCCAACGATTCGACCAATCCAATCACGAACACAAACGACGAAGATATCGCCGATATCGCCGATATCGACGAGTTCGAGGCTCGAAGAGTCGTGCTCGCGGAGAAGAAAAGGGACGCGCTTTTGTACGTCGCGTTTTACGCTCTGCTCAACGTCGCCGAGGACGTCGCCGTCGAGCGCAAGATGAAAAAGCGAGACATTTGCCATTACCTGATGGAGTGCGTCGGGACGCGCGGTGACGTGGATCTGCTGGTCCTGTGCGTCACGTTCCTGCGAAAACTCAGCGTGCGCCGCGAAAACGTCGAGGACATGTTAAGAGGCGCGACCGAGACGACGACGAAGACGACGACCGAGACAAAAAGAGCGTCGGACGACGGAGACCCCGACGGAGACGCTCTACGATCGCCGTCGGAGGAAAAAAAAACCCCACCCTTCGACGTCGTGTCTCGCACGGCTCGTTTCCTCGCCGACGGCGACGCGCGCGTCCCCGACGTCCTCGTCTCGGCGACGCTCCGGTTACTTCTCAACCTGAGCTTTCACGAGCGCGCGCGCGATGCCATGCACGAGCGCGCGTTGCTCCCGCGCCTGTGCGTCTTGGCTAAGAAAAAAGCCTTTGAACGCGTCGCGCTCGCGACGCTGTACAATCTCAGCGTCGACAAACGCCGGCGCCGATTCTTCGCCGTCGCGTCGCCGACCGCCGGCACGGACCTCGTTTTGGACGCGCTGCTCGAGACGCCGGACGCCGACCTGATCGCGCACGCGTGTCCGATCGTCGCGGGGCTCGCGGTGAACCTCTCCTGTGACGCGCGGTGCGCGGAGGCGCTCGCGGCGCGCGAAAACGGGAAGCCGTTTGTTTCGTTTCTGAAGCGTCGGCTCATGAGACGAGACGCGCTCGGTTTGAAAGTCGCGCGCAACGTCGCGCGATTCGCGGGGGATAAAGAAAAGTGCCCTTCGGTGTGGCGCGCGTTCAAGCAAGCTCTGGTGGGCGATCAAACGGTCCTTAATTCGATGCTGGACTGCTTCCTGTCGGAACACCCGCCGGGCACGGACGTCGCGCTCGAGGCGCTCGGTCTGTTGGCGGACGCGCACAGACCTATGGTCGACGGCGCGTTGGATCTGAGCGAGCCGTGCGAGTCGCGCGGCGTCTTCGAGAAGATCGCCGCGTACGTGTCTCCGAACGAAACCGAGGACGACGCCGCGCTCGAGGCTGTGCTGTTTTGCCTCGCGTTCGGTAAAGGTAAAGAAAACGCCAAAAACGCGCGTTTTTTCGTGCGGACAGGCATCGTCGAGTCCCTTTACGAAACGTTACGCGAGAAGAAGGACGACGACGCGTTCGTGCTCGCCGTCGTGAGCGCGTTCGGCGCGTTTCTGTCCTTTCCCGAGACGCGCGACGTCGTGTTGAACCACACGCAGACTGTTTTTTACCTCGTCGAGCTGTTACGGGACGAGTGCGCGGCGATCCGCGACGCCGCGGACGCCGCGCTGGACGTCGTCGTGGACGAGGCGGGCGAAAAGTGGGCGGTGCACGTGCGGCGCGCGCGCTTCGAGGCGCACAACCGCGAGTGGCTCGACGCGTGCGGCGGCGGCGGCGGTGGCGGCGGTGGCGGCGGCTCGTTCGACGAACACTCGGCTCCGGTGTACGACGACCGCGCGGAAGAGGAGGACATGTACGGAGGGTACTAGAGCGGCGCGGCGGCGCGCGGCGGCGGCTGTATTTTTTGTTTCCGAGACCGAGAAACGGCCAAAAAGAGCCGTTTGAAAACCAAAAAAGCTTCGTCCCCGCGTTCGGAGACGGACCAACTCGTCGCGCGTCGTTTTCGTGGCTCGTCCGCGCGCACCCCCGGCGCCACACGTTCCCGCGCGTTCGGGCTCGTTCGCGGCACACCTCCGCGCGCGCCGCTGACGCCGAGTCGTCCGCACGGTCGTCCGCGCGCGCCGCTCCCGCCTCCCCGGTGAGGTCGCACGGCACGGCGCTCGGATTTGAAACGTTCCGTCGGACGCGCCGACGAACGAATCTCGGGTTCTCGGCGCCACACCTCACGCGATATGGCCCCCACGTACAGCTTCCCCATCCTGGGGAACCACGAGATCATCGCGTGTCTCGGTGAGCTCGACATCCCCCTGACCGAGCAGGACCTTCTCAAGCCGCACCCGGACACGCTGTACCGCGCGTACGAGGAGATGGTGGTTCTGCTGTGCGGCGAGTCGCGCGAGGCGATGTACGCGCCCGAGCTGGACGCGGCGGACGTCCTGGAGTTCCCCGAGCTGTACGAGGAGGCCATCGGGAACCTCAAGTTCACGCGTCGTCTCTTCGACCTGATGCGCCGGTGCGGCGTCCCCGACTTCACGCTGCGCGACCTGACCAAGCCCGAGTACACGCGCACGCGGCGCAACGTGAGCGCGGTGATCAACTTTGCGAAATTCCGCGAGGAGCGAGTCGCGCGCTACGAGGCGACCCAGGGCGAGTCCGTGTCTTTGGAGCAGCGGTACCGCGCCGCGCAGCGTCGGAACGCCGAGCTCAAGGCGCAGATCGCGAAAATCGAGCGCGCGAAAGATTCGGACAAAGAGAGCGAGGAGGAGACGAAAGCCGCCGTCGCGGCGTTGCGCGTCAAACACGCGGACGCGTCGCGACGCGCCGAGGCGGCGATGGCGAAACGCGCCGCCGCGTCTGACGAGTTGAACGCGTTACACGCGGAGACCGCGAAGTCCTCCGCGGAGCTCGCCGCGGCGGAGTCTCTAAAGACCGAGCTGGAGGCGAAGATCGTGCACGTGGACCCCGAGCGCACGGCGACGCTCAAGCTCCTGACGCAGAAATGTGCGGAGGCGCAGAAGAGACTGGACGAGGCAACGGCGGAGACGCGCGACGTGGAGGCGCGCGCGGCGGGGATGAAGGATCTGGCGCGCGACATCGCGAAGACCACGGAGTACATGGAGGAGGTTGTTTTGGCGCACCGCAAGAAGAAGGAAGCGTCCACGAAGGCTAAGGATGCGAAGAAGAAGCTCGCGGCGATGGAGGAGCGGCAGTACGAGATTGAGGCCAAGGTGGAGACGCTGAAGCGTCAGGAGGCGAATTGCGCGGAGAAGCTTAACCGACTCAAGTCGCAGGGCGAGCTCAAGCGGCACGCCGCGGAGGCGTCGCTGAAGGCGGCCAAGGAGGAGCTGGAGGCGGTGAAGGCGCGCAAGGAGGCCAACACCGCGCGCAGCGCCGAGGAGAACAACCAGCTGCAGCTCTTGCGCCGGCAGATGCGCGAGGCGCAGGAGACGCACGCGGCGGAGGTTGAGGCGCTTTTGAAAAACTTTGCCAGCCTGCGCGAGCAGGTTTCGCGATACCACGCGCAGCTGGCGGACGCGATGGACGTGCCCGAGAAGCAGCGCGTGCCGCTCGCGGTGGTGGAGCGCGACAATAACGGCGAGTTCACGCACACGTACAACTGGACCAACTACGACACCGTGCACTTCGGCGGGATCGGGAAGGGGAGGCCGAGCGTCGCGCCGGGCGCGGCGGGCGCGCCGTGAATCTTACGATCGTCGGTAAACGTCAAGCGCGCCATCGTCCGAAGAGAAGCGCGACTTACGCGTTTTTGTCATAAAAAATCACTTTACTTGGACCGTTTGTAGATCTTCTTGAGCATGGCGCCGAAGAGCTCGGGGGGGAGCGTGTTGTCCTTCCCCTCGATGACGGCTCTTAACTCGAGGTACGCCTCCTCCTCGTACTTCTTGTACACCGCCTCCATGTCGAGCTCGGCGTAGAGCGCCTTGACGCGCTTCTCGCACTCGGGATCCTTCTTCCCGTAGTTCTCCTCGATGACCTTCCTCTGCTCAGCCGAGCACTTCTTCAGGGCCTGGACCACCAGCCAGCCGCACTTGTTGTCCATGATGTCCGTGCCGATCTTGCCGATCACCGCCGGGTCGCCGTAGCAGTCGAGGTAGTCGTCCTGGATCTGGAAGAACTGCCCGAGCAGCTGGCAGATCTCGTTCGCCTTGGCGTAGGAAGACTCGTCGGTGATGCCGCTCAGGCGCATCGCGGACGCGGCGGGGAGGTAGAACGTGTAGAACGCGGTTTTGTACGTCACGATGCGCATGTACGCCTCCTCGGTGTACTTGGAGAGGTCGACTATCCCGATGGGCGCGGTGATGAGGTCGATGAGCTGCCCGTGCGCCGTCTGGTGCGTCACGTCGTGGAACATCTCCAGCAGGTCCGCGTAGCACGCCGTTCCTTTCAGGTGCTTCTTGAGCATGCTGTAGATCTGGCACTCCAGCACCAACCCATCGTTGATGGCGTTCATCTTCACCGCGTCGTGTTTGTACCAGCACGGCTGGCCGCGGCGCGTGACCGACTCGTCCATGATGTCGTCCCACACCAGGAACGCCGCCTGCAGCCACTCGATGCACCAGCCCACCACCTGCGCCTGGAACATCAGTTTCGGATCGATCGTAGTGCCTTCCTTCGCGAGCGCGCGCATGCCGTCGACGACCGCCAGACCGCGGTTGAGCTTGCCGTGGGGGACGTTGTACTCGACCATCTTGTCGATCCAGTCGGTGGCGATCTTCACCTGGCCGTCGGCTTTCTCGTCGTCGATGAGCTCCTTGCGGAGCTGCTGGAAAACCTCCAGGAACGCCTGGGTCGGGTCGCGGGTTACGAGAGCGGGTCAGTTAGGGGTCAGCGGGCGCGCACACGAGGATGCGCGCGCGAGCGTCGAGGCGTCTCCTGAACGAGCAGACGAGACGCGCGAGGACGCTCGTTTTCGTCCGCCGGTTCGCAGGCGCGCGGCCGTCTCGCGCGATCGCGGCTGCCCGGGCGGTCCGACCGCACAGAGAGACGCGCCGGGGCTCGAGTCCACGACGCTCAGCCGGATCATCCTCCGTCGCACCTTCTTGTCGTCAGCCATGGTGTCTTTCGGGCGTGCGTCGTCGCGGGGAGCGCGACTGCAATGGCGCGGGAGATAACGCGAGCGGCGCAAAGTTTGGCTTCGAACAGTTGGCGGACGGAGCGCGCGCGCGCCTCGACGCCTCTGTCGTGAGTGAGCAAACAGTCCGGCGCGATTTTACGATCGGCGGGCGTCCGTCCTCCGTCTTCCGAGAAAAAAGTTTTTCGCGCGCGCGATCGACGTCGCACTCGTCACACCGCGAGGCGCCTGTCGCCGGATCCCGCGATGTCCTCCGCGGATGCGCCCGGTGACCTCCCCGCGGTCGCCCCCCCGAGCGCGCGCGGCGCCGGCGGCGAGACGGGGAAGGGGAAAGGCTCGGTCCCCGAGCCCGAGGCTCCCGCCGCCGACGGCGACGAAACGTCGGGGAAACTTCCGTCGGAAGGATCCGACGCGAACGTCTCTTCCGACCCTTCTTTGCGACCGCTCACGGACGAGCAGAGAGCCAAGATCACGACGCAGGTTGAGTTTTACTTCTCCGACGCCAACTTGCCCACGGACGCGTTCCTGCTGAAGAAGGTCAAGGCGGACAAACAGAAACAGGGGTGGGTTCCCATTCAAGTGGTGTGCGGGTTCAACCGGATGAAGCAGCTTTTGAAGAAGCACCCGCCGGTACCGACGGTGGCGGCGATTTTAGCTGAGCGTTCGAAATCGTTGCTCGTCGACGAGTCAAAGACGAAGATAAGACGCGCCGAGCCGCTTCCGGAGTACGACCTGGAGGACATCCAGGCCAGAACGGTGGTGGCGGAGAACCTCGGTTTTGAGCCGACGGTGGAGGGCGTAGTAAAGAAATTCACGCTCGACGTTTTCGCCGCGGCGGAGTTTGGGACGAAGAAAGAAGAGCTTCCCGAGACCTACGGCGATGACGGAGCGCACGACGACACGAACAAACCGCCTTTGATCACGGATTCCGCAAGAGAAAGTGTTTCCGTCGCGCCTTCGATGGTGCGCGTGCGGCACCCGGGCATGGCCACCCAGGCGGAGGTGTGCAAGGCGACGACGGGTCTCGATTTGGTGCGCGTCGCGTCTTCGTCCACGCACGCGCTCGTCGAGTACGCCTCGAGGGAACTCGCCGAGCTCGCCGTGCGGACGAAGAACGACGACAAGGACTGGCGCCACGGGCTCCGCGTGCGTCTGCTCGTCAAGAACGTCAAGGCGGCCGCGAAGAAGAAGAAGCAGCAGGCGAGGGCGTTGGAAAAAACGCACAGGGAAGAGGGAGAGAGGGGAGAGGAGGAGGAGGAGGAGGGTACCGCGAAGAAGACGGACGGCGGCGACGGCGGCGACGGCGGCGCGGAGCCCGGCGCGGAGGCGGCGGAAAACGACGACGAGACCTCTCACCTTGGCAAGGCGTCGAAGAAGAAGGGCAAGTACAAGAAGGGCAAGCGCGATTACTCGCAGTGGGCCTCCGCGGCGGCTTTCAAGGAGAACAAGACGTTCCTGGAGGGGGAGGATGGCGGAAACGCGCCCGAAAACGGCGACGAAAACGCGGCGGCGTCTAAAAACGTTTCGGCGGCTTCCAAAGCGGACGGCGACGTCTCGCCTTTTTCTTCGGTTTCGACCGCGCCGAGGGCGCCCGCGATGCCTGACGGGACGCGCGGGTTCGCGGGGTACACGGCCGCGACGGGGAAACCGAAACGCGCGTTCCCGCCCGGGGTCCCCACGGAGCCGAAGAAGACAGAAACCGCCTCCGCGGAGTCGGTCGGAGAGGAAGGCTCCGGAGAGACCGCCGCCGAGTAGAGAGCTTTTTTTTCGAGTTCTGAGCCGCGCGCGTCGCGAGCTTTTTGTCGTTCCGAGTACCCTCACACGGGAGTATATAGTCAAACTACCGACTACCGCGGCCGATCACGAGATCCCCCCCCCTTTCAGCGACGCGCACGTCACCGGCCCCGCGGACGAGGTGAGCACGATCCCCTTCCACGTCGCCTCGTTACGCTCGTTGACAATCAAGTCGGGCTGCGTCTTTTCCCAGAGTTTCTTCTTGGCAACCTTGTTGGCGCCGTGTGGCTCGACGTTCGCGAAGGTGCCCCAGGTGAGCCGCTCGCCCGCGACCGCGCCCTCGGGCGCGGTCAGCAGCTGCACGGTCCTCTCGTCGCCCTCCCCGCCGTCGTTCGCGCAGAGCAGCATGCCGGCGGAGGAGACGCCCGCCATGTTCCGCGGCTTCAAGTTTGCGACGACGACGACGTTGCGCCCCTCAATGGAACTCGCCGACATGTACGGCACTAAGCCGGAGCAGATCGTCCTCGGCCCTCCCTCTTCCGCGCAGTCCACCTCCTCGATGTACAGCTTCTCCGCGTCGGGGTGCGGACGGACGCTCAGGACCTTGCCGACGAGCAGGGACATGCCGAGCACGTCCTCCGACGGCGCGGCGGCGGATTCGCCATCCGCGGATTCGATCGCCGGCGCCGC